>Ga0209515_10000262_pt1 | contig 100013 bp, 88 predicted proteins | sample Subgroupgradi54m_FD_187454 | JGI IMG/M metagenome (GOLD analysis project Ga0209515, IMG submission 187454) | Subsurface groundwater microbial communities from S. Glens Falls, New York, USA - GMW60B uncontaminated upgradient, 5.4 m (SPAdes)... ... | reverse complement strand
GACGAGATCTTTGTTGGAATCCAACACGGAAATCTTAAATTTGTTTTTAAGTGTTTGGGCTCTTTTTTTATCAGGCTCATACAATCCAATTTGTGTGGAAGAGAAAAGTTTCTTTTTGAGGAGTGCGGCCAGGATGGCTTCACCCATATGGCCACCGCCTATAAAGCCAATTTGCTTTTGAATTTTTTTCATGTCTGTCTTTCCCCAAAAATACCCGTTCCAATCCTGACGAGGGTTGCTCCTTCTTCAAGTGCCACTTGAAAGTCATGGCTCATGCCCATTGAGAGTTGTGTGAGGGGGTGTTTATATAACTTTTTTTTGTTTATTTCATCACGAATTTCTCTCAGTCTTTTAAAATAAGGGCGGACATCTTCCGGGTTAGCCCGATAAGGAGGGATACTCATAAATCCTTGCAAATCGATGGAGAGCAGGTTCTGAATCTTTTCGATCAAGGGTGCAACTTCTTCTACAGCAATTCCTGATTTTGTCTCCTCTCCTCCAAGATTAACTTCGATCAACACAGGTTGTATTTTTGAAATGACTTTGGCACGCTTGTCAATCTCAATGGCAAGCTTATAGCTATCCAGGGAATGGATTAAATCCACTTTATCAATAATCAAACGCACCTTGTTTTTCTGAAGATGGCCAATAAAATGCCAATGAATTTGTAGGGGCGGCCCATCGGGGCTTGCCTCTACGGAGACAACGTGTTCCAATAATTCTTGAACGTAATTTTCTCCAAAATCAGTTTGTCCGGCATGAAGGGCCTCAGAGATTTTTTTGACAGGCTGGCCTTTTGAAACTGCAATCAGGCGAATGTTCTTACCCTTTAATTTTTCTCTGATTTTTTGGAGATTTTCAGCAACAAAATTCATTTCCATAAAGCACTAGCATGGTGATTGAAAGAATCAAGAATCTAACAGTGTCTTGGGAATAACCTGCTGCGTCATGTGATCCGTAGAGGTTATCCATAGACAGCTTTTTACGTAACTGCTACAATTCCTTACAGATAAAAATTTTTCTTATTTTCTGACCATTCGGATCTTTCTCATGTCGGACGCAATTAAAGATTAATAGTTAAATCAAGGAGGTTTTCCTTATGGAACAAAGAGACATTACTCATCTTGTCCAGCAACTCCACGATGTAAAAAGTTATCAGGAGTTGAATTGGGAAGGATCATTTCAGGATTATCTGAGTCTTATTCAGAAAAATCCCAGCGTTTCCCGAAATGCTTTCCAGCGCCTTTACGACATGGTGCTCTCTTATGGATCGGAAGAGTATGTGGAGTACAAGAAAAAAATTATTCGCTATCATTTTTTCAAAGATCCTTTTGAAAACGGAAAGGACGCCATCTTTGGAATTGATATCCCGTTAATGAAACTGGTGAACGTATTCAAAGCCGCCGCACGCGGGTATGGTCCTGAAAAACGCGTTATTTTGTTACATGGGCCTGTAGGAAGTTCAAAAAGTACGATTGTTCGTCTTTTGAAAAAAGGATTAGAAGCTTATTCCAAAATTCCAGAAGGAGCCATCTATACTTTTTGTTGGAAGAAAAATGGTCTGGAGAACAGTCTTATTTTTGGTTCTGCTTCTGAGATTCCCTGTCCCATGCATGAAGACCCTTTGCGTTTAATTCCCCCCGATATCCGTACAAAGGTTCTTGAGGACATTGATGTCAATCTTCCTGAGGAAAAAAGAGTTCATGTGGATGGGGATCTTTGTCCGTCCTGCCGTCTTCTCTATAAAGAGCTGATGCAGCATTACAAAGGGGATTGGTCCAAGCTCGTTGAGCATATCCGTGTTCATCGACTGGTATTGTCGGAAAAAGATCGTATTGGAATAGGAACCTTTCAACCTAAAGATGAAAAAAATCAGGACTCTACGGAACTTACAGGTGATATTAACTATCGGAAGATTGCTGAATATGGTTCCGATTCTGATCCCAGGGCTTTTAATTTTGATGGAGAATTTAATATTGCTAACCGTGGTTTGATTGAGTTCATTGAGGTTCTCAAGTTAGATGTGGCTTTTCTTTATGATTTGTTAGGCGCTTCTCAAGAACATAAAATCAAACCCAAAAAATTTGCCCAGACCGATATTGATGAAGTCATTTTGGGACATACGAACGAAGCAGAATATCGCAAGCTTCAAAATAACGAATACATGGAGGCTCTACGGGATCGAACGGTCAAAATTGATGTGCCTTACATTACCAAGCTGACAGAAGAAAAAAAGATTTATGAACGGGATTTTAATTCCCAGAGAATTCGTGGGAAACATATTGCACCCCACACTATTGAAATGGCGGCTATGTGGGCAGTGTTGACGCGTTTGGAAGAACCCAAAAAGGCCAACCTGACACTGCTTCAGAAGCTCAAACTTTATGATGGAAAAACGCTGACAGGATTTACGGAAGATAATGTCAAAGAGTTACGGAAGGAAGCTATCAGAGAAGGCTTGGATGGCATCTCGCCACGGTATGTGCAGGATAAAATTTCTAATGCCCTTGTTTCAGACCGGACGGCAGGGTGTGTCAATCCTTTTATGGTGATCAATGAGGTGGAGGGTGGTTTGAAACATCACTCCCTCATTAAGAATGAAGATCAGAGGAAAAGATTTAGAGAATTGCTGGCTGTCGTGAAAGATGAATATGAAGATTTGGTAAAAAATGAAGTGCAACGCGCTATTTCTGCAGATGAAGAGGCGATTAGTCGCCTCTGTGGAAACTATATTGATAATGTCAAAGCCTACACACAGCGAGAAAAAGTAAAAAATAAATATACGGGGCAATATGAGGAGCCCGATGAAAGGTTGATGCGTTCGATTGAGGAGAAGATTGATATTCCCGAAAGTCGTAAGGACGATTTTCGTCGGGAAATTATGAACTATATTGGTGCCCTTTCTTTAGAAGGAAAGGTTTTTAATTACAAAACGAATGAAAGACTCCACAAAGCATTGGAGCTCAAACTTTTTGAAGATCAGAAAGATTCAATCAAACTGACGAGTCTTGTCACCAATGTCATCGACAAGCAGACACAAGAGAAAATTGATATCGTTAAAAGCCGTCTCATCAAAAATAATAACTACTGTGATGTGTGTGCCACGGATGTGTTGAATTATGTGGCCAGTATTTTTGCTCGTGGAGACATTAAGGGTCATGCATAAGAGGAACGGAGGACGATTGTGTTTGTCAAGATTGATACCGATCATTCGCGGTTCAAACAAATCATCCGGGGGAAAATTCGTAAAGAGTTGAAGAAGTTTATGAGTCAGGGGGAGTTGATTGGTCGACAGGGTAAAGACCTGATTAGTATTCCTATCCCCCAGATTGATATTCCTCATTTTATTCATGATCCCCAAAAAATGGGTGGTGTCGGGCAGGGAGAGGGTGTTCCGGGAACTGTGATTGGCGCTGATGGGGATCAAGGTGGGAGTGGCAAAGCGGGATCTGATCCAGCCGAACATATTCTTGAGGTGGATGTTTCTTATGATGAGTTAGCAGCTATTATGGCGGAGGAGTTGGAACTCCCCAAGATTGAGCCTCGTGGTGATTCTTCGGTTGATTCGCGAAAAGAGAAATACATAGGCATTTCTACGGCAGGGCCTGAGTCTTTGCGTCATTTTAAAAGAACCTATCGTCAGGCTTTGAGGCGACAAATTATTTCGGGTAGTTACGATCCCAAGAGCCCCATTATTATTCCAATCCGCGAAGACCGCCGGTACCGGGTTAGTCATCCGATCATACAACCTCAAACACGAGCGGTGATTATTTATATGATGGATGTGTCGGGTTCGATGGGAGCGGAACAAAAAGAAATTGTCCGGATGGAATCTTTTTGGATCGATACCTGGATTCGCTCTCAATATAAGGGACTGGAAACTCGCTACATTGTTCATGATGCTGTGGCACGTGAGGTGGATAAAGATACTTTTTATCGCACCCGAGAATCTGGTGGTACCATTATTTCTTCAGCCTATAAGCTTTGCTTGGAGATGATTACTGAAAAATATGATTCTTCCGAATGGAATATTTATCCTTTTCATTTTTCCGATGGAGATAATTGGTCGGGAAGCGATACGCAGGAATGCTTACGTCTCTTACAGGAAGACATGCTCCCACGTACGAATGCTTTCTGTTATGGTCAGGTGGAAAGTGAATATGGGAGCGGCCAGTTCTTGCGTGATTTGACGGAAAAGTTTTCTGGAGACGATAAGGTCATTACGTCAAAAATTTCCTCGCGTGATGAGATTTATAAATCCATCAAGGAATTTTTGGGAAAGGGGAAATAAATGTCTCTTTCACCTGAACTGGCAAAGACTCGTGATGAAATTCGACGACACGCTTTAGATGCTGGCCTTGATTTTTTTGAAGTTATTTTTGAAGTGCTGGATTGGAACCAGCTTAATGCCGTGGCATCTTATGGTGGTTTTCCAAATCGTTACCCTCATTGGCGTTTTGGAATGGAATACGAACAGATTAGTAAAAGTTATGCTTATGGGCTCTCAAAAATTTATGAGATGGTGATCAACAATGATCCCAGTTATGCCTATCTGTTGCATTCCAATGCTCTGGTCGATCAAAAACTCGTGATGGCGCATGTCTATGCTCATTCTGATTTTTTTAAAAACAATGTCTACTTTGCTGGAACAAATCGAAAAATGATTGATGAAATGGGTAATCATCGCGCCAAAATGATGCGACTGATCAATCGTTACGGGCTTGAGATTATCGAAAGCTTCATTGATGGATGCCTTTCTCTTGAAAACCTGATTGACTCCAGACAGGTGGGGATTTCCGTTAAAAGAGAACTGCCTAAAGAGCTTCGGAGTTCAGACGCTGATTTTGAGGAAGAAGATTCACCGGTGCTCGTTAAAAAATTGCCAAGCAAGGATTATATGGATCATTTTGTGAATCCGCAGGAATTTATGGATAGCCAACAGAAAAAAATTGAGGAAGATGAGAAAAAAACTCACAAGATTCCTGAGCACCCCCAGAGAGACATACTTCTTTTTCTGTTGGAACATGCTCCTTTAGAGCGTTGGGAACGTGATGTCCTCTCCATCGTTCGCGAAGAAGCTTATTATTTTGCTCCGCAAGGCCAAACAAAGATTATGAACGAAGGTTGGGCTGCCTATCATCATTCTCAAATGATGACAGGCAAAATTCTCACCGATGCGGAAGTGATTGATTATGCGGATCATCATTCAGGCACGGTGGCTCCGCATCCTGGCAGTTTGAATCCTTATAAACTCGGGATGGAACTTTTTCGGAATATTGAAGAACGATGGAACAAGGGTCAATTTGGTGCAGATTATGAAAACTGCAGTGATTTAAAGGAAAAGCAGCAATGGGATAAAAAGTTGGGTATGGGACGGCAGAAAATTTTTGAGGTGAGAAAAATTTATAATGATGTCAATTTTTTGGATGCTTTTTTAACGGAAGAGTTTTGTCATGAGCACAAACTTTTCTTGTACGGGTACAACACCGCCACACGCACCTATGAAATTGTGAGTCGTGATTTTAAAAAGGTGAAGGCCAAGCTACTACAGAGAATGACCAATATGGGTCAACCTCAAGTGGATGTGGTGGATGCCAACACGTCCAATCGTGCAGAATTGACTCTGAAGCACGCCCATGATGGTGTGGATCTTCGGATGGATTGGGCTCATGAAACCTTGAAAAACCTTCATCGCATCTGGAAACGGCCTGTTCATATTGAAACGATCTTGGATGGGAGTCCTAAGGTTCTTTCTTATGATGGAAGTGATTTAAAATCAGAAAAGAAAGACCCTGTAGGATGATTCCGATCAATCCGAGAAAAATTTCTCCAATCCAAAAAGTGATGATCAGATTAAATGCTACGATCCCTCCATAAAAAAGAGGTCCTAAAAAAATGTATTTTTTAGGTTCTTGAGAATAAAATAATTTTTTCTCCAAAAAAGCGTAGCTAGAAAAAATACAAAGAGCCACCAAAAGCCAACCTGCAAAGTTCGAAAGAGGAACTCCAAAATAGAAACCGGGATTTTCGTAATAGAAAATTTTTCCCAAAAACCATTTATCTCCTTGAACAGCCAGAGGATCGGCGACGATGTCCAAAGCAAGCATGAGAAAGGTAGCTCCCCCCATCCTGGCCTTCCCCCGCGAGGGAGGAAGGTAAAAACACGCCATCTCGTATGCTGCATACGCCAGGAAAGTGTAAGAGAGGGAATCCCACAGGGGAACTCCTCCTAGCATAATTTCTCCCGGCATGTTTTGGTACAAGTAATGATACCAGCCATAGGGAAACCCGTTGCGAATGGAGGAGTATTCTGAAATCCACGCTATCCAGAAACCTAGGAAAAGAAAAAGGAAGGTTCGGCCTATGCCACGGTTGAGAATCCCGATGATTAAAAAAGAAATTAAAAAAAGAAAAACATAGGGACGATGAAGGAGAGTGATCAGCAGGGATGTCATTAAAATCCGTTTCGAATAATCAGAATAAATTCGGCAACTAACTTAGGATCCCATTGCCCGGAATCTTTTTCTCGCTCAAAAATTTTAAGGGCCTCTTCAATGCGTATCCCTTGACGATAGGGGCGGTTGGTAGTCATAGCGTCAAAACTATCAGCAATAGCGGAAATACGTGCCATCAGTGGAATTTTGTCGCATTCTAACTTGTCCGGATGTCCACAACCATCAAAACGCTCGTGATGATTTTTAATGACACTCAAAGAGGGACTTAAGGATTTAAGAGGAGAACAAATTTCAAAACCTTTTTGGGGATGGGTACGTACATGATCCATTTCTTCGGGAGTCAGGGGGCCTGCTTTGTGGAGGATAGATTCTACGATGCCGATCTTGCCGATGTCATGCAGAAGCCCTCCTCTCCAGATGTATTCTTGCTCTTGTTCGGAAAGTCCAATGGACTTAGCCAACATGCGCGAATAACGTGCCACACGTTCAGAGTGTCCCCGCGTGTACGGATCTTTGGCTTCAATGGCATTGGCGAGCGTGAAGAGGATGTTGGCGCTACTGTCGAGATCATCATAGAGAGATTTTAGTCGTAGGAGAGATCGTATGCGTGTGGCTAATTCAAGTTTATTAAAAGGTTTGATTAGAAAATCATCAGCACCCATTTCAATGGCTTTCAGCTTATCTTCCATTTCATTCAAAGCTGTGATGACAATGACAGGGATAAATCTCATCTCCTTGTCATTTTTAATAATTTTGCAAACTTCATAGCCGGACATGCCGGGCATCATCAGGTCTAAAAGCACAAGATCAGGATGCCAGGAGCGAACTTTTTCAAGGGCATCAAAGCCGTTCTGAGCAGATTCCAACTCATAAGCGCTACCCATGAGCTGTTTACGAATCAATTCAATATTCGTGGAGATATCATCAACAATCAGGACTTTTGGATTTCGAGCAAAGAAAAAAGATTCTGTGGACATAACATACAATTTTACAAGTCATCAGGAGAAAAGTCTATGTGAAATACTTTACTCCTGTCCCAGAGAGTGTTATTTGCATCAAAACGATAACCAAGGGGGGCTATGTTCTGGTTACTTAGAAAAATTTTCGGGATCATTGTTTTAGCCGCTTTGATTTTTTTTGCTCTTCAGTTTCAGATTGGGGGACGTCCTTTGAAGGATTATGTTGAAAAAATTTATCATTCGGAAATGTTTCAAAAAGCTGTGGGGGGGACGATTCACTCAATAGAATCGTTTCTTCATAAGGATCTGGAAGACAAAAAAGTGGATGGTCCGGCCATGGATGATGTGAAAGAAGACGAGATGAAGGAGTTAGAAAAGGTGCTGAAAAAATCAAAATAATTTGACTTTATGATGCGTTGGTTCCTTAGAATTTTTGGAGCTGTCCTTGTGGCTCTTCTAGGTATGGCTGCTATCAGCTATATGCAAAAACGTTTTGATGATGCAGACCGCAAACACGCTCTCCAGGCGTTACAGAAAAAATTTCCTCAAGCTCAAGATTGCCAAACAAGCATAGATTCACGCATAAAAGGTTGGGTGCGTGTGCAGTGTCATGATCAGGTTTGGCTTGTGGATATTGTTCGGGGAATGATTGAAAAGGAATGACGATTTATTAAGGTTTTACGACAGATAAAACAGAAGCTTCTGGCCTGAGGTATTTGCGGGCCATACGGAGCACATCGTTCTGTGTCACGCGTTCAATCTTCTGAGGAAAACGGTAGAGTTCGTTGGAACCAAAACCATAAATTTCCTGAAGAGCTAATAAGGAAGCGACCGAACTGTTTTTTTGGAGATCGAGCTCATAATTTCCAATGATAAAGCGTTTGGCCCTCTCCAGTTCTTCCATAGAAATGAGGCTTGAGCTGATTTTTCCCAGCTCACTCTTAATACCTTCCAGAGCTGTTTCTAGCTTGCTTGCATCGGTGCCCATGTAGACGGAAAAATATCCCGCTTCAATCCCTTCATGGGAGGAAGCAGAAATGGCATAAGCCAATGCCTGTTTATCCCGTAATTCCAAGAAGAGTCGGCCCCCTTGTCCGGAAAGAACGAAGCTCAACACTTCGAGAGAATACTTATCTGCGTGAGTAATCGTGGTGCCTGGAAACCCGTAGATAATATGAGCTTGAAGCTTTTTCTTTTTGGTTTCTATCACAACAGGTTGTTTGGGTAACTTCAGAGACAGGATTTTTTTCGGGAATTTTTTAGACACATGAAAGGAACCTAACTTGCTTTCAAGGCGTTCCCGGATATCCTGCACGTCGATATCTCCAACCAGGGAAAGTACTAAATTATCAGGACGGATCATCTCATGATAAAATCGAATCAGTTCTTTACGTTGAAAACCCTGAACCGTTTTAAGAGTGCCCAAAATCGGAAAACCGTAGGGATGTTTCCCATAAAGTCCGGAAAGGAATTTTTTCATGGCGACATGCGCTAGAGAATCCTCTTCATTGCGGATGGCTGTGAGTGTTTGTCCTTTTTCCTTTTTTATTTCTTCTTCCGGAAAACTAGGACGGAGGAGAAGATCAAAAAATAACTCTATAGCTTCTGTCATTTTGTCTGACAGAAAAGAGCTGCTTAAGCCTATGAGATTTTGACCCATATAGCCATCCATGTGGCCGGAAAGATTTTCAGTAGCTTCGGCAATTTCACGTGCCGTGCGATGGAGTGTCCCTTTCGTTTGTAAAAGGGAAATCAGGTGTGTGATTCCGTTATTCTTTTCTGTTTCCAAACGCAGACTCCCCAGAGAAGCACTTTTCATAGCAATCAGCGGGAGGGTATGATTTTCTCTTACCAAAACGCGAATACCGTTAGAGAGCTTAAAGGAGTGTGTCTCGGATTTTTTTATTGAGGGTTTTTTAGGGGACACATAACTTTCTTGAGGGAGCCAGGTGCGAATTTTTTCCACAGGCCAGGATTCTTTTTTAGAATGACAAAAAGCACAGGTGATTTTTTCCAGAGAAAGATAAGTTTTGGCAAGTCTTTGAAGATCTTCGGGCATGATGCTGGCAACTTGTCGGTAGTATTCTTCTTCGTAATCGAGGTTATTCGCAATACCTTCAAAATAACCAATTTTTCGAGCCAGAGCTTCAACGGTTTGGCGTTCGTAAATTCGAGAGCTTCGAATATTTTCTTTGGCCCGTGTCACTTCCACCAAAGAGGGAGGCGTGTGTTTGAGGTTTTCAATCTCTTCGCCAATGGCTTGTAGCGTTTCTTTGAGGTTTTTATTCTTGAGGACAGCACCTACGATAAAGAGGCAAGGATATCTTGGTGTGTAAGCATAAGAACCAATGGAGACCACTAGTTTTTTTTTCTCTTTAACATTTTGTTCCAAACGGGAACTGACTCCTCCTCCCAAAACATGAGACAAGACATCCAGCCCTGGAACATCCGCGTGACCCAGTCCTGGAATGGGAAACCCTAAGTCAAGATAATGGCCTTCTACATCCATGGCTCGTGTGATCACACGAGGTTGTGTGGGAGCCGGTTCGGAAGGGATCTTTTGTTGAGGTGGAGTCCCTGCTGGAATTTTGGAAAAGAAAGCTTCAATCTTGGGAAGAACCTCTTCCGTTTTAAAATCACCCACACCGATAAAAATCAGATTAGATCCCACATACCATTTTTTATAAAACTTCATGAGAGTGTCACGAGACACGCCGCGAACCGTGTCACGATTTCCAGCGATGGGGCGACCATACGTGTGGACTTGAAAAGCACTTTGAAAAAGATCCTGGCCCACCATTTGAGACGGATTATCTTCGGCGCGAGAAATTTCTTCCACCACCACTTCTTTTTCTTTTTTTAATTCCTCTTCATCAAAAGTGGGGTCGGCAGCTGCATCGGCTAGAATATCCAGCCCCACATCCATTTTTTTTGAAGACATGTTGATGTAAAAAACGGTTTCGTCAAAACTCGTGTAGGCGTTCATATCACCACCGGCGGCTTCCACTTCACCAGCAATCTGACCCACAGCTCTTCGGCTGGTGCCCTTAAACAGCATATGTTCAATCAGATGGCAGAGTCCAGCTTCTTGCTGCGTTTCGTTAACGCTGCCCACGTTGGCCCAGAGGTTCCAGGATACAACGGGAGCGGAGTGGCTTTCTAAAAGGATCACGCGTAGTCCATTGGCCAGCGTTTTTTTTACCGGTTTTTGAGGCATAAGGAAGGGGCAAGATCTCAGAATATCCTTTGAAACACAATTTAAAATTTTTTTGCCGCTTGATTTTGGCAAGTAATCACGTCATTTTTACTCCATGCTTGAAATTATTTTAATCCGTCACGGACAAACCGACTGGAATCGTGATCGGCGGATCATGGGGCATCGACCCATTCCCTTAAATGCGACGGGGAAGAAAGAGTCTGCCTTATTGGCCAAGGCCTTGTCCGATGTGGAGATTGATGCCATCTATACGAGTCCATTTATACGTGCGTTTCAGACAGCACGCATTCTTTCCAGTGGGCGTAATGTAAAACTGGAAAAGGCTCTTGAAATAGCTGAGATTGATTATGGTCAATGGGTGGGCAGAACTTTTGACGAAGTGAGCCAGGAAGAATCTTTTCATGTGTACCATACACACCCCAAAGATGCGCAGGCTCCCGGTGGTGAAAAAATGATTTCGGTAGCTACCAGAGCCATCGGTTTTATAGAGACACTTCGAAAGAGACACAAGAGGGGACGAATTTTGGTGGTCAGTCATGCAGACGTTATCAAGGTGATTTTGGTGAACTATCTTAAAATAGATTTGAACCAAATACTCAAGTTACACATCGACAACAGCTCTTTATCCCTTTTGTGGTTCAAAGAAAATCGAGTGCGAGTTATGGCTATGAACTGTGTCCCTTCGATAAGTGGTTTGTTTCAGGGTGGAGATCAACTTTATGGCAAGAAAAAACGGGACCGTTGACGCCCTGGAAAAAGAAATTCAAAAACACAATCAACTGTATTTTGAAAAGAATCAGCCTGAAATTTCTGATTACGCCTTTGATCGTCTTGTTGAAAAACTAAAAAAACTCAAACCAGACTCCTCTATTTTGTCCGCAATACCTTCTGAAGGTGGAGCTAAGAAAGTGCGTCACACTTCTGAAATGTTGTCTCTCGATAAATGTTATAGCGTTGATGATTTGAATGACTGGTCTGAAAAATTTGAAGGAGAGATCGTTGCATCACCAAAAATTGATGGGTTGGCCACGGAGCTTCGTTATAACGAAAAAGGAGAACTTACTTTAGGCGCCACGCGCGGTGATGGGGTGGAAGGAGAAGATATCACCGCGAATGTACGAATGATTGCGGATATTCCTCAAAAAATTTCTCGTGGGTCTCTCGAAATTCGCGGTGAAATCCATATGAAACTTTCCACCTTTAAGAAGTACAAAAAAAAATTTGCTAATCCTCGTAATCTGGCAGCAGGAGCGGTTAAACAGAAGGATCCTCAAAAGACAAAAGAATATCATCTTTCTTTTTTTGGGTATGATGTTTTGGGCTTGCCTCTCGAGACCGAATGGGAAAAACGAAGCTTGCTTCAATCTTTTCGTGTGCCTGTTGTAGAAAGTCGCAAGGTCAATCGTGAGGAGATGAAGGAAGCTTACGAATATTTTTTGTCCAAAAGGACGCGGGAAGATTTTGAAACGGATGGTGTGGTTTTTAAAGCCAATCTTGTTTCAGAACAAAACCAACTGGGAGTCACAGCTCATCACCCGCGCTATGCCATTGCCTATAAATTTCAGGACGATTCAGGAACAACGGTATTAAAAGATGTAGAGTGGAATGTAGCTCGGACCGGTGTTATTACTCCTGTAGGGCTTGTAGAGCCGGTAGAGCTTTCTGGTGCAATGGTTTCCCGCGTATCTCTTCATAATTTAGGTCTCATGAAAAAACTGGGACTTCGTCAAGGGTCCAAAGTTGTAATGATGCGACGGGGTGGTGTGATTCCAAACTTGGAGTCTGTTTTAGAAGTGGGACATGGAAAAATTTTTGAGTCTCCCAAAGTTTGTCCTTCGTGTCATTCTCGTGCCGAAATTCGTGATGATTTTCTTTACTGCACGAACAAGCAAGGATGTCGCACCACTAAAATTCAGGAATTAGAACACTTTATTAAAGTGATTGAGTGCGATGGTTTTGGACAAAAGCTCATTGAGAAACTTTATGACAATGGTTTTGTTCAGGACCCTGCTGATTTTTTTACTCTGACCAAAAATAATCTTTTGGAGTTGGAGAGAATGGGGGAAGTGTTGGCTACCAAGCTGATTGGAAACATTCAATCCAGAAAAAAAATATCTTTGGATGGTTTTTTACGTTCATTAGGTATTCGTGAATTGGCCAAACACACGTCAAAGTTACTGGTTCAACATTATAGAACGCTCAAAGACGTTCTCAAAGTTTCCGAAGAGGAATTGTCTCAAATCCATTCGGTGGGGCCTGTCATTGCCCGAGAAGTGGTGGAGGGATTGAAGAAGAAAAAGGGATTGATCCAGAAATTGTTAAAATATGTGGACGTAGCGGCGAATCTTGTATTTGCCGCTGGTGGGCGATCACAAGGATCGCCCCTACACAGCAAAAAATTTGTTTTCACCGGTTCTCTCCTTTCTATGACACGCAACAAGGCCCAAAAGTTGGTGGAAGAAAAAGGCGGCGAGGTCTTGGAAACAGTGACTAAAAATCTGGATTATTTAGTGGTGGGAGATGGAGGGGGCGCGGGAAGTAAATTGGAAAAAGCTAAAAAAAATCAAGCTAAAGGAGCTAAAGTTAAAATTATTTCCGAGAGAGATTTTTTTAAGAATCTGTCATTTCAAACATTCTCTGAAGAGGTCTGAGAGCGCCTAGGCGAAGTTCTTCTGACATAGTGATTTCTGGTTTGAGATCCCTGAGACAGAGGTAAAGTTTTTCCATCGTATTTTTCTTCATGTGGGGGCATTCATTACAGGCACAACGATTATCTGGTGGAGCAGGGATGAGTTTTTTACCAGGGGCGGATTTTTCCATCTGATGAATAATGCCTGATTCTGTGACCACAATAAATTCTTCGGCAAGATCTTTTTGAACGAATTGGAGCAACTTGGATGTAGAACCAATAAAGTCAGCATATTTTAAAATGTGTTCTTCACATTCCGGATGGGCAATTATTTTTGCTTTGGGATAACGAACTTTCAGTTGCACCAGTTTTTTTTCGCTAAAAATTTCATGGACAATACACGAACCATTCCACAATACCATGTCACGTCCGATTGTTTTAATGAGATAGGCCCCTAAATTTTTATCAGGGGCAAAAATAATCGGCTGATTTTTGGGAATTTGGCGCACAATTTTTTCCGCATTACTGGAAGTGCAGATGATATCGCTCATGGCTTTGATGTCTGCCGAACAATTGATGTAGGAAATAACAATGTGTCCCGGGTACTTGGCTTTGAAAGCAGCAAATTGATCGGGAGGGCAACCTTCTGCCAGAGAGCAACCTGCTTCCAGATCAGGAATGACGACTGTTTTAGAAGGATTCAATACCTTGGCTGTTTCCGCCATGAAATGAACGCCGGCAAAGATAATAACATCCGCATGGGTCTTTTGAGCCCGTCGTGCCAACCCAAGACTGTCCTCCACGTAATCTGCTAGATCCTGAATCTCCGACTCTTGATAAAAATGTGCCAGGATGACAGCGTTTCGGTCTTTTTTCAGTCTTAAAATTTCTTGATAAAGGTCCATGCAAGAACTGTAGTCCTCCGCGGAAGGGCTTGTCAAACCGCCTTTATGTGACTTAGGAACAAAGTTATTCTTATGGGCACATTAAAACAACAAGCCGCTGTACGTGTGGAAGAGCTTTATAAAATATACGGTGCTCCTTTACTCCAGGAGGATCCTGTCTGGTATGTGCACCAATACAAAGACCCGCATGACCAGGAAATTGTAGGATTTCTCTCGGCTCTTTTGGCTTTTGGTCAGGTCAAATCCATTCATGCTTCTGTCAAAAAAGTTTTGGATATCCTGTCTCCGTCTCCTTACAAAACCCTTTGTAGTTTTGATCCTCAGAGGGTTCGAGACCATTCTTTTGTAGGTCATCGATGGGTGAGAAAGGAAGATATTTTTCTTCTTTTTTCTGTTTTAAGAAAAATTTTAGAGAAGCATGGCTCTTTAAAAAATCTTTTTTTAAAAGGATATTCTTCCCAAGAAATCCACATCGAAAAAGCTTTAAATCATTTTGTAGGTTACTTTCTTCAGGGCAATGAAGTGGCTCTTTTAAGAAGAGGATTTCGTTTTTTACTTTCGAGTCCTGTGGATGGTTCTCCCTGTAAAAGGCTCAATATGTTTCTTCGTTGGATGGTAAGGCCTACAGATGGGATTGATTTAGGACTGTGGCCGGAAGTTTCTCCCGCAAAATTGATTATTCCCTTGGATACACACATTCATCAGTTTGCAAAAAAATACCGTCTCAGTTGTCACAAAAATCCCAGTTGGAAATTGGCCTGTGACGTCACCCGTTTTCTAAAAACTATCGATCCGAAAGATCCTGTCAAATATGACTTTCCCATCTGTCATTATGGAATGAAAGTGGGGTGGTGAATAAGCGGGAGACGGGACTTGAACCCGCGACCCTCAGCTTGGGAAGCTGATGCTCTACCACTGAGCTACTCCCGCATGTTGAGCAGAGGCTTCTTCAAACAGACTCTGCGATTATCCCTTGGGACTTCCTCGACCATAGTCTCGGTCGCAGGCGGGGGTCCTGTTTTTCGTATTGTAGGACTCCCGCATGTTGATGAAGAGCCTGTTATCTTTTTTAAGTTAGAAAGTAAAGTTTCCCTAGAAGCGGTAAGAACCTGCAAAAATAAGATTAAGGTTATGCAAGGTAAAACTTACAGGTTCTCCTGTAGGATTTGTTGCTTTTCCAAGGCCCAACGAATACTGGGTGCCCAATGAAAGCGTGGAGTGTTCTGTTAAATAGCCCATGGTCAGTGTCCAGCCTAAATTATTAATACGTGTCTTGATTGTAGGATCCGAACTTTTGAGAGCAGGGGCCGAAGACAGGTCTGTAAAAAAACCAAAACGCATAGGCCAATTCTTGCCCAAGTAATATTCCGTGCCAATAGCTCCATTAAAAGTCCATTCTTGTTGGACAACGGCATCCGTAGCTCTCCCTTGAGGATCGTGCAACTGTGTGAAGGTATGAGGCAGATTGATAGACACATCGCTTGAGAGAATCCACTTGCCAGGAATTTCGTAAGCAACTCCAATATCAGATCGAATCGGAGTTGGACTATCGAACGACAATCCCTCAAGGCGCGTATTGCTGGAGCTTGTGCTCACGACAGATTCCCCAGTGCCGCTTATTCTTATGGAGTAATAGGGCCGCAAAGTTGCACCTATTTTAAACCGATCCGTCAGGTCGTATTTGATTCCAAGGGTAGGGAGGATGGCATTATAATTGGCATTTAGACTTTCAAAAACTTGTGTCACAGGAGGACCAACAACACGGGCGTAGAGATCTTGACGAAAAGTTCGTGTGAGAAAAAAGAGACTGCCTCCAAGCAAGAGACGATCTGTGATGGCCCGGCCGTAGGAAGGACCAATCCAGAGAGTTTGATTAGCAAGCTCTTGGGAGAAAAAGATACTGCTGAGATCTTTATTGCCGACAAATGAAACTGAATCTGGGAGATAGATAGAAAAAGCAAAGGCATCTTTATGCTTTAGTTTTTGAAGAAAGACTGTGGATGTCGGAATGATCTGTGTTGAAGAGACCGAGTAGTTGGTCCGGCTTGTTGGACTGAGTGCGATGGCGTTGGCAATACTTCCTACTGTCCAACGGAAGGCAGTAGCAGACACGGAAATCGTCGTGTGTGAAGAACGTGAGATGCCGCTTGGATTGTAGAAGGTGCCATCAGGAGTTTCTGAAAGAGCCGTATAGGCTCCTCCCATCCCGGCAGCTTGTTCTCCAAGGGGATAAGTTTGGTAATTCTGATCATCGGCCAACACGACCCGACTGGCAATGATCAGTGGTAAAATGATGAGGAAAAGTCTCTTAATAATCTTGATTACATACCATAGTTTTTATTTGACGACAAAATTAAAAAGGAGAAACGTATACTCCTGTATACGAAATTTTTAATTTTTATTGAGATTCCTATTATAAAAAGAATACTCTTAAAGTGCCATGTTTGTAAAAAGCCAAAGTCGGGTTCAAATATTTCATTACACGGACTACCGGCAGTTTTTGCATGATTGGTACAGAGAAGCCAAAAAAAGTCGTGGTTCGTTTTCATTTCGTACCTTTTCCAAGCGGGCGGGATTTACCTCTCCAAATTTCTTTAAGCTGGTGATGGATGGTGACAGAAATCTCTCCGAAGAGAGTTTGCAGAAATTTATTGTTGGTCTTAAGCTCAACAAGCAAGAGCAGGATTTTTTTCGGAATCTCGTTTTTTACAATCAATCAAAAGATCATGAACAAAAAGATCGTTATTATCAAAACCTCATTCGCTCGCGGAAATTTAATCAGCTCAAGCCGATCGACAAACAGCAATATGAATATTATTCTGCCTGGTATCATCCCGTCATTCGTGAGTTGGTGGTTTCTCAATATTTTGATGGGACTCCGGAATCTATTTTCAGAAGACTGTCTCCTGAAGTGACTGCTGCCCAAGTGATCCGGTCTATTGAACTTTTGGAATCTTTGGGCTTTATTGAAAAAAACAAGTCTGGTCACTGGAAACAATCAAGTTCATTAGTTTCTACGGGAGCTGAAGTGCAATCGGTTGCTGTGTTTAATTACCATAAAACCCTTCTTGATTTGACAAAAGAAATTTTGGATCGTGTACCCGCCGCAAAAAGGGATATCAGTACGATGACGTTAGGTGTAAAAAAAGGACGCATCGCAGAACTCAAAAAGAAAATTCAGGAATTTCGACAAGAAGTTCTTAAAATGATAGCGATGGATGCGGAGCCTGAAGAGGTGATTCAGCTCAATATTCAGCTTTTTCCTGTCACCAAGGAAGAGGAAGATGTGACTGGAGAAAAGAAAACATGAAATTTTTTTTTGGAAAATGGATTTGGATTTTCGTTTTTGTTGCCGGCTGTGGAGGAGCTTCTACGGGAGGTACGGAGACGGGCAATCCCAGTGATACTGTCGGTTTGGCCATGGGTAATAGTGTGGATGCGGTTTCGAGTGTTTTGAGTGCCGATACAAATGCTTTAACTTCTTTGATTCTTGAAACAGATCAAGAACAAATAACTTCGGATTTTGCAGCGCTGAGAGCCTGTGATGTGGATGATGGATTAAGTGTTTCGATTGCCTGTTCAGAAGCAAATCATACAGCTTCTATTGTTCGTGATTTTGGTTCCGGTTGTGAGGCTTCCAGTAGTGTAACCGTAACAGGAGCTTTTCATAATTCCTGGTTTAATATGGGGAGTAGTGCTTGTTTGAGTTCCTCAGGTCGTCCAAGAATTTTCAAGGCTGTTCAAGGGAGTGGAGCCAAACAGATTATTTCGACAGGGACAATTTCTTCAGATGTTTGTGATACTCCGACCACATCAGCAACGAGGACATTCTCTTCAGGAGGATCCTTACAGATTAAAGGCTGTAAGCTATTGGAGTATTCCGATTATCAAACAAGTAGCGGAACGGAGAGCGTGACAGAGTCCGTGACCATCAGTCACGAAAGTCGTATTCGAGTTCGGGCCAATGGAAGTACTCTCTATAACCATACCATTTCAACTTCTGCCCCTTTGTTATTTCAGATTTCAAAACGATCCGGTCGAGCTGCCCCTCTTCGGACTTTGAGTGCCGGGACGGTACAAGTTTCCCACAATCTTGCTGGTTATACGGTCACGAGTTCTTTTTCAGATTTACAGTATGACTACAACACTTGCCGTTGCCATCCCATCAGTGGGCGAGTCAATGTGACCGTCACGGATAATCAAACCGCTCAAGTTCTTGGAACGGGTTCTGTTGTGTTTACTCAAACCACAACGGGAACCTGTGATTCTGTGGAAGCAACTTATCAAGGAACTTCTGTGGATTTAAATTTGGGTTCTTGTCGGGGGTTTTGAAAATTCTTTATAAAGTATTCAAAAATATTAAAATATAAATTTTAAAATATATAATATCATTTATAATTAGTATGTTATAATTTTTAATGTATACAAAAGTATACTTAAAATATATTTTTACGTTGATCGAGTTGAGCGGTTTCCCTACAGTGTTTTTCATAAAGGAGAAAAAAATATGAAAAACACACCCCTCAAAATAGTCATCGCAGGAACACTTCTGGTTAGCTTCGTTGGTTGTGGAGGAGCTTCCACAAGTGGAAGTGCGGTGGATCCACAAGCTTCCTCCTCAGCTGAAGTGGCTTTGACAGACTCTTCTGTTGAAAATTCTACTTCATCGGGAGTGGATGCGGTGGGCATGGCTTTAGAAGAAAATACCGATGTAGAAAGTTCAACGAGTGCTCTTCGTTTGGGAGCAAGAGGTTGCACGGATTCGGATGTGAATCTGACAAAAACTATTACGTGCGATGATTCCAACCATACCGCTACTATCCTTCGGGATTTTGGGACTGGTTGCTTTACATCTAATGATAGTAGCAACGGTGTTGGAGTGACCATTACAGGAAAACATCTGACTCAGTGGACCAACATGGGTAACGCCTCCTGTCGGGCTGCTGACAAAGCTCCTATTTTTTGGCAAGCGGTTCAGGGACAGGGGACAAGTAATCTTGCCCAACGTGTTTTTTCAACTGATCCCGACCATATCACAAGTCCTGTGACGGCCATTGTAAGACAAAACGGCAATGGAACCAGTATTAAAGTGATGGGTTATGCCGTAAGTGTGTATTCCAATGCCACTCAGAGTGGTGAAAGCAAATCTGTCCATGAACAGCTGACCATTCCAGGGACAAGCCGTATTCGTTACAAACACGATGGCGTCACTAAACTTTTTGATCATACTGTAAGTACGGAAGTGCCTCTTGAAATTGATTTACAGAAGACAGACGATCAGGAACCTGTTCGCACTGTGGTGAGTGGAACCATAGCAGTTTCACATAACCTGGCTCAATTTACCGTTCACACAACATTCAACAATGTTAGATACGATTACAATGAATGTGAATGTCACCCTGTTTCGGGAACTATAAATCTGAGTGTGACGAATAATGCAACATCGGCGCAAATGGGATCGGGATCCATTACGTTTACCGGATGTGAAACTTCCAATATGACGTATGAAGGAAGGACACTACGGTTGCCTGTGCTGGATAATTGTCGTTAAGAATTTTTTCTTAATTGAAAAAGCCAGTCGATAGTGGGGGTGCGGAATCCAGAAGCTCCAGGATGTCCGCCACCTCCGCGTCGGACGGCGATCTCCGAAACATCCACCGTATCGGAGCGCATACTAAAAGACCACTCTTTGCCGGTGTAGGAAAAAATAAGAGCAATGGGATGTCCGAGTTTTTTATAGATGTATTCTCCTAACTCGCTGGAATCTCCTGTCCAGTTGACAGCAAAAGCCTTGATACCATCCAGATCCACACAAAAGCCTTTGGTTCCTGTTTTTTCAAGACGTTCTTGTAATAAACGTCGACTATGATGGCCACGTTGGATTCTGTTTTTCCAGTCTTTTGTTGCAGGACCTTTGAGGAGTTTTTTCCAGAGTGCATGAGAAGGATTTAAGATGCCTTCTGTTTCACGTAGGTCGGCACTCACCTCACGACTGTGAGGCAGTTCCCATTTCCAAAGGTCCTTGTCTCGAACATACTGCAAAATTTTTGGGACTTTTGTTTTCGGAAATAATTGTTTCCAGGTCAGTGTGGCTCCACTTTCTGCGAGGTCAAGAATACCAAAGCCTACTTGATCTCTGATGGGAAGAGCTGTTTTGTGATGATCATACCAATGAAGCTCCACAGATTTCTTTTTGATTTCCAAAAGAATTGGAGCGGCATAACTGAAGTCGACAATAAATACCCTCTTTCCATCCAGATTTTCAGGTATCTTGTCTCCGTGTTGTGCTGGAATGAGTTGAGCTCCCCGATACTTGAATTTGACGGTGGCTGCCGAGGCGGCTCCATCAATACAATCGGCGTGATAGATACAAACGGTTTGAGGTTGCATAGGTTCCGAATATCGCGATGAATTTATTTTGGGAAGATGATTTTTACAGCAAACTACGAATTTGACCGACAAGATTTTCGGAGTCGTAAGGCTTTTGTATAAACCCCTGTGCTCCCAAGGCTATCATTTCTTGTTTGAGTTCAGGTTCTCTCAAAGCCGTGAGAACAATAATCGGGATACCTTGAGTTTCGGATCGTGATTTCAGAGCAGACACGACAGAAGGTCCGGTACCTGCAGGCATGAGCATGTCAAGAAGGATAAGATCTGGTTTGTGTTTTTGAGCTGTTTCAATGGTATGGACACCACTATAAGATTCCAAGGTTTCAAAACCACTTAACTCGAGTCTGTCTTTGAGAATGAGACGAACATCTTCTTCATCGTCGGCAATAAGAATGCGAGGTTTGCTCAAGGCCCACCTCCTATTTTTAGTTTGCGAAGTACAAACTCTAACGAATTTGATTAAGAAAGTCGACCTCTTTCCTTTTATAGTATATAAGATAAGTCACAGTGGATAGTAAACCCATAGAAGTCCTCATGATTACGGCTCAACCTGAAAATATTGACCGAATGCGTCATATTTTGGTGACGGGATTTATTCCCAACTGGCCACGTTTCGGTTTTAACCTCTCTGTGGAAAAAACATTAAAGAATGCCACGCAAAAGCTAACGCAAGGAGCATTCGATATTGTTCTGTTGGATTTATCGTTGCCTCACAGTACAGGCTTGAACAGTTTTGATGTGATTCATGAACTTGCTCCTCATGTCCCTGTCGTTGTTTTAACGGAAGTAGATGATGAACAATTAGCTCTGGATGCTCTCGGTCGTGGAGCCCAAGATTACTTGGTGAAGGGAAAGTTTGATGAACGACAAATTATTCTCACAATTCGTCGTGCCATTGAGCGCAGTCAGCTTTTAGAACGGTTAGAAGAGTCGCATCGGATGGAGATCAATGAACAAAAGAGATTGGATCAGCTGAAGGATGAATTTGTCAGCACCGTTTCTCACGAACTCAGAACCCCATTGGCTATTATCAAAAGTGCCATTGAAAATTTGAGAGATGGTGTTGCCGGCGTCATGAATGACAAGCAATCTCGGACAGTTCACATTGCGGCTCGTAATCTGGAGCGACTTACTACGCTGATTAACGATTTGCTCGATTTATCACGACTGGAATCAGGGAAAACACGTGTTAATCGCCATCGAATCAATCTTCTTCTTCTAGCTCAGGAGGTGATCCAGGGTTTTCAATTACAGGCTAAATCCAAAAATATTTCTTTGTCGTTAGATTTTCCCACACCCGCACCGGAAATTTATGCAGATCCGGATATGGTTATTCAGGTTTTGAATAACCTGATCAATAATGCTCTTCGATACACGGTTTCCCAGGTGATTATTCATTGTCGTTTTCCTCTCAAGGATATTGAAAAAAAAACTGAAGAAGAAAAATGGAAAAAACCGGAAGTGGGTATGGTCGAAATAAGTGTGGAAGATGACGGCGTTGGCATTTCTCCTAATGATATGGAAAAACTGTTCAACAAGTTTGAACAAATTAATCGTCCTATGGGTGGTGCCGGTTATAAGGGGACAGGTTTGGGATTGGCGATTTGTAAAGAAATTATCGCACAGCATGAAGGGGATATTTGGGCGGAGAGTTTAGTAGGTCATGGTGCTACTTTTTACTTTACACTTCCGCAATACAGTCCAAAAAGTGATTTTTGGACTTCCCTCACACAAAGCCTGACTGAAGCAGAAAATAAAAAGACCAGCCTTGCCATGATTGCCATTTCTTTTCATACCCTTCATGGTTTTAAGAAGTCTGTTGGAGATGAAGAATTTGAAATTTTGTTCCAACAAATTCAGGAAAAACTTAACGCAGATGCCCTCAGAAAAGGAGACAGGCTCTTTCACTATACGTTCAAGGAATTTATTGCCATTTTGGCTCAAACGGGTCGGGCAGGTGCTATTTCGATTTGTACGCGTGTTAAAAAAGTCATCATGGAGTGCTTGACGGAGGGAGGAACGAAGGATCCTCTCATGAAGTTTAATATAGGAATTGCTATTTATCCCGAAGATTCTACAACCCCGGAGGATCTGATGAGTGCGGCAATGGAAGATGCGCGTCGGCAGCACTTCGAATAGGAATTAAAATATGACAAAAAATTCTAAAAAAAATAAAATTTTAATTTGTGATGATGAACCAGAGCTTGTGGAGTTAGTTCAGCTACAGTTGGAAGTGGTGGGTTATGATGTGGTGACTGCTAACGATGGAGAAGAGGCGCTTCAAAAAGCATACTCGGAAAATCCGGATTTAGTTCTCTTGGATATTAGAATGCCCAAGATAGATGGACGCGAAGTCTGTCATCGTCTTCATTTAGATTCCCGTACAAAGGACATTCCCGTTATTTTTCTTTCTGCCAAAGTCCGGGGGGAAGAAAAAAAGGATGTTCCTCGAGAAGAAGCGGATTATCTTGTAAAACCTTTTGATATGAAAGATCTGTTGTTGAAAATTGCAACCATTCTGCAAGGCCGCTTCCCGCGGCACGTCGCGAGCCGACGCTCGTAAAGGAAGACAGGAGGGGGAAATGTCAAAAAAGAAGAGCATTCTGATTGTGGATGACGAATTTTTTCTGGCAGAAACCCTGAAAGGACGTTTGGAACATAATGGCTACTCTGTTTTTTATGCTGAAAACGGAGCAATGGCGCTTTCGGTGTTGGAAAAAACTCCATGTGATCTCATTTTGATGGATGCGATCATGCCTGTTATGGATGGACTTGAGGCAACCAAACAAATCAAAGCTCAAAAAAAACTTAAAAAGATTCCCATTATTTTTTTAACAGTACGGGCCCGTCCTGAGGATCGTCAAGCGGCATTGTCTCTAGGGGCTAATGATTACATTACCAAACCCTTCGAGAGTGAAACGCTGATGAGCAAGGTTGAGGAATGGTTAAAAAAATAAGCTTGATGGTTCTGTCTTTCTTTTTAGGGACAAAAATAAGTTGGGCGGAGCACGAAATTCCCCGCAAGGTTTTAGCTTTTTACGACTCTAAAACAATCTCGGATCCTTTTTTTACTCCTCTCCATCAGAGAGTTGAAATCTGGCTCAATCACCTGGGGCTCGAATTAGTTTTTCGTCCTCTCTCAGAATCACTCCCGAGTGAAGAAGAAATGTCAGAGTTTCGAGGAGTGATCACCTGGTATCCTCGTATGAATGTTGTTTCTGATCCAAAATCTTATTGTTCCTGGATGAATGAACAGATGAAAAGAGGTCGTAAGGTTGTGATTCTGGGTCAATTGGGATTTTTACAAAAAGAGGGAAAACTCATTCTTCCCGAATGCGAGAACATGCTTCAGACATTGGGATTGCATTATGAATCTGAGTTTAGTGACAATCCTTTCTTTTTTGAAATTGTCAAAAAAGATTCCTCTCTGGTTGAGTTTGAACGCAAACTCGACCTGACTGAAAACTTAACTTACCATCTTGTACGCGCTCAACAGGGGGCTTCTGTTTTTCTCAAAATAAAACGACGTGATCTCTCCAACAGTGTTTCGGATATGGTTTTTGTGACCGGACAGGGAGGCTATGTTCATGAAGGATACATTCAGTATCGAAATTCTGGTTTAGGGAAAATGCATTGGAGAATTCATCCTCTCAAATTTTTATCTCAAGCTTTTAAAATGAAAGGGCTTCCACGGCCCGATGTGACCACCGTGAATGGAAGGCGCATTGCCTATAGCCAGATTGACGGGGACGGAATTTTCAATGTGTCTCATCTGGATCAAAAATCTTATGCCGGAGAAATTATTTATGATGATATTTTAAAAAAATATTCAGAGTTTCCTTTTTCAGTGTCTTTGATCACAGGTTATTTGGATATGAATCCCTACCATAACCAACGTTCTCTACAGATGTATCGAAACCTTTTAGGGGCCTCTAATGTGGAACCTGCGAGCCATGGATATGCCCATCCCCTGATTTGGAAAAAGGGGACATTAGCGCTTCATATTCCTGGGTATACCTATCAGGCAGAAAAAGAGGTGGCGGGCTCGGTTACCATGATGAATGATCTTATGCGCCAGTTAGGTCTTTCCAAAAAAGCGAGATTATTTCAGTGGACCGGTAATGCACTCCCTACGGAAGAAGCCATGATATCGGCGGATCGTGCGGGGCTATTGAATATCAATGGTGGAGGAGGGAGGCTGGATCATCAGTATGACAGTTATTCTTTTTTATATCCTCTGAGTCGTGTTGTTGCAGGTCATCGTCAAATTTATTCCAGTTTTTCGAATGAAAATATTTATACCAATCAATGGGGAGGTCCTTATTATGGTTTTGTCGATGTGCTAGAGTCATTTTGGAAAACGGAAAATCCGATTCGCATCAAACCCATCAATATTTATTTCCACTATTACAGTGGTGAGAGAGTTGCTTCCCTTCGAGCTTTAGAGACTATTTTTCAAAAAGTTTTGTCACAGCCCATTTTCCCTATGTTTGCAGGAGACTATAGCCAAATAGTCTCCGGATTTTTTCAGGGGCACATGGAAGGGATTCCCGGGGGGTTCCGTCTGTGGAATTTTGGCGCCTTGAGGACGATACGATTTGATGACGAATCTCGTTCTATTGATTTAGCCAGATCCAAGGGTGTTTTGGGATTTCAACATTTCCAAGGTAGTCTCTATATTTTTCTGGATGAAAATAAGGAACATCGTTTTTATTGGTCTCACTCGGTCCCTGAGCGACCTTACCTGGATAATGCCAGTATTTCCATGAAGGAATTTTCTGCAAATCGAAAAAAAATCCATTTTCTCAAACAAGGGTGGTATCAGAGTGAAATTGTTTTAGGAGGAGTTTTACCGCGTTCCCGTTATCAGATCAATTCCGGCAAGGATGTTTTTCAAGAGCGTTCGAATAATCAGGGATTCTTAAGGATACATTTTGAACATACGGAAAATAGTGGGCTTTATCAACCGGTAACTATTACGCTTGAATCTCAGCAAAACTAAAATCGGAATTTTTTTTCTAGCTGTCTTTCTGTTGGCATGGTTCCTTTATCCCAGAGAACTTTTTTTGGGGTATATTTATGAAGGTCAGTCACGTCTAGAAGAGGCGGAAAAATATTATCTTCGTTATTTATCGCGGAGACCTTACAACAAATCAGCCACATTTCGTCTTGCCGATTTGTATGACCGTATTGGGGAACCGGCACGTGCGACAGCCATCCTGAAGTCTCTTTATGATCACCGCTGGAAAGACTGGAGTCTGGCAGAACGTTACCTCTCTCATCTGGAGGATGTTCATGATGAAGAGGCTTTGTATCAGGCTCGTATCGAAGTGGCTCATCATTTTCAAAAAGATCGTCTTTTCCCCAAAGCTCGTATCGAAGAACTTTTATCCAGTGCCTATCAATATGCCCGTTGGAAACAGAGAAGTCCGGAAGCTTACCAATTATTGGATGAGCTTATTGCTCTCGGGAGAGATCGTTCTTCTTATCGAGAAGAAAAAGTGTTTCTGGATTTTGGAAATCAGCGAACAACCGAAGTGATTAAAACTCTGAATGAAAAACTACGATTAAATCCTGCTCAAAAGGATATTCGAGAAGAGTTAGTGGGAATCTACGAAGTCTTGGGGCATTTTGATAAGGCTTTGGAGATTGCGGAAGAAGGTCTGAGGTTTGATCCCAACCCTAAAACCTGGTGGCCTCTGAAGGCGGTTTTATATCAGAAGTTGGGACGCTTGGAAGAAGCTGCGGCTCTGCTTGAGGATTATTTAAAGCTTTTCCCTGAGGATTTTGAAAAACAAAAAATGTTGGTGCAGCTTTATCTCTACGACAGAAAAGATGTTTCCAAGGTTTCTTTTTATCGTGATTATTTACTAAGGTCTTATCATACAGATGAGGGGATATCATACACAGAAAATTTTGCTGTGGATGTGGGACGGCTTCTCTTTGAAAAAAAACAAAAGCAGGAAGCCTCCCTTTGGCTTCAGCAAATATCCCGTCTTTTTCCAAATCGTTTTGAAATTATCGAAATGCAGATGGATTTATTTAATACACAACAGGATTATTTTGCTTCCCAAAAATTGGGAGAGGCTTTTCTTAAAAGCCATCCTGATGATTCTCGAATGATGCTCAAGGTGGCTCTGATCTATGCTGAACAAGGAGATATTGAAAAAGCGCGGGAGTGGTTTTATCGGGCTTTGAAGTTCAGGAAAGATGATCCCAAAATTTATTTTTTATTGTCGGAGTTGGATTTTTCTCAAGGGGAAAAGACAAGAGGAGTTGCTGGAGCAAAACATGTTTTAGATTTTCTTCCAGAGGATGAATATAAAGATTTTGAATTGAATCGCATCCGGTTAAAATCCCGTGGGCGTATTTATTTTGATCAGGAGGTTGATTCTGACTATCGTCTGGCACTTTTCAGAAATCCTCTTAGTCTCGATCTGCACATGGATTATTTTGATCTTTTAGTCGAAAATAAAAAATATTTTCAGGCGGAAACTGAGTTGGATGAAATTAAAAAAAAGTTTCCTGACCAGGTACCCGTTCATCGTACTTTTGAAGTCAGACTTGCTTTTGCGGAAGGACACTGGAAGAAAGCTGTTTCCCTTTTAAAAGAGTTGGTTTTGGAAAAGCCAAATGCTTGGGGTTATCATCGTGACTTGGCGGAAGCCCATCGGCGTTCAGGTGATTGGAGAGAAGCGCTTCGAGAATATGAGGCAGTTCGGCAAGCCACAGGAAACCAGTTGGAAGTGGAACAACCTTTGCGCGAGCTTCATCAGAATTATGATGCGCGTGTGGGTACTCGTTTCCATTTCGAAAAATTAGGGTCGGATGAGGTCATGGCATGGACCTTATTTTATCGTCAATTTCTCGCTTCTCGTCTGGAATTTGAATCCGATATTTCTGTAGGTCGGTTTCGTTCCCCCAGTTTTGGAACTTCGGGATTTTTAGGAGAAGCTATTTATGGAAATTTTTCAATGACACAAAACATTTCTGATTTTTGGAAAATTCAGGCGGGTGTCGGTTATGGAGTGAGTGATCGTCGTAAAACGCTTTCTCCTTTTGTTGCTGTGGATATACAACCTTTAGATGTCTTGCATGCCCATATCGGTTATAATTATCGTCAACTTCGAGTAGACATTCCACAAACTGTAGGAGGGGGTGTTTTGGAAGATACTACCAAGGTGCAGTTAGATTATACGCCAGTGGAATGGCTTGTGTTGGCCGGTCATTACCATTTTGATCGTAATTATTTACCGGAAGGTGGTTTAGCGTATGAAAATACCCTGGAGCCAACTTTAGCTTTTGTTCTTTTAAAAAAACCACGATTGACATTAGGGTATCAGTTCACGTTGAGCCAAGTTTTTGATAAAAATGATTTTTTGAAAACAATTCCTCTTGTTCCCAAGGTGAGGGCTCATTATTTGACGTCTTCGGCATCTTTCTCTGTAGGCCGGTTTGACTGGGAACTTGGTTTTTTTGCTGGAGAAGATACGGCTCGGAATCTGCATCTTTTTCAGGGCGATCTTTTTGGGTTGAGAAGTTTGATAGAATGGAACATTCTAGAGTGGTTTGATTTACAAGCGTCCTATGAGTTTGGACGGCAAACGCTGACAACGGTGACGGGTCAGAGTCATCAAGTAGTGATCGGAGTCTCAGGTCATTGGTAGCGAATATTGGTGGAGGGAGATGCAAATGATCCGGTCTGTATTATTAATTGACGACGAGAGTGATTTTACCGAATTAGCAGGAACCCTTTTAGGTTTTCATGGTTTTGATGTGGAAACGCTCAATGATTCTCTTCAGGTAGAAAAGAGAATCTCCGATAAGAAATTTGATATCATTGTCACAGATCTTATGATGCCTGATCTGGATGGATTCCACTTGATTCAAAAAGTACGCGCGATGTCTGCTTATGCGACAGTTCCATTCATTGCTCTTTCGGCTAAAACACTTTCCGATAAAGAAAGAAAAATTTTACTCCAAAATAAAGTTCATTTTATGATGAAGCCATTTGAACCACAGGGATTAGTAGAACAAATACATCAATTACTTGATTAGAAAACATCCATTCATTTACGAGATTCCCCTTTTTTATATGATCCTTTTTTGGATCAACCGCTTGGTGGTGCCAGAAGTGCCTGGATTTTTTGGTGTTGATCCGCATCCTTATTGGTTGGGTATCCTTCTTTTCGGTTTTCGGTATGGAGCTTTTTCAGGATTACTTAGTGGACTTATTTCCGCTGCACTTTATTTGGGATCTGCTTGGTTCTATTTGGAACGTTACCTTTTTGAAGATCTCTCTTTTTATCTTTTGCCCAGTTTTTTTATCACTATTGGTTCTTTGATAGGTGCGGTGAGTGGTCGCTATCGTCAACGTTTCGAAAATGTGGAAGAGGATTGTAACCGACTTTTAAAAGTCATTGATGGATTTAAAGAAGAAGTGCGTACTTTGCAGGAGATTAATGACGGGTTGGAAAAAAAGATTGTGACACGCATGGCCACATTGGTGACTTTGTATGAAGGGGCTCGGCGTATGGAGGCCGATCAGGTAGAAGATCTCTATCCTTCCATTTTACAGTTTATTGCAAAAACCCTTGAGGCGGACGAGGCGGCACTTTATCTAAGAACAAGTGAGGGTTGGACTCTGCAGGAAAGTTTGGGTTGGAAGGACTATGAAAAACGTCCTAAATTTTTAGGATATCATGAAGGAATGACCGGTGTGGCAGGCTCACGAGGAAAGGTGGTTAGTATCCGCGATTTTATCAAATCATCAGATCCTCAACTTTTGGGAGATGCTCTTGTCGCAGGTCCTTTAAGGCTCGGAGAAGAAGGTGAAGTGCTTGCAGTTGTCAGCATTCAAAATCTGCCCTTTTTAAATTTTAACAGTGCCACCCTTAATCTTTTTAATTTTCTTTTGAATTGGGCTTCACGTGCTCTCAAACGCGCTTATCAGATGAAAGATCTACAATCCCATGATATTTTAGATTCCGAATATCCCACTTATTCTAACCGGTATTTTCAGGTGAGAGGGGAACAGGAATTTTTACGATCACGGACCTACTATCTTCCTCTGACGGTGGGACTAATTCAAGTAGATGGAAGTGATATTCAATCCACAGCAAAAAGAAAAAAATTATTGTTGGCCCTAAGTGAGTGTTTAAAAGGTTCTCTCAGAGAAATGGATATTTTAGCTCGATTTTCAGAAGAAAAATTCCCTTTCGCTTTTTTACTGGCCACCACGAGTCAAGCGCAGGCCGAAGAGATAAGGAAAAAAACGATAAGGGAATTGGCAAACTTGGGGGAAGAAATTGCCGGTTGCGTTCATATTTCTTTGGCTAGCTTTACGCCTCAAACCCGGAGTTGGCTGGATTTGTTGGATCAAGCACGAAAAGAGACATGAAAAGATTTTTATTTTTTTGGTTTTTGGCAGGACTCCTGGAAATTCCCCCCGTTCTTTTTTTATTAGGCAAGCCCCTTCTTGTCTCTTTTGGTTTTTTTACAAATTTTTTATTCCATGGTTTCTCCGTTTGGATTCTTGCTTTCTGTACTCCTAAAAAATTTGGATGGTTTCACGGTGAAAATCTTTGGACGCGATCTTTTCTCTTTTTAGCAGGACTCATGCCCTTTTTTGGCTGGTTGGGATGTTTTCTGCTTTTTTTTAGTTATCATTTTTATAAGCCTCTTTCATCAGCTTCTTCTGGATCAATCGAAGAGGAGTCAGAAGCTTGGATGGATCTTCCTGAATTTGTCGTTGCTCCTTCTTCCAGGGAGATCAGACAGGAAAGGATTATTAAGGAGCTGGATTTTCTACCTTTGGCGGATATTTTTTCGGGGGATGATGTGGATCTCAAGCGCGGTGCCATTGATCGTCTGAGCCAGATTAAAACTCCTGAAACCATCCGGATTCTTTTATCGCATCGTACGGATGTAAATTCCGATGTTCGTTTTTATATCAATGCGGCTTTAGAGCGTATTAAAAGGGAGTTTGATGAACAATTAGTGGCTGCCCGTGAAGAGATACAAAAGTCGCAATATAAAGTATCCGCGGGTATTTTTTTGGCAAAAACCTATCTTCAATATGTGGACTCCCAATTATTGGATCCCGCGATGAGTCATTCCTATGTGGAGTCGGCCAAGTTTCATCTGGCTTCAGCCATTCAGACCGAATATGCCAGTGTGAGTGCTTATTGGTTGCTCTTGGATATTTATGGAAAAACAAAAAGTTGGACCAAAGCTCTGGAAACATTGTCCTTGCTTGAAAAGTCAAAGCATGGAGAAGTCGAAAAGGTAAATATTCTCAAGGCCCGTGTAGAAATTTATTATCAGATTAAAAATTATGAGGAGGTTGTACATCAACTGTCTCTTTTGGATAACCTCAAATTAGCCGAGGGAGAATGGAAGGGCATGATGTATTGGTGGGGAGTAACCACTTGAGCTCTCTTGAGGAAATTCGCAGTAAGATTGAAAGTTTTTACGAAGACATTCGTCTTTCAGGATGGATGGAACTCTATCAACCTGATCAGAATGATTCTGAGAAAGCAAAAAAAGAAGAAGAACTAAAACATATTCTTGAACGTCAAGACCCTCTTCTCAAAATTTCTTTTGCCCGTTTTCTCTCTCATATTTATGAGGCCCGTGCCGTGACTTATCTTAAAAAACTTTTGGAAGATTCTAACCCGGTTGTGGTGGAAGCAGCAAAAAGATCTTTTGAAAAAAATCATTACCAACAAAAACTCGCAGTTCTTCTGCCGTTATTAAATTCCTCCTCTTTTTCAGCACAACTTTTCGCCTTGGAACAGCTGTCTCTTGGGAAGGTTATCCAGGCTGTTGATCCTATTTTGGATCTTTTAGAAAATTTAAAAGGAACAGAGAATGATGAAAATAAAACACATCTTTTGTTGGCAATCTTGTCAGCACTGCGACATTTTCCAGAGAAGAGACTAATACCTTATTTGGATCTTTATCGTCATGATAAACGGGAAGAAGTGAGGTTCCGTACTTTACTGGTGATGGGGGCTCTCAATGCAGAGGGTATTTTATCATCCTCCAAGCCTCTTCAAGAAGCTCTTCGGGATCCTTCTCCAAGAATTCGTCAAGGAGCGTTGTGGGCCGTTCGTCGGAGACCTTCTATTGAAGATTTTGATTTTTTGAAAAAGGTGTCTCTGGAAGATGAAGATCCTCATGTGCGTCAAGAAGCTTTGGTGGAATTAAGTGTCTTGCCAGCTCAAGAAGTGATTGTGCACCTTCTTCAGATATTGGCCACGGAAAAGAACCGCATGGTGACACTCAAGTGCGAATCGGTTCTTTTGAGCATGCCCACGGATCGTTTGATTGAGGGATTAGAAAAAATTCTTCATGAGGGACGTTGGGGTCATGACATTATCAAAAATCGTGCCCTTCTTCTTTTTGCAGAATTTCAAAAAGATTCTGAATCCTATTTTTATTATCTTGTTGAAGGACTCAATCAGGTACCGGATGTAAAATCAAAGCTTCCTTTTATAGAAGCTCTGGGAATTCTGGAAAATCAGCGGGCCATTCCTATTTTAGAAAAATATTTAAACGGCCCTTCGATCTTAGCCTATGCAACCATTCAATCCATCCTTAAAATTATCCGAGTCTATCCTCAGTACCCTCTCCATTCCTATCTAGAAGATCCCGCTCTTCCTTCTCTTTTAAAACAAATGATTTTGAAACACATCGTACGTATGGAAGGGACCATTCCAGGCACGGCAAGACTCATCGATTGTCTTTTGGGTTTTCTCAAAGATAAAACGATCAACATCCGCTATCTTGCCGTACAGGCACTTTTGAGGACTGACTTTCCGTTTCCTTTGGAAAAATTGGTGGAATCTATTTTTCAGGAAACGGATGCTTCCACTCTCAAATCATTACATGAAGGCCTTCAAAGGCAGGTTTCCAAAACTCCGGATACCTGGCTCAATCTTTTGAGACATTTTCAAAAAAATCAGGGGATTATTTCGTATCTTTTTTCCATGATGCCTTCCCATATCTCTTTTGAAGAAGGAGAAAAATATTTTTTTCGTTCACTGTTGGATTCCTCTCAGGATTTGATTCCTCAAGAATTCAAGCCCGTCGTTGTTGATTTTTTTTGCGGACTTCTTATTAAAAAAAGGATTTCCTGGAAGAACCTCCTGGAATGTTTTGAACACCATCCGCAAAAATCTGTTTGGAGTGAGGCCATTCAATCTTCTCTTTTAGAATTATTAGGAGAAGCTGGCCAGGGAAGTGGAATTCCTTTTTTAGTGAGAATTTTATTAAATTCTCACGCAGTGTCTTTTCATTCGGTAGCTCGAAAGTCTTTGCATCATATCCTTGAGGTTGACTCATGATTGATGTTTGTCTTCTTTTGGAAGGAACTTATCCCTATGTGGCCGGAGGTGTGTCCACATGGGTTCATCAACTGGTCTCAGCCGTGAAGGATGTTCGTTTTGCCATTGTTTATATTGCTCCTCATTCGGATCCTACACGTCGTGTCAAGTATGTTGTTCCTCAACACGTGGTGTATTTAAAGGAAATTTACCTTCATGACTATGAGTTGTCTCCAACGCGTCGGAGAGAACCCACATCGCAGGATTATGAAGGACTCCGGTTGTTTTACGAAGGATTAGGGAAAAAAGATTATGAAGTTTTTAGGAAAGTCGTCGGTCTTTTTCAAGGAGAGGATCATTGTTTGGATATAGAAACTGTTTTCTTTTCTAAACAGGTTTGGAAACTTTTGACGGATTTTTATGATCGTCATTCCCCTGAAATTTCCTTTATTGATTTTTTTTGGACATGGCGCAGCACTCATTTGCCGCTTTTGCAAATTCTCCAAGCCAACATCCCAAGAGCTAAGATCTATCATTCCATTTCCACCGGTTATGCGGGGCTCTTGGGTGCGATGGCTCGCATTCATTATGGGGGAAAGTATTTTTTAACGGAACATGGCATTTACACACATGAACGGATGCTTGAGATTTCTCAGGCCAGTTGGATTTACGAGCAGGAAAAAAAGCGTTATCGGGCAGAGCGGGATCTTTCTTTTTTTAAAAAATGGTGGATTGAAATGTTTCGCGTGATGAGTGGCTTGTCCTATCATTATGCCGATCGAATCTTTACCTTGTTTGAAGGAAACAAGGTGCGAGAAATTCTTGAAGGAGCTTCTCCCGAAAAAATTACAATTATTCCGAATGGAATTGATATTCGAGAATACCAGTCAATCCAATATGAAAAGAAAAAAACTCCCCAGATAGGATTGGTGGGTCGTGTTGTCAGTATCAAGGATATTAAAACTTTCATCCAAGCCGCTCGTATTGCTTTGAGTGAAATTCCCGATGCTACTTTTTATGTGATAGGACCCACCGATGAAGAATCGGAATATTATGATGAATGTCGTCTTTTGGCGGAGACTCTTAATTTGGAAGGAAAAGTTATTTTTACCGGACGTGTGAATATTAAAGATTACTATCGATTTTTGGATGTTGTGGTTCTCACCAGCGTTTCAGAGGCTCAGCCGTATGTCATTTTGGAGGCGAACATTTCCGGGATTCCTGTTGTTGCCACGGATGTGGGGGCTTGTCGGGAACTGATTCAGGGGCGCAAGCTGGAAGATAAAGCTTTGGGTCCCGGCGGGATTATAACGTCCGTTGCTGATCCGAAAGAAACAGCCGCTGCCATTGTTAAACTGGTTCAAGATCAAAATTGCTATCAAAGGATGAGTGAAGCCGGCAAGGAACGGGTAAAAAGATTTTATGATCAAGACGATCTTCTGAGCCGGTATCTTAATATTTATGAACAGAATAGGTGAGTCATGGCAGGCATAGGTTTTCGTCTTCAAAAGCTTCTTTCCGGAGAATCTTACGGAGATATGGTCCGTGCTTATCTTTATTCGGCTATTATTTCATCCGGGCCCATGCTTGTAGTCATGTTAGCTTTGTGGACAGTTAAAATTTCTATCCAGTCACGGTTGGGATCAGATGAAGGGGCCCTTCTCATGTCCCTCATTGTTTATGCCTATGCTTTTTCCATGGTTTTGGCCGGCCCGTTTTTTTATGTGGTCACGCGTTATTTAGCGGACCAGTACTATTCCAAGCGCTTGGATACATTTACGCCCACTTACTTGTCCGTGCTCGAAGTCCTTTTGACAATTCAATCGGTTGTTGCCTTGATTTACCTTCATTTTCTTCCTCTTTCGATCACCATGAAATGGTTTGAGTATCTTCTTTTTTTATTTGTAGGGGGTATCTGGATGGGAATGATTTTTTTATCGGCGGCTAGAAATTATCATTGGATCGTGTGGGCTTTTTTAGGAGGTGGTCTTGTTGGAATCATCTCCTCTTTAGTTCTGGGGAAGTTTTTTGGGTTGTCCGGCTATTTGGGTGGTTTTGTTCTGGGACAAGGGACTACTTTTTTTATTTTAACTATCCGGATTTTTCTCGAATTTGGTTACACCCATGCTCAGGATTTTAGGTTTTTTCTTTATTTTAAGAAGTATCCTTATCTAGTTTTAGTCGGGTTCTTTTATTATTTGGGAACATGGATTGATAAATTTATTTTCTGGTTTTCTCGCCAGGGAGATAGCGTCTTAGGCCCACTGCGTGTGTGCTTTAATTACGATACTCCGATGTTTTTGGCGTTTATGACGATTGTTCCCTCCATGGCTTTTTTTCTCATTCAGATGGAAACATCCTTTATTCGTTACTACCGGGCTTATTATCAAGGAATCCAGCACAAGGGGACTCTGAATGATGTGAGAACTCTGAAAGAGAATCTTTTGGAAAATCTTGCAAAAAATATTCAGAAGTTTGTTTTTTTTCAAGGTTTCTTAAGTGGTGTTTTGATCCTTTTTATTTATGAATTGGCTCGTTCTTTTTCTCTGAATCCTTCCCAGATGGGAATTTTTCGCATAGGTACTTTAGGGGCTTTTCTTCAAATGGGATTGTTGATTGTCATGACATTTTTTTTCTATTTTGATTTTCAAAGAGAAGTCCTTGTGGGAGCTGTAGGGTATTGTCTTGGTAATGCGGTTTTGACCCTGGTGACTCTCAAGATGGGATTACCCGCTTATGGATTTGGTTTTACACTCGCCTGTTTCTTTTCCGTTTTGGCAGGATTTCTTATGTTAGAACAACGATTAAAATATCTGGAGTACTGGACATTTATGAGACAGCCGATTGTATTGCCACAGTTTAAATTTGAAACAGAAAATAAATGAGGGGACCCTAAAAAAACCCTCTGAACCGATGGTTCAGAGGGTTTTTTGAAAACAAGTAAAGATCTACTTTAAAATAGAATCTTTGGCTGCTTTGGCCACGCGGAATTTCACAACGCGCTTCGCAGGAATCTTGATAGCAGCGCCTGTTTGTGGGTTGCGTCCCATACGAGCTTTACGGTTCACCAAAACGAGCTTCCCTAAGCCGGGAAGGGTGAAGGTGTTCTTGGCTTCTTTATAAGCCAGATTGGCCAAGCTTTCCAAAAAGCCTGCAGCGGCCTTTTTGGAGACTTCATTTTTGTCAGCAAGAGCTGAGATGATTTGAGACTTTGTGAGTGGTTTACCCATGGTACTTCCTCCTTTAATTGGTTTGGAGCCTGTGTTTATCAGCAAAAAATAGCATTGTCTATAGCATTTCAATCCGCCTAAGGCGGATTACTAACAAGTCGGTAGTTTAGACGACAGCGCGAGAGCGCTCTCCCTGCCGACGGTTGTACTAGAGAGTCGCATTTGTAGTCTATACTGGCGACTCGTCAGTAGAAATACTTATGGTTGGTCAATAAAAAATGTACCAATAAAAAGTTAATAGACCATAAAGATTTTTTAATAAAACCTTCATATTGTGTTTAGACCTTTGTTTTAGTCTGCATCATATAAAGGGGGTGATTTTCATGCGTAAGATTCTTACAGTGTTGGCACTCGGTGCTTTTCTCATGAGTGCTGGTTTCGCCACAGCCGGTGAAACGGCCAAGGACAGTGCAGCAGCGACCTCGACAGAGAAGCCTGCCAAGAAAGAAAAAGCTAAAAAAGCTAAAAAAGCCAAGAAGGAAAAGAAGGCTGCAGACAAAGCTGCCAAGTAAGTCAGATTTGTTCTCATGAAAATGGCCACATCGTTAATTTGATGTGGCCATTTTTTTTGCATCGATATAAATTTTCTTTTATGAGTGATCGTTCCAAAATAACTGAGACGCGACTTCTTCTCACAGATCTTGGTGTGTTAACTTTGCTAGCTGCCATTCTTTATGGATTTCTTTTAGTAGCTCGGGAATGGCATTCACCGCTTCAGCAAGAGTTTCAGATCAACCTCAGTTTATGGGCTCTACCGGGGTATGCTTTTTTATCCATGCTCCGCGGATTTTTAGCATACGTTCTTTCTCTTATTTTTACACTTATCTACGGATACGTTGCTGTTCACCGTCCCAAAGCAGATAGAATCATGATCCCCATTTTGGATGTGTTGCAATCCATTCCGGTTCTTGGATTTTTACCCAGCGCTGTTTTGGCTCTGGTGGCTATCTTCCCTCATACGAATACGGGATTGGAACTGGCCTGTATTCTGATGATTTTTACCGGTCAGGTTTGGAATATGACGTTTAGTTTTTATCAGTCCCTCAAAACAATTCCTGCTGAACTTCTGGAAGCCTCCTCCATTTACCAATTTAACTGGTGGCAACGGTTTTTGCGTGTCGAACTTCCCGCTTCTGCAGTAGGTCTGACTTGGAACAGCATGATGGCCATGGCCGGAGGTTGGTTTTTTTTGATGATCTGCGAAGCATTCACTTTAGGAAGTCGTGATTTTCGTTTGCCGGGTTTGGGAGCTTACATGAGTGTTGCAGTAGTTCAGCATGATGTGCCCGCAATGTTAGCAGGCATTTTTACGATGATGATCATGATTGTTCTGATTAATTTTTGTCTTTGGAGGCCACTTATTTTATGGGCTCAGAAATTTCGTATTGAGGAAACAGCCACGCCCAAGGTGGCGTCTTCGCGAATCTTTGATTTTTTTAGCAAGTCACGTGTGTGGCAAGTCACTGTATCACGGCTTGCTCTTCCTGTGAGTGAGTGGTTGGCTCATCGTGCGGGTACAAAACCAAAAACCATGGATCGTTTTGTTGCTGAAGAGCATCGTTTTGGGATTATTCGCGGAGTCAGTTATGTTATTTTTGGAGGAATTCTTTTGGGATCTTTGTTTTTTTCCTGGAAATTGGGTTTTTTGTTGGTTTCTGTTTCCGTGCAAGCTTGGCTGCAAGTTTTGTTGGGAGCCCTCTTAACTTTTTTACGTGTGTTTGCAGCGGTTATTTTAGGAAGTTTGTGGACCATTCCTCTGGGTGTTTGGATAGGTCTCAAACAAAGCCGGAGCAACCGTTTTCAACCCATTGTTCAGTTGGCAGCTTCCTTTCCAGCACCTATGCTTTATCCCCTTATTTTAATGGGTATGAAAAAAATGGGGGTTGGTTTAAATATAACATCGATTGTTCTGATGATGATGGGCACTCAATGGTATATTCTTTTTAATGTAATCGCTGGAGCAAGTTCTATACCTCAAGAGTTTCGGGAGGTCTCCCAGTCGTATCAATTCTCACGATGGCAGAATTGGAAGATTGTCTGGTTGCCGGCTATTTTTCCATTCTTAATGACGGGGTGGGTGACGGCTGCGGGTGGAGCTTGGAACGCCAGTATTGTGGCTGAGTATATTTTTTTAGGAAAAGAATCTTTTATTGTGCCGGGCTTGGGATCCTTGATTTCCAATGCGGCAAGTCAGGCTTCATTTGATTTGTTGGCAAGTGGTGTTTTAGTAATGGCTGTGGCTGTTATTTTGATAAATCGATTTTTATGGAAACCATTGTATCGATTATCAGAAACACGTTACTCGCGATAATGGGAGAAAACAATGATCACGTCTCAAAATGGGGATGAACTCGTCAGCATGAAAGATGTGTCTCATGAATATCAACTTCCTGGCGGCAAGTCCCTTCCTGTTTTAAGTCAAATCCATTTTACTTTGATGGGTGGTGAACTTGTAGCCATCCTTGGACCTTCTGGTTGTGGCAAGTCGACTTTGATTCGTATGGTGGCTGGTCTTTTGACTCCAAACCACGGAGTCGTGACTTATCGGGATCATCCGGTGCTGGGCCCCAATCCTCATACCTCTCTTGTTTTTCAACAGTTTGCTCTTTATCCTTGGCTGACGGTTTTTCAAAACATTGAACAAGCTTTGATTCCTCGTGGTATCGAGCCGGAGACCCGTCGGCAACGTGTTTCCGAAGTCATCAGCATGATTGGTTTGGACGGTTTTGAAGAAGCCTATCCTCGAGAACTTTCTGGAGGAATGAAACAGCGAGTAGGTATTGCACGTGCTTTGGCAGTGAGTCCGGAACTTTTGTGTATGGATGAACCTTTTAGTCAGGTGGATGCTTTGACGGCCGAGACGCTTCGGAATGAAGTGGTGAACCTCTGGCAAGATCGTGAAAAATATCCCCAATCTATTTTGCTGGTGAGCCATGACATTCATGAAGTGGCTTTTATGGCAAACCGTATCATCATTATGGCTGCGAATCCGGGACGCATCCAAACCATCATTGAAAATCCTTTGGCTTATCCTCGTGACCCCCATGCTCCTGCTTATCAGGTGCTCGTCGATAAACTTCATGCGATTCTTACCGGCCTTTACATGCCGGAACCCGCAGAGGTTGGCATTTCTCCCACGCCTATTAGCACGGGTTGGGGAGATATGCATGCAGTAGTCCCTGTGCCTCTTGTGGAAGTGCGGGATGTGATCGGTCTTTTGGAAGCGATCTCGAGTCGTGGTGGCAATGTGGAGTTGTTCCGTTTGACGGAGGAGATTGACTCTACGTTCACAAGTATTTTGTTGGCTACCAAAGCTGCTGAACTCATGGGTTTTCTTGTAACGCCAGAAGACCATCTGGTTTTGACGGAATCTGGAAAAGAATTTGTTCAGTCCCCACGTAAAATGCGTCGTCAGTTGTTTCGTGTCCGTTTGGTTCAATTGCCCATTATCAAACGATTGAAAGAAATGTTGGAACGTAGCCCGGAACATCGATTCTCAAAGGAAATTCTTCTGGAAGAGCTAGCGATTCAATGTCCTCTCGAAGATCCTAAACGACTTTTTAGAATTCTTATCAACTGGGGTAAGTTTGCGGAACTTTGGAGCTATCAGTCATCAACCTCGATTGTTTCTTTGGTGTCAAAAACCTCACCGTAATTTCTTCTTGCTTTTGGGCCTCCTCTAAGCGAGGACTAACCTTCTTAACACTATCTTAACTATGCCAAAACGTCTGAAGCGGTTGCTTTTTGGTGCTCCCAGAAACATCCAGGATCCCAAAACTTACCATGCCATTTCTCTCATTGCTCTCCTTGCTTGGGTTGGACTGGGGGCCGATGGTTTGTCTTCTTCGGCTTATGGTCCAGATGAAGCTTTTCGTGCTTTAGGAACAAATACTTATCTTGCAGCAGGGTTAGCCTTAGCCACCGCTCTGACAGTTTTTATCATTTCTTTCTCTTATAGCCACATCATCAAGCATTTTCCTTATGGTGGTGGTGGGTATATTGTGGCCACCAAGCTCCTAGGTCCCAGTGCCGGTGTTATTTCAGGTTCCGCCTTGATTGTGGATTATGTGCTGACCGTCTCTGTGTCGATTGCCAGTGGTGCTGATCAAGTTTTCAGTGTGTTGCCTGTTCATTGGGCTCATTATAAGTTGATTATTGAAGCGGTTGTGATCGGTATTTTGGTCCTCATGAATATGAGAGGTGTCAAAGAGTCAGTCACCATACTGGCTCCCATCTTTGGTCTCTTTGTTATGTGTCACATCATTTTAGTTTTTGGTGGTATTTTTTCCCATGTTTTTGAAATTCCTCATGTCGTTCATCAAGTCAGGAGTGGTTTTCAGGGTGGATTGAGCACGATTGGTTTATTGGGAATGATGGCGATTTTTGCGCGTGCCTACTCGATGGGCGGTGGCACGTACACAGGGATCGAGGCTGTTTCTAACGGTTTGCAAATCATGCGAGAGCCCAAGGTGGAAACAGGTCGTAAGACAATGACCTACATGTCCATTTCTTTAGCGGTGACCGCCGCTGGAATTTTACTTTGTTATCTTCTTTTTAATGTCACTCCTGAAGTTGGTAAAACCATGAATGCTATTCTCTTAGAGAGGTTTAGTGGACAGTGGTCTCCCTTTGGTTGGCCCATTGGGCGTGGGTTTGTTGTGTTTACTCTTGCCACCGAAGCGGCTCTTCTTTTTGTGGCCGCTCAAGCAGGTTTTATTGACGGCCCTCGTGTCATGGCCAATATGGCTATTGATTCCTGGGTGCCACATCGATTCTCACAACTTTCAGATCGTCTCACAACGCAGGATGGGATTTTAATGATGGGTGGGGCCTCTTTGTTTACTCTCTTTTATACGCATGGGGATATCACCGCTCTGGTGACGATGTATTCGATCAACGTTTTTGTGACTTTCTCCATCAGTCAGTTGGCGATGTGCCGTTTTTGGATTGGAGAAAGGCACAAGCGTCCGGAGTGGAAAAAGAATCTTTTCATTTACCTTGTTGCTTTGACTTTATGTGTGTCGATTTTGGCCACAGTGATTTATGAAAAATTTGAAGAAGGGGGATGGATGACGTTGGCCCTCACTTCCTGCCTCATTACCTTGTGTTTTCTGATTCGTCGTCATTACAAAAAAGTTCAGGATAATTTACGACGGTTGGATGAAATCATGAATGCTCTTCCCGAAGAACCTTTGGGTGGAGAGCCGGGGCCTTTAAAACCCTCAGAACCCACTGCCGTTATGATGGTGGGAGGATACGGTGGATTGGGTATTCATGCGTTGTTGTCGGTGCAGAGACTTTTCCCCGATTACTTCAAAAATTTTATTTTTGTTTCTGTCGGTGTTGTCGATTCAGCCACGATGAAAGGTGCGGAAGAGGTAGAGCATGTTCGTGAGCGTACCGAAGATGCTTTGCGCCATTATGTCGCTCTTGCAAAACGACTTGGGTTATCGGCCGATTATCGGATGAGTGTGGCCACAGAAGCGATTGTGGAAGCTGAAAATCTGTGTAAAAAAATTGCCAAGGAATTTCCAAACACTATTTTCTTTGCCGGTAAACTTGTATTTGAAGAAGAAAAGTGGTATCAGCGCCTTCTACATAATGAAACGGCCTATCAGATACAACGTCGGCTTCAGTTTGCAGGTTTGAATGGTATGGTACTTCCCGTACGCGTTTTGGAATCGGGATTTCAGACGAACTAAATATGTTTAAGGAATTCAAAGAATTTGCTCTGCGTGGTAGTGTCCTGGATCTGGCCGTCGGTGTGATCATTGGCGGTGCTTTTGGAAAAATTGTCACCTCTTTGGTGAATGATATACTCATGCCCCCGCTGGGATTGTTAGTGGGGAAGTTAGATTTTTCTAATCTCTTCATCAATCTTTCCGGAAAGAAGTTTGAGTCTTTAGCACAAGCCAAAGCTGCAGGTGCTGTCACAATCAACTATGGATTTTTCCTCAACAACGTTATTGATTTTGTGATTGTGGCGTTTTGTGTGTTTCTGATTGTGAAACAGGTCAATCGTATTAATCGGAAAATTGTGAAGGAAGAACCAAAAACCAAAGACTGTCCTTATTGTTTTTCCAAAATTTCCATTAAAGCGATGCGTTGTCCGCAGTGTACTTCGGAAATAAAGTAGGAATCAGGAAAAAATTTCGTTGTCCTGAAAGAAAAAACGAATTTCGTTCTTGGCAGTTTCGGGAGCGTCCGATCCATGAACCACATTGGCGTCAATGGATTGTGCAAAGTCGCGACGAATAGTTCCTGGAGCGGCTTTCTTGGGATCTGTGGCCCCCATGATATCACGATTCTTGACAACAGCATTCTCCCCTTCGAGGACGGAGACAACCACAGGGCCTGAAATCATATAATTGACAAGGGCTGGATAGAAGGGCCTTTCTTTATGAACGGTATAAAATTCTTCCGCTTGTTTTTTGGTGAGACGGAGCATTCTTGTTGCCACAATTTTGAGTCCGCCTTTTTCAAAACGTGAAAAGCATTCGCCGATAACGTTTTTTTGAACGCCATCAGGTTTGATAATGGAGAGTGTGCGTTCTTTAGACATATTGAATCCTCACTTTGTGTCATCGCGAGTCCGCCTCAGGCGGACGTGGCGATCTCCCGATTGAACCCGGGAGATTGCTTCTCCGCCTTTGGCGGATCGCAATGACAATATTAACTTTCTTGTGACACACTTAATATTTATAAGTCTCTTTGAGTCCCTTGCCAATCTCCGCAATACTTCGGACAACACACACACCGGCTGACTTTAGAGCAGCTATTTTTTCAGTGGCCGTGCCTTTACCACCGGCAATGATCGCACCTGCGTGGCCCATACGTTTTCCAGCAGGAGCTGAAATGCCAGCAATAAAGCTGACCATGGGTTTTTTAATATTTTTCTTGATGTAATCCGCGGCTTCCTCTTCGGCAGAACCCCCAATCTCACCGATCATGACGATGGCTTCTGTTTGAGGGTCTTCGTTAAAAAGTTTGAGGCAGTCAATAAAGTTTGTACCATTCACCGGATCTCCACCGATGCCGATGCAAGTGGATTGACCAAGCCCCAAACGTGTTACCTGATCCACAGCTTCGTAAGTCAGAGTGCCAGATCGTGAAACGACACCTACTTTTCCCGGACGATGAATGTGTCCGGGCATAATTCCAATTTTACATTCTCCGGGTGTAATGATTCCAGGACAGTTGGGCCCAATCAGACGTGTTCGTTTTCCTTGCATGTAACGTTTCACACTGATCATATCAATCACAGGAATCCCTTCGGTAATGCAAACCACCAAATCTAAATCGGCATCCACAGCTTCTTGAATGGCATTGCCTGCAAACTTAGGCGGAACGTACACCACCGAAACATTTGCTCCCGTTTTTTCCTTGGCATCTTTGACCGAGTTAAAAATAGGGATGCCATTCGTTCGCCTCGCACCGGCAGAGCCGGATGCTCGGCTTGAATCGGGGGGAGAATCCCGATTCTCCACCCCGATACCCCCCATCGGGATATCATCTCCGCCATCTGCGGAGATGATATGTGAAGAAAGTTCAAACCATTGTCCCCCTTTGCCGGGAGTGACACCGGCAACCATTTGAGTTCCGTATGCCACACATTGGCGTGTATGGAACTGACCCGTATTTCCCGTAATCCCTTGGGTCATGACTTTTGTATTTTTGTTAACAAGAACTGACATATTATTTTGACATCTCCACAATCTTTGCTGCTGCCTTCGATAAATCATCTTCTGAAACTAAGTTTAACCCTGATTCCTGTAAGATTTTTTTTCCAAGATCAACATTCGTTCCTTGAAGACGAACAACCACAGGAACTTTGATGTGTACTTCTCTTGCTGCTGTAACCACGCCCGTGGCGATGGTGTCGCATTTCATAATGCCGCCAAAAATATTGACCAGAATGCCTTTTACTTTAGGATCACCTAAAATAATTTTGAAGGCGGCTGTTACTTTTTCTGCTGTGGCTCCGCCGCCTACATCCAAGAAGTTGGCTGGTTCACCACCGCTGAGCTTAATAATGTCCATCGTAGCCATTGCTAAACCGGCACCATTCACCATACATCCGATCGTTCCGTCCAAGCTGATATAAGAGAGATCATACTTCTTGGCTTCGATCTCTGCGGGGTCTTCTTCATCCCGATCTCTCAGTGCCTCGTACTCAGGGTGACGGAAGAGGGCATTGTCATCAAAATTGATTTTAGCATCCAGAGCGAGAAGGTCTCCTTGTTGCGTCACGACGAGAGGATTAATTTCCACCAGAGAACAGTCGGCTTTTATGTAGGCATCGTAAAGAGCCTCCACGAAAGAAAGAAACTTCTCAGAGAGTGAACCCGTGAGGTTGAGTTTATCCGCAACCGCTTTCACTTCTTTTTCGTTCACTCCTGTTGCTGGGTCCACAGAAATTTTTAGAATTTTTTCAGGATGTTTGGCAGCTACTTCTTCAATATCCATTCCACCTTCGGAACTAGCCATAAACGTCACACGCGAAGTCACACGATCGAGGACGGCTCCCAGATAAAGTTCGCGCGCAATGGCACAGCCCTTTTCGATTAAAAGTTTTTTGACAATTTTTCCTTCAGGACCTGTTTGGTGAGTAACCAGTTTCATCCCCAAAATATTTTGGGCGTAGGTTTTTGCCTCATCAATCGTTTTGGCGAGTTTGACACCGCCGCCTTTGCCACGTCCACCGGCATGAATTTGAGCTTTGACCACAACGGGTAACCCTAACTCCTGCGCCACTTTGACAGCTTCCTCCACAGAAAAAGCCACACGACCTTCGGGAGTGGGAACCCCGAATTTTCTTAAAACTTCCTTGCCTTGATACTCGTGGATCTTCATTTGGTGGGCGTCACTATCAGAAAAAACTAGTTAGATGCAAGCCTTAAGAATCGTTTGGCCATTAAAACATAATTAGGAAACATGGTTTTAACATGAGGCTGTAATCCATTCCAAAAGCTTTGAAAAAAAGGATTGTTGATATCTTGAGAACTTTTTCCAAGTAAAAGGAGTAAATCGATGAAAATAGAAATGTTCCGTTCTGCTAAGGCCGTGTGAGTTGCCACATCCGTCTGGCTAAAAGATATCTGGTGACGGAAAGATTCGATATAGAGACCATTAAAAACACTTTGCATAAGAGAAGCCGCAGTATTTAAGCGTTCCGCAAAATAACTTCCTTCAAAGGGGAGAGCTATCTCATTTGTTTTTAAATCTCTCAGTTGTCTCCAATGCCTTGTAAGGGCATCTGCTGTTGTTTGAGAAAAATGACTCCAGATGGCAACAGCTTCAGGGGGAAGATCGGAGTCAAGTGAAGGTGGAGAAGGGGGATAAGCATCTCTCCATTGCCTTAATTTCCCTGTGCAATCATAACATCGGTTTTGAAACCCTTGATCAAAAAGTTCCCATGTTTCTTGAAGTGCGGCAGCAATTTTTGATGTGAGACAGGATGGAGCTCTTCCCATATGTATTTGAGTAATCAATTCGGGAAGTTTTGGATCCAGATAAAGATGATTCCAAAAAAGTCGACCTGTCACAGTTACATGCTTTTGTTCGTCGATCATGTCTTCAAGACAGGTTTTAATCTCTGTGAGCAACGATAATGCTGTGAGTTGGGCGCTTTGACTCAGAAGTGCAGGGTAACGGCCATTCACAGATAAATTTTCGAAAACAGTAGTGAGCAACGTCACAATTCTCCTTCTGAGTCTTTTTGGATAACTTTCAAATTTTGGAAGAATGTTTGTATAGTTGTCTGAATTTATAAATACGCGGAAACATGAACCAAAGATCAAGGGCGGTGATTGTCTCAATCGTATTGTAGTAGAGTCTATCGTAATGTATAAACCATGAGAGTCCGTTGTTGTGGAGTTTCTTGTTGGAAGTGTTATTGCTGGAATTGATTCATCTCTTAAAATAAACGCACGTTGGTTGCCTATTGTTGTTTCAAGAAGGATGGTTGGACGAAAAGTACTCATAAAGCCATTGATGATTATTTCTTATTATCGGAAAGAATACAGAAAAGTTGCTCTTAATTTCCTAAAATTTTCTTAAACATATGCTTCGTGGCTTCTCTTTCCACCTGAGCGATGGAGAGGGTGAGGGGAATGTCTTTGGGGCAAACTTCCACGCACATTTGAGCATTACCACAATCACCAACGCCGCCTTTGCCGGTGATGGCATCGAGTCGTTCCTCTTTGTACATTTCTCCCGTGGGATGCATGTTGAAAAGACGAACTTGGGAAATAATGGCAGCGCCCATAAAATCCGAACGGTCATTGACCTGAGGACACGCTTCCAGACAACAACCGCAGGTCATGCAGCGGGACAGTTCATAAGCAATCTGCTGGTCTTGAGGACTCATGCGCGGGCCGGGACCCAGATCGTGTGTCCCGTCGATAGGAATCCATGCTTTGACCTTTTTTAAACTTTCAAACATCACCTGACGGTTCACACGCAAATCACGAATGTTGGGAAACTTGCTCATGGGTTCAATGGTGATTGGTTGTGCTAAGTTATCGACCAGGGCGGAACAGGCCTGCCGCACCTTACCGTTGATGACCATCGAGCAGGCTCCACAAACTTCTTCAAGACAGGAAGCATCCCAAGTAACAGGAGTGGTTGTTTTGCCCTTGGCATTGACGGGATTTTTCTGAATCTCCATCAAACAACTTATAATATTCATCGAAGGCTTATAGGGAACTTCAAATTCTTCCCAATGAGAATCGGCCTCAGGAGACTCACGACGTTTAATTTTTAATAAGATTGTTTTCATAGGGAATTATTTTGCCATATCATATTTTCTTGGTCGAGGCTTGATGTATTGAAGGTCCACCTCTTCATAACTAAATTCCGGTTCTTGTCCACTCCCACGGAATTTTGTCTTCGTTGTTTTGAGCCAGTTGGCATCATCACGATCTTGAAATTCAGGTTTGTAGTGGGCCCCGCGGCTTTCATTGCGGCGCCAAGCTCCCAGGGCGATCACACGTCCCAATTCCAACATACGCGACAGTTGTCGTGCAAATAAAAGTTCACGATTGGCCCAAGATGTTTTGTCGGGCACATGAATATTTTGATAACGTTCTATGAGTTCTTGAAGCTTGTCATCTGCTTTTTTCAATTTTTCATTGATACGAATGACGGTGACATTTTCTGTCATCACATCCCCTAATTCTTCATGAAGATGATGAGGATTTATAGGTCGATCGGATGACAAAAGTTTTTGGTTGATACCATTCTCACGTTTCAGAGCTTCACTGAAAACAGAAGAATCTACTTGATCCACAGAGGAGGATAGGCCTTTCGTGTATCGAACAGAAGCTTGTCCCGCGATCATCCCACCATAGATGCAAGATACGAGGGAGTTGGCGCCGAGACGATTGGCTCCATGATATTGATATTCACACTCACCGGCAGCAAACAAGCCTTGGATGTTGGTCATCTGGTTGAAATCCACCCAAAGACCTCCCATGGAATAATGCACAGCCGGAAAAACGCGCATGGGAACTTTTTTAGGATCTTGGCCTGCAAATTTTTCATAAATTTCCAAAACACCACCCAATTTTTCCTGAAGTTTTTTCGGATCGAGATGAGAAACATCCAAATAAACTTGGGGTTTGCCATCGATTCCAAGTTTTAGTTCATAAACAGCTTTGAAAATGGCGCGGGTAGCCACATCGCGAGGAACAAGATTTCCGTACTTGGGATACCATTCTTCTAAGAAGTACCAAGGCTTGCCGTCTTTGTAGACCCAGACACGACCGCCTTCACCACGCACCGATTCTGAAATAAGACGATGCTTATCTTCTCCTGGAACGGCTGTGGGATGGACTTGGATAAATTCGCCATTGGCGTAGTAAGCCCCTTGTTCATAGGCGGCGCCGACGGCACTGCCGGTGCAGATGACCGAGTTCGTGCTACGTCCAAAAATAAGTCCGGGACCACCGGTGCAGAGGACAACCGCATCGGCTTTGAAAGTGGATGTTTCCATCGTGTCCATGTTGATGGCCACAATGCCACGTGCGATCATTTGATTATCGAGGACGAGGGAAAGAAATTCCCAGTTTTCAAACTTCTTCACTTTATCTTCAGCTTCGAAACGTCGGACTTGTTCATCAAGGGCGTAAAGAAGTTGTTGGCCTGTTGTGGCTCCGGCAAAAGCTGTTCGATGGTAAAGGGTGCCACCAAACCGTCTAAAATCTAAAAGACCTTCCGGCGTCCGGTTAAACATGACGCCCATGCGGTCCAAGAGAAAAATAATTCCCGGTGCTGCTTCGCACATATTTTTTACGGGAGTCTGGTTGGCCAAGAAGTCGCCACCGTAAATTGAATCATCAAAATGTTGCCATGTGGAGTCCCCTTCGCCTTTGGTATTTACAGCTGCGTTGATACCCCCTTGAGCACAAACAGAGTGGGAACGTCGTACAGGAACCACGGAAAAAAGACTGACCTCCGCTCCAGATTCCACGGCTTTGATGGCCGTCATGAGTCCTGCTAATCCACCACCGACGACAATGATTTTTGGTTGTGCCATAAATTTAAAACTTCAAAAGAATACTTACACTCCATAACGCGAGTGCAACAAACAACCCCATCGTTAATACTCCAGAAATCTTCTGAGCCTGTTTCCCGATAGTAATTCCCCACGTAATTAAAAAACTCCAAACACCGTTGGCAAAATGAAAACACACACTCACCACACCCACAAAATAAAACCAAAACCAGAACGGTTGATGAAGGGTATGTGTCATCTGAGCGGCATTCATTTCCCATCCACCAAAAAAGCTGCTGATGCGGGTGGTATAGGAGTGTGTAGCGATAAATACTAACGCGAGAAGTCCGGTGAGGCGTTGAAAGAAAAACATCCAATTCCGATAAAGGCTGTAGCTGGTAAAATTATTTTGGCCTTTGTAGATGATAGCAATTCCCAAACCGGAATGTAGTAGTATAGGAAAATAAATGAGACCCAGCTCAATCAAAACAACCATAGGAAGACTGGTCAGAAATTTAGCATGTTCGTTGAAAGCCTCTTGGGAAACAAAAATAAAAGAATTTCCAAAAAGATGCTGGATGAGAAATCCCCCCAGTGGAAGGAGTCCGGTAATTGACATCAGACGCTTGAGTAAGAACGAAGACTGGTCGCTCACAATTTTTTCTCTATTAAAGTTTTATCTGTTCGACAAGGTTTTTTACATGAGTCAAACTTTCCTGAAATAATTTTTTTTCTTCGTCGTTCAGTTTGAGCTCCAAAACTTTTTCCACGCCGTTACCACCGATCACAACAGGCACGCCCATGTAATAACCCTTCACTCCGTATTCACCGTTTAAATATCCGGCACAGGCCAGCACACGTTTTTTATCACGCAAATATGACTCTGCCATGCTGATGGCTGAAGAGGCTGGTGAGAAAAAAGCACTTCCTGTCTTGAGGAGATTGACAATTTCACCACCGGCAAGACGTGTCCGATCAATGATGGCTTTAATTTTATCCGCTGGAAGAAGGTCGGGCAGGGGAATACCACCGACATTGCAAAAGCGGGGGAGAGGAACCATATCATCGCCGTGTCCTCCCATCACCAAAGCGGTCACATCTTTTACAGACACTCCAAGTTCCAAAGCAACAAAAGTACGGAAGCGCGATGAATCCAGCACCCCGGCCATACCAACCACTTTGTGGGTTGGAAATCCGGTAATCTTTTGCATGGTATAAACCATCGCATCGAGAGGGTTCGAGACCACAATCACAAAAGCCCCTTCGCAGTATTTTTTAACGTTGGACGCTACATCCTTCATGATCTCTACATTTTTATTGAGGAGGTCATCACGGGACATACCAGGCTTGCGCGCGAGTCCTGCAGTCACGATCACAACATCGGAACCTTTGAGGTCCTCATAACTGTTGGTGCCTTTGAGATGGCTGTCAAATCCATCCACCGGAGCGCTTTCCTGAATATCGAGGGCTTTGCCTTGAGGGACACCTTCTATAACGTCAAAAAGAACGACATCTCCCAATTCTCGTTGTGCGGCCAGTTGGGCCAGCACACCGCCAATTTGTCCCGCTCCGATGAGTGCAATCTTGTTTCGTTTCATAGTGTCTCCATTTAATGAGTATTCCTTAAAACAAAAATACACAGGGAGTGCAATGGAGATTTTTAGTAGAGTGCTCTACATATTGGCAATAATCGCCTTCCCAAACCCCGAACAACTCACCAGTTGGGCTCCTTCCATCTGGCGATGGAAATCATAGGTGACGGTTTTATTGGTGATGGATTTTTCAAGGGCGCGTACAATCAAATCCGCCGCTTCTTGCCAGCCCAGATATTCCAGCATCATTACACCGGATAAAATAACCGATCCGGGATTGACCTTATCTTGTCCCGCATACTTTGGTGCTGTGCCATGAGTAGCTTCAAATATAGCTTTGCCGGTGACGTAGTTGATATTACCACCGGGAGCAATGCCGATACCGCCGACCTGAGCGGCAAGAGCATCACTGATGTAGTCACCGTTGAGATTTAAAGTAGCAATCACATCGTACTCATCGGGTCGGGTTAAAATTTGTTGGAGAAAATTATCAGCGATGGCGTCCTTGATTTGTAGGGGCGCGGTTCTCGCGCCCGGGCGGGAGAACCCCGCCCCTACGTTTTGTTCTTCCCACGTTACGATGTGATCGCGAAATTCTCTCTTGGCCAATTCATACCCCCACTTCATGAAAGCACCCTCTGTAAACTTCATGATGTTGCCTTTGTGCACCAATGTGACACTTTTTCTCTTATGGCTGATCGCGTATTGAATGGCTGCTCGAACCAATCTCTCCGTGCCTTCGCGGGAAACAGGCTTGATACCAATGCCGGAGGTTTCGGGAAAACGAATTTTTTTCACGCCCATTTCTTTTTGTAAAAATTGAATCACTTTTTTTGCTTCCGGAGTTTCAGCGGCCCACTCCACACCGGCGTAAATATCTTCCGTATTTTCACGGAAAATCACCATGTTCACTTTTTCCGGATGTTTCACCGGAGACGGTACACCTGTGAAATAACGAACGGGACGAAGACAAACGTAGAGATCCAATACCTGGCGTAAAGTGACATTGAGACTCCGAATACCCTCTCCCACGGGAGTTGTCAGTGGGCCTTTGATAGCCACCAGGTATTCTTGGATAACATCCAGAGTTTCTTGAGGAAGAAAATTGGGAGGACAATCATTCCCATAAACGGTTTTAGCTTTTTCTCCTGCATAGACCTCAAACCAGGAAATCTTTCTTTTACCGTTGTAAGCTTTTTGGACGGCAGCATCAAAAACAATTTGAGAAGCTCTCCAGATATCGGGCCCTGTTCCATCGCCTTCAATAAAAGGAATGATGGGATGATCCGAAACCTTGAGTTTTCCGTCCGATCCAATCTGGATCTTGTCCCCCGTTTTAGGTGGTTTTATGTGTGAAGTCATAGCTGTCATGGCGAGCGCAGCGTGGCCATCTCCCGAGTTCAATCGTGAGATCACTACGTCGGCCTTCGGCCTCCTCGTGATGACAGAAAGCAGTTAAGCATATTATCTTTTATTAATATCAACATACTTAAGATTACGAGGTCCCACATACTCAGAGAGTGGGCGAATGAGACGATTGTTTTTATATTGTTCCAGAATATGGGCTGTCCATCCGGCGGCTCGTGAAATCGCAAAAATAGCCGTGAAAAGATCCGGGGCAATTCCCATGCTCTGGTAGAGAGTGGCAGAATAAAAATCAACATTGGCATCGATATTTTTGAGCTCCTTCATAATCTTCTGAACTTCCACGCTCATGTCGAACCACTTTGTATTTCCAGAAGCTTTGCAGAAAGCTTCGGACATCTTCATGAGGTGTTTGGCACGCGGATCGATCGTTTTGTAAATCCTATGTCCAAAACCGAAAATTTTCCTTTTCTCCGCCAACTCACCCTCAATAAAGGAACGGACATGGGACACATCGCCGATTTGGCGCAACATCTTGATCACTTCCTCGTTGGCACCTCCGTGAAGAGGTCCTTTGAGAGCGGCCACGGCGGCCGTGACTGAAGAATAAATATCCGAGAGAGTAGCAGCCACGACACGGGCAGCAAATGTGGACGCATTGAAACCATGTTCTGCATGGAGAATAAGAGCCACATCCATGGCTTTTTTTGCTTCTGGAAGAGGATCTTTTCCAAAGAGTTGATAGAGGAAGCGCTCCGCAAAACTTTGACCACTCTTGGATGGTACAACCTGATTCCCTTTTCTTAAACGATCAAAGGCAGCCACCAGGGTTGGAATTTTTGCTACAATCCGGAGAGCCTTGTTTTCATTAGCTGAGCGGGAACGATCTCCTGCTTCGGGATCAAAATGGGCGTGCATGGAAACAAAAGTACGGAGCATTCCCATCGCCGAAAGCCGTGGCGCCAGTTTTTTTAATGTCTCCATGATTTCCATGGGGATATCGGAATGCTCTTCAAGCTCGTTTTTAAGATAAGTCAGCTCTCTCTGATTCGGAAGTCTCAGGTGCCAAAGAAGATAAATCACTTCTTCAAAACAGGCATGTTCGGCCAGATCACGAATATCGTAACCACAATAGATCAGTTCGCCTTTTTGTCCGTTGATATCGCAAATTTTTGTTTCGGCAGCGACGATTCCCTCAAGGCCAGCTTTGAAGGTACTTTCAGAAGTAGGAGTCATGAATGTTCCTTATCGAATCCGATTTGATTGTCAATTGGAGTTTGTTCCTATAAATTGAATCTCTATGGCTTCTTCAGAAACACTTACGCCCCGTCAACAACTTCTTCAGCTTCAAAAGAAAATTTTTGATCAAAACAACGCTTTTATCCGAAGTCAGGCCCTTGTTCGTGAGCGGGGGTTTGATCGTTATGAACAGCAGTACAAAAGAAGGGTGAGTCGTTACGAATCGGTTTCTTCACAGGAAGAATTGGTCGAAACCATCCGAAAGAGCGACATCATCTATGTGGGTGATTACCATACGAATGACCAATCCCAGAGAACGCTTTTGCGTCTTCTCAAACTTATTATTGAAGATGTGAAGGAGATTGGGTTGGGGTTGGAACTGGTTCGTAGTCGTCATCAAAAATTTTTGGACCTTTATCTCTCTGAAAAAATGCAAGAGAGTGATTTTTTGCAGAAGATCCGGTTTCAGGAGTATTGGTATTTTGATCTTTGGCCCAACTTTCGTCCCATCTTTGAATTTGCCCAATTTCATAAAATTCCCATCTTTGCCGTAGAAAAGTTCTTGTCTTCACAGGCAACATTAACGCAGAGGGATCGGCAAAATGGCCAACTGATTGCCTCTGTTGTGGAGCAGCATCCTCAGATGAAGCTGATCATTTTTTTTGGGGATCTTCACGTTGCTCCCAGCCATCTTCCCCAGGAAGTCTCCAGCCATCTCAAGAAAAAGGGAATGAATAAAGATGAGTTGATCATTTATCAAAATAGCGAGTCCATTTACTGGAAACTGGCAGAAGAAGAACAGGAAGATAAGGTAGAAATTGTTCGCTTGAGTCCCAAGGAATTTTGTATCATCAATACGCCCCCCATTGTTTGGCAACAGTCTTATTTAAATTGGCTCGAACACGAGGAAGGCAGCATTGATTATGGAGATGCCAAACACAGTTTTTTAGAGTTGTTGAGACAGGTTTCCGGATTTTTGGAGATTCCGCTTCGAAAAAAATATGAAGAGGTGGAAGTTTTTACCTGTGGAGATTTGACTTTCTTGAAATGGTTGGCGGACGATGGGAGTTTTTCAAAACTGGAAATCAAAAGGATTAAAAAACAGATTCTCTCTTCCCAGAGCTACTGTATTCCACAAAAAAAATATGTTTATCTGGCCAACATTTCCTTAAATCATGCCGGAGAAGAAGCGTCTCATTATTTAAAATATCTCTGCTCTGGTGCCGAAGAGGAGCGCGATCCTGTGGATGCCTTTTATGCGAATATCCTTCATGAAGCCTTGGGTTTTTTTGGATCGAAGATTATTAATCACAAAAGAAAATGTTTTCATGAAAAAGAATACTCCAGTCTTGTACAGTATCTCAATGCTCCAACTGGGCGTGGGCGAAGAACCGAGCTGGAGATTGCCTTGCTCGTTTTGAAACATCGGGATTTGGACAAAAAGGGAATTTCCATCCCTTCAAAGCGGTATTTTAAAAAACGACACGATCTTTTTTTTGGTGTGACGCATGGCTTAGGTTATATGCTGGGAGACAAACTTTACTACGCCCTCATTTCTGGGAAAATCTCCAAGGAAGAAATTCGGGAACTCTTTTTTGACCCCATGAAAGGGGAAGACGCTCCTTTTCAACTTTATAAAAAGTGTTTGCGCAAGGTGAGGGGAGTGAAGATTCCTAAACGGGTTTAAGGTTTAATATTTTTTGTTTTCCCCATCTCAAGAACAAAATAAAAACAGAGGACGATACCCACGAGCGAGGCATAGGTGTATTTCACATCAAACCAACCAAAGTAGAATTCACACATCAGCCAGGCGAGATTGGCCAGAAGCATGGCAAGGCCTAGCTGGGGACGCTTGCTGCCGATCAATGAACCTCCAATAATAAAACTATAGTAGTAACAGGTCAGTTCATTGAGCATGGGAATCAGCGTGAAGCCCAATGCGGCTGCTTCCCAGGGTTCTGCGGTACGAATGGCGCGCCAGAAGAGAAAAAAGAATCCAGCAACAACGATCATATAAAGTGGCTTGATGTTTTGAAAAGATTGCCGGCGTTCGTTTTTCCATATTTCAAAAGGATCGAACCGCCGGTTGTCGTACATTTTTTCGCCAATCGTGGAAGGTCGAAAATTCATCACCGTTTTGAGACCCATGTTGTTGGTAAGGGGAGTGTTCATGTGAGTTTGCATCACATGGGTGAAATCACGATAGGCCGATAAGCCTCCTCCTGTGCCGACAAGGCTGATGGAAAAAAATAAAGTTCCAGAAATGATTGTTCCTGCAAGAAAACGGCGATAAAAAGGAGTGAGGATTTTTCTTGAGCGCCAGTCTTGAAAAATTTTCAGACAAATACCCACCACAAACATTAAAGGAAAAATAGTGAGTGCTGTGGCTAGTGAAAGAAAAATGCCTCCTAAAATCGGTTTTTGTTTTTTTAAAAACGAGAGGCCAATCATGCTGGCGACTAGCCAACTTTGACGTAAGAAAGCGCCTCCAATCCAGTAATAACGTGATGGATAGTTGGTTCCCCAAACAATGACGGCGAGTAACAACCCTTCCCATCCAAAAGCCCAACCGATGAATGCAAAACCAATCAACACAATGAGGATATCCATCTGAACGAGTGAGCGGATATCATCAGTGGTGGCATGATAAAAAGAACCCACCAGGCGTCCGAGAGTTGTCCAGACGGGTGGCGGGTTGTATCCATGATCCATCTGCATACTGGACCAACGGTCTGAGGTCATGGTTCCTCGAAACCAGCGAAGATCTGTTTTGAATTCCTCCCAACGGTGTGGAGTAAACTTTTCTTTGCAGAGATTGGGATTTTCTAAAATGTAGGTGGCAGGACGGATGGTGTTAGAACGATGATCCCGAATCTTTCGATTTTGTACTTGAGAAAGCAGCCCTTCTTCCGAATCTGCTAAAGACGTGCATTCGTAGAGTTTGATGTAGCCTAATTCAGGAAAATATTTCGATCCCAGATAATAATGATAAACTTCCCAGGTATGAATGTCGTTTTCAAAGTGCCAGTGGTAAAAGTTATAATAAGAAGCATAACCCAGAAGAGCAACGATACCTAAAACGAGAAGGCGTGAAGTGATCAGATAGCGTGTTCGACCGTAACGTTTGAGATAATAACTAAAACCAAAAAGTAACAAGGCTGCCAGGACAATAAAAACTTTGTAAACAGTAACTCGATAATCGTTGATCCGATTACCCCAGGGCGTTTCTTTTTGAGTGGCCAGGATTTCTGGTGGAGGTGGAAAAGGAGAGGGGGTTGTACAGTAAAGCCCCACTTCGCTGAGACTGTACCAACCATCCCCTTCGCTCGGTGTGATTTTAATGTAACGTGCTTTACCTTTTAAATTTATGAGGCTTCGTGTTTGAAGACCCATAGTGTCCACGGGAGAGAAAAGGGCGATGGGAGAATAGGTGGTGCCGTCTCGTGAGCCTTCGACCGTGTAGATATCGTTGTTGTCGCCTTGCATCCAGGCGCTGGAAATAGGATGTTCCATTCCTAAATCAAAAAGTAGAAAACTTCCATGTGAGAGGGTGACCGTTTGAGGTAAATTCCAAAGAGCTCCATTTTCATAAACTTTTCCATCGGTTAAATTACTGAGAAGCCCACTGCCTTCCCCCATCAGTTTGGCAGAACTCCTCACCAGAAGATTTTTATCATTACAAGGAACAATATCTCTGGCACTCAACTTAGCTTCTGCTGTTGTTGCTGAAAGGCAGGTTAAAATCAGAATGAGAACCAGTTTAAGTTTTTTGAAGATTTTTTCTGGAATCATGCAGACGATAGTCATAATTACTTTCCAGAACCACGGAAGATACACGATTTCCTTCTTTTTCAAAATAGCTTTATAGATTCCATGAGCAATGAGATCCGGTTTTACAAAAAGAAAATTTTTCTTAAAAGAAGTAGTCATGGGCGTATCGACAAATCCCGGCTTGATGGTGATGACAGAAACATTCGAAGCTGCCAGACGATTTCGTAAACCTTGCAAAAAAATACTCAAAGCTCCTTTGGCAGCCCCATAAATATAGTTGCTTTGACGTCCACGATCTCCTGCTACAGACGAAATGGCGACAATACAGCCGCTTTTTTCTTGTTCAAAAAAATTGGCAAAGAGCGTGAGGAGAGAGACAGTGCTTAAAAAATTTGTTTTCATCTCCAATTCTGCTTTTGAATAATCCCCCTCACACGCTTTTTGGTCTCCGAGCGTACCATGAGCTATGAGAACAAGATCCATAGTTCCCAAAAACTGCTTGGCTTCTTGAAAAAGGGAGGGATGTTTTTCAAAGTGATTGAGGTCAGCCACGGATATGCCGACATCCGAGGCTCCCCAAACTTTCAAATCTTGCTCAATAATTTTGAGAGCCTCTTTGTTTCTGCCCACCAAAAAAATCTTATCTCCCTCGGCGGCAAAAAGCTTGGCCGTTTCTTGAGCAATGGCGGATGTGGCTCCAAAAATGACGATGTTTTTCATATTTCTTTTAAAACCTTTTAATCCGTTTTTATTTTTTACTCAATATTTCTTCGACAAAAAATTTGGTCTTGGTTGGAATCTGTGTTTCCGGATAATAGTGACAAATTACCTTGAAAACTTCTGGGGCCGACTTGAGATGCAAATGGTTTATAAGAAATTCGACATCCTCTTTATCGTGAGTGTCAAATCGAGCGGAGATACATTTCATGGCAAGCATGTAATCAGCAGAGGGTGCCCAAATACGTAAATGAGAAAGTTCCATCACCGATTGACGAGGAGGGTTAGTATAAAAGTAGGTTTTTGCAGCATCGTTCAACCAACTTTTCGTCAGGCCAAATTTTTTAGCCACTTTTTCACTGGCTTTACGAATTACTTGAGTAGGTTGAAAAATTCCATCGACATCTTTCGTGGTTTTACGCGAATGAAAGACAAGACACATTACAGCGCCGCCACAGAGACCAATTTCCCCCCTTGCATTAATTTTTGTAAGCTCTTCGTTGAGTGCTGAAAGGAGTCTTTTAATAAGAGAGGTGGACAGCATTGATTAGGCCCGTTTAAGGAAATTTTCTAATACAAAAATATTTCTTTTTCTAAAATGTACAGGGCTTTCCACCAAGGCAGTGGCTTTAAGATTTTCGATTCCTGAAACAAACCACGGTTTTTCTAGTGGAAGGACAGACAAGGTCCACTCTGGATGTCCCATCTCTTTTTCGTCACAAAGAGTCTCAACCGTAGAAGCGAGCAAAGCTTTTATTGGATGAGGTGTTTCTACTCGAGGAGGGGTGGCAATCAGGTTTCCTTTCGATTCTTGGCGAAAAGCATCTACAAAATTAAAAAGGTAAATTTTCCAGGAGGACACTCCTTCTTCGATGATTTTCTCGGAGGTCATTTCAATAGAGTCAGGAGAGTTTTTAAAAAGAGAGGAGAGACGATGTTTCAGGGTTGCTTGAGGATAGCCTAACGCCGTTGCTATTTTTTGAAGTGTTGAGAGTTGTGGATCATGCTTCTCTCCCTCTAAAAGCTGGATCGTTCGAAAAGGAACCCTAGCGACCTGAGCCAACTGTCTTTGAGAAAGCCCTGCCCGATGACGAACTGTTTTAAGAGCATACATAAGGGGAGGATATTTGACTTATTAAAGTATGTCAACAAGTAACGCGTCTCCAAAACCTCGATGAAAATCGGGGATCGATAAAAGGAATCAATTCCTTCCATTGAGGAAAGTAAGTTTGAAAGCTTTCAGCAGACATCCGCGCATCTTTGGCGGGATAGACGGAACCTTGATAATGTCGAACGATTTGATCCATATCCTCCATCAACTTTAATGTTTTTTCTCCATGATTTGCAAAGTCTAAGGCGAGTGTGGCGCCTTTTTTAGGAAAAGACAACAAACCTGGGGAGGCAAGAGAGCCAAATTTTTTCAAAACAGCCAGAAAGGAAGCTCCACCCGATTGAGAAACAAGTTTCATCAGTTCTTGGATACCGACAACGGAATCTTTTTCAGGGATGACACACTGATACTGAAAAAAACCACGTTTTCCGTAAATGCGATTCCAATGGGAGATAACATCTAAAGGATAAAAAAATGAATCGTAATGAACTTGTTTCCGAACAACTTTAGATTCTTGTTGGTGATAATAAAAATAATTGAAAAGTCGAATCGTCAGAGAATTCAGAGTAAAAGCAGGTGCGTAACAGGGGACTGAAAGATTAATTTTTTGCTTTGATATCTTTTGAGAAGATATTTCAGCGTGATTGCCGCACAAAAATAATCCACGCCCCAGATTTTCTCCAGTCGCCAATCCATCAATCCAGGCTACGGTGTAATCATAGTTACGATCGGCTTGATCAGAAAGTTCAAAAAATTCATTCAGGTTTGAAAAGCGCGTGGAGGTCATATTAATTTCAGGACTGGAAATTTTTTTGAGTTGGATTTCAGCCCAGGTGATGAGTCCTGTTAATCCTAATCCTCCGATTGTAGATCGATACCACTCTTTATTTTCATCCGGAGAACATAAAAGGCGCGATCCATCGGAACGAAGAAGCTCGAATTTTCGCACATGACAACCAAAAGTTCCGGCACGGTGGTGATTTTTTCCATGCACATCATTGGCAATGGCTCCACCGATAGTGACAAACTGAGTACCCGGAGTAACCGGTAAAAACCAACCGTGAGGAATAATCCGTTCCAAAATGGTCGCCAGTGTAACTCCGGATTCACACGCCAACACTCCCGTTTGAGGGTCAAAGTAGAGAAGATGATTCAAGAGTGACGTATCGAGCAAGGCGCCATTCTCGTTTAAACAGGAATCGCCATAACTGCGTCCTAAACCAAAAGGGAGGATTTTTGTATCGTCCTGGGGAAGTATAAGTGCTGAACTCCTCCAGTGTTGAAATAGAATTTCTTTGTGGGACACGCGTGGATAAAGTCCCCAAGAAAAATAGGAAGGTAGATAAGAAGATAAGTCAGAGGATGTCTGAGATTGGTCACTCATCAAATAGCCAGATACACAAAAGCTGCGGCTAAAAATCCTACAAAATAACTCACACGGTCCGTGATGGCAAAGAGGATAGGATCTCCGTTCATTTGGCCTCGTCGTGTCAATAACCAAACCCGGCTAATCCAATAAAGCAGGAGAGGACAAATGAGCCACAGAATATGAGGTTTTCGATAGAGCAGGGGGCCTGCTTCATTTGAAACATAAAGCGCCATTACGAGCACGGAAACATAACCGCTGGTAATTCCTAGATTGGAAATTAATCCAAGATCTTTCCCCATGTATCCTCGTCCTACGCTGAAATCACTTTTGCCGATATGAAGAAGATTTAACTCCGAATACCTTTTGACAAAAGCAAGACTGAGGAAAAAGAACATCGAAAAAGCAAGGAGCCAGGGAGAAATGACAACACCCACAGCTGTGGCACCGGCAAAAATCCGGATGGTGTAGAGAGAAGCCAGAAGAATGACGTCCACGAGCACTTTCTTTTTAAGAGAGAGGGAATAAGCTGTGGTCATAATAAAATAGAGTGAGAGAAGATAAAGAAAATCTCGCGGCAAATTAAGAGACGTCAAAAGACTTGTTACGAAAAAAACAGGAATGAGCACTTTCCCAAAAGTGACCGAGAGTTTTCCAGAAGCAAAAGGGCGATTTTTTTTGGTTTGATGATTTTTATCGGATTCCAAATCCACAAGATCATTCAAAAGATAAACACTGGAAGCACAGAAGCTGAAGGCAAAAAAAGCGATGAGTGCGTTGATGAGAAGATGAGAATCAGAAGCTCGGTGGGCCATGACGAGTGGTACAAAAACGAGAATGTTTTTGGACCACTGATGAATACGGATGGCTTTGAAAAATTGTTCCATGACTTTATCCAAAAGCTTGTATATCATAGCAAAAAAATAATCGCGATATGAAGTTTTCCAATCTCATTTTGAATCGATTCTTTAAAATTTTTATTATTGTTGGAGTTATCTTAGGAATATTTGCTCGCCTCTATCATTTTTATATTCCGCGAGAGATGATTTTTGATGAACACCATTTTGTGGATAATGCCGTAAATTATCTTGCCGGTCATGTGGATTACAACGATCATCCTCCCTTAGGAAAATATTTGATTGCGATAGGTATTCTACTTTTTGGGAACAATACGGTGGGTTGGAGATGTATTCCCCTTCTTCTTAATTTCACTAATCTTTTATTGGCGGCTCTCCTGATTAAAAAACTTTTTTCGCGCATGACTTATGCTTGGCTGGCGGTTTTTTGTCTCGCCATCGATGGCATGATGATTGTTTATTCCAAAACAGCTCATCTCGAAGGAATGATGCTGACATCCATTTTATTAACGTTGCTCTTGGCTTCAGAGATGAAACGCCCCTGGCAGGTTTTACCCGTCGCTTTTGTCATCGGATTAGGGATCAGTCTGAAGTGGAATGTCATTGCAGTGATTATTCCCGTTCTTTACATGGCTTGGCACCAAAGATTGATGGGATGGATGTTTCTGAGTTTTATTCTCAGCTTTATGGTGTATGAACTGATTGTTGTTTCTGGTCAGATGGTGACACATTCCTTGCATCCCTGGAGCGAGGCTTGGCAATGGAGTCGCAACAACTGGATTCATCATGCAAGTTTAAATCAATGGACTCATCCTCTTTTGTCCAAATGGTGGACATGGCCTTTTTTAATCAAACCGATTGTTTTTTGGAACCATTCTCTCCCTGTGGAGCAAAAGGTTGAGTTTGTCACTTCTTTGGGAAATCCTCTTCTCTGGTGGTCTAGCTCATTCATAGTGATTCTGGATATTATTCTTGCAGGAGTTTTATTTTTCAGGGAGAGGGCAAAAGCTTTTTTAAATCCGCGACTGCCTTTTATTTTAGGATGGATCTCGTTTATTTTTCCATGGGCCCTGACATCACGAGATACTTACATGTATCACTATTTTCCCGCTTATGGTTTCTCGCTTCTTCTTTTGGCAGTTTTTTTGGGGGATCTTTGGGAGTTGAAAAGAGGAGCTGCATTAATAGTCATTTCCGTATTTTTATGTGTTTCCATTTTCTTTTTACCTGTTTGGATTGGTTACCCTATTCCACAAACATGGTTGTCTCATTATATCTGGTTTAAGAAGTGGGGATAATGGGACCTATTAAATATTTTTATTGGTTACGTAAGAGAAGTTGAAATCCGCTCTGTATTTTTACAATGTGGTATTGGTTTGTCTGAATCAGTTCATTGTAAAGAGTAACATTTTCAAAGTTGGGGAAGTAAAGAAGCAAGTAATCTGATTTTTGATGATAACCTCGAAAAGTTTGAACATCGGAAAATTCAATCAGATGGGGACAGATGGTTTCTCCAGCAGTGATGGAAGCGTTTTTGGGAATTAATTTTATGAGCCCATTCAATTGTTGGAGTTTGTCCTTATCATTTTTTGTATAATTAAAGTTTACGCGTGTAAATCCGCCTTCAAAGTATTCTCGATTCAAGACAGCACCATATTGCCAACTAGTGATGAAGGTACAAACTAGGAGACACACAATAAGAGGGTTAAAGGTTTTACTCTCTTGAAATCTTTTCAGGGTTTCTATCAGTCCAAGAAAAAGAAGGGGAGTTAGATACCAAATATACTGAAACGAGATCTGATGGAGTGCGGGACGGTCTGCGAGCAAGGTGATCCCAAATCCATAAATGTACCAGGGAATATTTTTCTTCAAAAAAAGAGGAAGCATAGCCAACGGGAGAGTCATTTGTAAGAAATAAAGAATACGATCAACAGAGAAGAGATGATTCAAAATATAAACAGGATTTGTGATGATTGTGAATAAGAGAGAACTGGCCCCTTTTAAGTTCGGAGCCATGAGGGATTGGTAGTAACCTAAGAAAAAATCAGAGGAGTCGACCCCTCCCAAGATCGTAATTATCTTTTGTGCAAGAGGATAATAAAAAATACAGATTAGTCCGCTGATTAAAGCAAGTTTTCTTTTGAATCCTTCTGTTTTAAAAGCTAGGGAGAGATAATACGGGAGTAGCACAAGGGCGATATCTTCCTTTACAAATAATAAAAGAATCAAGCTAAGCCAGTAGCCATATTTTTTTTCTGTCAAAAAAAAGTAAGTGGAAGAGAACAGAAGCGGACTAAAAAAAGCTAGTTCATGAACATCATAAAAATTTGCTCCGTGTTGAGCAGGATAAAGCAGAAAACTGATAACAATGACAAGTGACAGCCAGTATGATTTTAGCTTTTCTTGTGCCACGTAAAAGAGTGGAATAGCCGCCAAAGCGATGATTAGACTTTGTCCGATGAGCAATATTTCAGGGCGCGGTAAAATCGAGTAAAAAGGGAACCATAAAAGATGAATTGGGAAAAAGTGCACTGAAAATAATGATTTTTGAAAATAGGAGGAGTAAAAAAAATGTCCATGCAATGTATTCCATAAAGCATTTCTCACGAGATCTAAATCATGCGCGGCACTTTTCAAGAGGTAGTGATGGATAATGGTATAGTAGGAAAAATAAATCGTATAACTGATGATGAGGATCCCAAGGATTACAGAATAAGCGATAGGAGTTGATGTTGGGTATTCCCGTAGAATATTCTTGCCCTTTTCGCTTTGATTTTTTGATAAAAATAAAAAGAGAATGATACAAAAAAGAATTAATAAAAGAGGAGATAGCAGGGGTTCATTTCTCCAGAGAGTTTTATGGAACAACATGGGGAGCAATCCTGCTAGGAGAAGAGGTTCCCAAAAAATTATACGAGAAAGCAACTGGCAGAACCGTTTTGGTTTTTGTTGACGAATCCAAAATATTATTATTGTGAGCAGTAACCAACAAAGTCCGATCAATTGAATCAAACTTCGGAATGATTCTTTGGGAATTTTATTTTCGGAAAAAAAGAGGGTAAGAAAGTTCCAATTTTGAATTTCCCAAATAAAATATCCAAAAGACGCGCCCAGAAAAATCAGAGGGAGTACTTTTTTAAATGAGTTTTTAAGTAGGATCATGTTTTGCTAGGAGTTGAAATCCTTCTTCATTCTTGATTGAGATGTACTCACCTTTTGAAAGGAGGGTCTGAAGTCGTTCCACATTATCCATGTTAGGCGAGAGAAGCAGTAAATAATCCGGTTTTGTTGTGTCATAACGAAAGGTTTGTACATTCTGAAATTCATAGAGATGAGGACAGATAGATTCTGAAGCCGATACGGATGCATTTGGCGGCATCATTGATATGAATTGGCGAAGCGTTGCCAAGCGAAGACGTTTTTGAGGAGTGTCATGAAGATCGACTCTGACAAAAGCCTGTTCAAAATACGGATTTTTAAAAAAAGCTCCATATTGCCAACTCAGAATTGATGTCGAAAGGACCAGCGTGACTAAGATGGCAGGAATTTTTTTTGAAAAGTAGGATTTGTTGTCATCAATGCAAGACTGAACATGATTGAGAGAGAAGAGCGTGGCTGCAAATAAAAAGGGAATCAAATACCATACATATTGGAATGTGATTTTAAATAGGGGTGGATGAGAGGCAAGAAGCGTCATGGCATAACCGTAGGCTACCAAAAGAAAGTTTTTTCTCAGTATAAAAGGAAAAATTAAACCAAAAGGGAGCGTCATTTGGAAAAAATAAATTATTTTTTCTGGAATGAGAATCTGTTTTAAAACGAAGAATGGGTTTGTGATGATTGTTTTTAGAATGCCACTAGGGTCGGAAGTACCTGGAGGAAGAAGAGTGCTGAAATACCGTGAGAAATTTTGAGAAGAGTCGGTGCCTCCTTGGAGAACAATTATTTTTTGAGCACACACATACCACACAAAACAAAGAATAAGTTGAGACCATAACAAAACCTTGTTCTTTTTCTGGAAATAGAAAAAAACGGAAACGGGTATCAATGCCAGAGCCATATCTTCTTTGACGCTGAGAGAAAGAATCAGGAATAAAAAGACCAGGGATTTTTTATCCTTTTGAAGAAAGTAAATCAGAGAAAAAATAAAAAGAGGAAGGAAAGCCAGCTCATGGATATCGGAGAAATTCGCTCCATGTTGAGCCGGATTGATCAGATAACAGAACACAATCAAGAGGGAACCGACCCTTGAACCAAGCAGATGGAGTGACAAGTAATAAAGTGGAAGAGCGGCAATAGCAAGGACGGCACTTTGTAAAATTAGTAATGTTTCTGGATAAGGAAATATGGCATAAAAAGGCAGCCAAAAAAGATGGATAGGAAAGAAATGGACTGAAAAAAGGGATTTTCCAAAATAGGATGAATAAAAAAAACGGCCATGCAGAGTATTGACCAAAGCATTCTGTATTAACCCAAAATCATAGGCGGCCGTCCCGAGATGGTGGTGATAAAGAATCGTATAATAGGAAAAATAAACAGCGTAGCCTGTGATCATCACCAGGAGCAGGATGAGGGGCCAGGGAGAGTTTGCCGGAAGTTGATATCTTTCCAGTCTTTTTTGCAGCGTGTCGATCAGTGGAGATAAGAAGCTCAAAAGATAAAAACCGGAAAACCCAAGAACTAAAAGCATGAGAAGGGGATCTTTTCTCCAAAAATCCCTTTCTATAAAAGAAGGAAAAATAAAGAGAGCCTGCCATACAAAGAGGCCGATCGAAATCCCGGACAGAAATAGTTTATGACGGATCATTTGTTCTGTCATGCGGCCGTAAATCTTCCAGGAGGACAACTCCCAGAATAGCGACAAATCCACCGATCAATAACCAACTCTGATAGGTAAACGAGACATCACCTTGAGGTTCCAGAAGAGTCAAGTACTGTATGGAACACATCCCCAGTAATAGGGAGGAAACCAATATTGAAAGAAGGGAAGAGCCGTCATCTTTTTCATCGATTCCTAACAGGGGGAGCAAGAAGATATAATGAAAATAATAATTGGCGGGATAAAAAATAACGGGAATGAACATCAATCCCATCAGGGCGGATTGGTAGAGATTTTTTTTACGACAGGCGCATAGGAGCGCCGCAAGCATCAGAAAAATAGCCGCAAGATAATAAGGGCGGCGATTCTGAAAAGTTTCTTTTTGGGTTCTTTGCCACTCCGTCCAGGGTTCGTTGAAACGCCCATCAACCAGTTTTTGGCTTGTTTTGTCGGGATCATAGGAAAAGAGATTGCGGAATCCCAGATGATTGACATTGGGTTTATCCGCATGAAGGGTGATTTTTTGAAACCATACTTGCCAGGAATTTTTATAGGAAAATTTGAGGGAAGTGAGTGTAAATAAAAGAGAGACGCAAACCAAAACACCCAAAGCTGTTTTTAAAAAAGGGCGGATTTTTTTTGAAGAAGAAAGATCCGGCAATTCCCAAAGAAGAGGGGCTCCCAAAAAGAAAACAGCCGTGGCTGGAAAAGCCCGGATCAAAGCGGAATAAGCAATAAGAATTCCTCCCAGAAAATGTTTTTTTGTGCGCAGAGCACAGACTCCCAAGCCCATCGCCACAAGCCAGTCTTGTCGGAGGGTTGATCCTGCTAGATTAGAACCAAACCGGTAATAGTCCGTGCATCCAAAAACAATCATGCAAACAAACATGGGAACAAGGCCAAAAGTTCGGCCGATGACCACGAACAAAAAAAGTAACAGCAACGGATCGAGCAATGCGGTGAGTGAAAGTGTTTTTTCGATGTCTTTTGATTTTTTAAAAAGATAATGAGCTCCCAACATCCAGACAGGAGTAGCATTACCGCCATGATCGGTCATGGAACCCAGATAATCATTTGATCCCATGGCTTCTTCAAACCATCGCATGTCATGCCGGAATTCTTTCCATCGTTCCGGCGTAAATCGGGATTTGATATTTTGAGCATCGGTCACCACATCAATCCCCCTGTCGATCTCATTGTTATTCAAATTCCTCAATCGCACTTGGGAAAGTTCGGTTTCGGTCGTATTTGGATGATCATCCAGATAGGCCTGAAGACAGGCCAGATAGAGTCCGTTAAAATGAAGTTCCTCAAAATATTTAGCCACAGGAAAATAAACTCTCATGTCCCAGAGATGGACCATGGTCTGACGTTCTGATTTGACATTCCGAAACTGAAGGTGACCAAAGTGATAATAAACTCCGACGGAGATCAGTGCCAAAAGAGCCAGGAAAGAAATTCCCAATTTTTGATTGAGTTTGATCTTATAAGGAAGATTCATGGAAACAAGAATGATGATAGCGAGTAGGGCCACCAGAGCTTTAAGCTGTAAGGTTTCCTGTTCTCCAAAAGTCCATTGGAAAGTTTGTGAGCCTTTTTGGATAATCGAAGGAGGCCAGGTGACGGGTTTTTCAGCGAAGACCTGGATTTCTCCGATACTGTAACGGCCATCGCCTCCCTCAGCAGAGATTTTTAAAAAACGTGCAGAGGCATGAAGGTTCTGAACCATCCGTTCACGCATGCCCGCTCCGTTCATTGCTGGAGCTTGCCAGAGAGGAGTCCATTGCTCTCCGTCTGATGAAATAGAAAAGAGATAGGTATCATTGTTATCGGCTTGAATGTAGAGGGAATGAATGGGAGAAACTTGTCCAAAATCATACACCAAAAAACCAGAAGGGGATTGAAAGACAGAAGCTAATTCTGAATTCCACTCACCACCTTTTTTTGAGGCAATTCCATCGGTGATTTTTTCGGTATTAAAAATACCTTGTTGTTGAAAAGGCTGAAGTCCCTTTAGAAGATTGAATGACTCGGTACTTTTAGAATGACAACCGAGAAAAAATAGGAAAAAGAGAATCGAAGAAATAAGAATTGGTCGGAATGTTATCCGTCGCATTTTTTATTCGTAATATTCCATTATAGCGGGGGTGTGTGCTTCGCCCAACACCCCCGGACCCCCACTGGGATTCGTTCGGACGGATTTAATCCGATCCTCACTCATAGTATTCTAACCCCAAGTGAGTGATCTGTTCTTCTCCCATCAAATAACGAAGAGTATTTTTCAACTTCATTTCTTGAATGAAGAGGTTGTGTTCGGGATACAGGCCCGCAGCGGTCATGGGACTCTTATAATAGAAAGAAAGCCACTCCTGAATTCCCTTCATACCCGCGCGTTGAGCAAGATCGGTGAAAAGAACCAAATCCAAAACCAGAGGGGCTGCAAGAATAGAATCTCGGCAGAGGAAATCAACTTTGATTTGCATGGTGTAGCCCATCCAGCCAAAAATATCGATGTTGTCCCAGCCTTCCTTATTATCCCCACGGGGCGGGTAATAATGGATACGGACTTTGTGATAGAGATTCCCGTAAAGGTCTGGATACACTTCAGGTTGCAGGATGGTATCCAAGACAGACAGCTTACTTTCTTCCTTAGTTTTAAAATTATCAGGATCATCCAACACTTCTCCATCACGATTCCCTAAAATATTTGCAGAAAACCAACCGTTGATCCCTAGCATGCGGGCTTTCAATCCGGGAGCTAGAATCGTCTTCATCAGGGTTTGACCCGTTTTAAAATCTTTTCCAGAGATAGCCACTCTATTTTCATTGGCAAGTTCTAAAATAGCGGGAATATCCACGGTGAGATTGGGAGCTCCATTGCAAAAGGAAATTTTTGATTTGAGGGCCGCGTAAGCGTAGACCATGCTCGGTGCGATGTCGGAGTTGTTTTCCTCTAACCCCTTCTCAAAATTCTTCAGATTTTTATGAACTTCTTTTGGCTGAATAAAAATTTCTGTGGATCCACACCAGATCATAACCATACGTGCAAGCTTGTTGTCGGACTTGAATTTTGCAATATCGGCAATGACTTGATCCGCTAAGTCCTTTTTATTTTTTCCTTTTTTAACATTGGGTCCCTCTAGTCTTTTAACGTAATTCTGATCAAAAACCGCTTTCCATGGTTTGATTTTTTCTAACTCAGGGCGAATAGCTTCCAGATCTGCCGGTTTCAAGACTTGAGCTTTTCGGGCGGCTTCGTAAGCGCTATCTGGAAAAATATCCCAGGCACCAAAAACCAAGTCTTCCAATTTTGCCAAGGGGACGAAGTCTTTAATGAGAGGAGTTCTTTTTTCAGTTCTTTTACCAAGGCGGATATGGCCCATTTGTGTGAGGGAACCATACGGTTTGGCTACATTTTTCTTGGCAGCTTCCACCCCCGCTATAAAGGTGGTAGAGACAGCACCTAAACCCACCAGTAAAATACCTAATTTCCCCTCTGCAGGGGCAATTTTTGTTCCCTTTTCGATCATGACGACTCCTTAAATGTAAGTTAGGTGGTGAGTCCTAGCAAGGCGTTGAGTGGCTGTAAACCACTTTTAAAAAAATATTTTTTTTCTTTACGCAACTTTCTTGTAGCATTGTGCGATATAGAGTCATGATTCCTACGTGGGTTAAAAATGTAATTTCTGTGATAAGACCAGGACAGTCTCCTGTGGAAGCCACTGGTCAGGGGGCACAGGCTTTCGAAAGAAAGGCCCGGGCTGAGTTGATCGATGTTGCAGAAGGTTCCAAATTATCTGAAGAGGCTCGACGAAAGAGCTCGGAGCTTCTTTCCAAAATTCAGATGAGTGGCGCTCCTTCTGCTCCCATTCCAACTTGGTCTCAGGTGCGCAGTAAGGTTAAGAGGGGGATTTCCGATTTCTACGACTTCGACGACGTGGTGGATGAGATCACCGAAAAACTCGAAGAAGTTGCTAAGGTGGATCCCTTTTATAAAAGACTTTTTCGTTAAACCTTAGCTCCCAAATTACGATCCAGGCTTCGATAATGAATCGCCTCGGCAAGGTGTGTCTTTTTAATGGCAGAACCTCCTTCGAGATCGGCCAAGGTACGGGACACCTTGAGAATGCGGTCATAAGCACGGGCGGAAAGTCCCAGTTTTTCAACAGCCTGCTCGAGGAGACGCGATCCTTCTGTATCCACAGCACAAAATTTTCTGAGGAGTCGGCTCGACATCTGACTATTGGAGCGTACTTTCAATTTTTGGAAACGTTCTTTTTGAATATCGCGTGCTTTCAAGACGCGATGGCGAATTTTTTCTGAAGATTCTCCCTCTTGTAAGGAGGTCAGTTCGCCAAACTTTACTGGAGGGACATCGATTTGAATATCGATGCGGTCCAATAAGGGGCCTGAAAGCCGACTACGGTAAAGTTTAAGGTCTCCAGGAGTACAGACGCATTCACGAATATTCGATCCTAAAAAACCACAACGACAAGGATTCATAGCGGCCACGAGCATGAATTGTGCTGGATAAGTGATCGTAGAAAGTGCCCTTGCGATGGTGACTATACCGGCTTCAAGGGGTTGTCTTAAAATTTCCAGGACATTTTTCTGAAACTCCGGTAATTCATCCAAAAATAAAACTCCCTGATGGGACATGCTCACTTCTCCTGGGCGGGGATGAGACCCACCACCGGCCAATCCTGCTCCGGAAATTGTATGATGAGGAGAACGAAAAGGGCGTTGGACGATGAGAGACCCTTTGAGAAGCCCTACGGCGCTGTAGATACGGGAAGTTTCCAAAGACTCTTCAAAACTCATGGGAGGAATGATGGTGGATAATCTCTGAGCGAGCATTGTTTTTCCGGAACCAGGGGGACCGATCATGAGCAGATTATGTCCACCGGCAGCAGCGACCTCCAACGCCCTCTTGGCTTGAGGTTGTCCTTTGATGTCCGAAAAATCGGGCAGAGGAAGGAATGATTCTTGGGCGGGTAGGAGTTGGGAAAACGACTGGCAGGGCGAGGGGGTGAGAGGTCGCTCACCGGTGATGTGTTGTACGACATCTGACAAAAAACGAACTCCATAAATAGACACTCCTTCCACAACGGAGGCTTCGGGAATATTTTTTTCGGGGAGAATAATTTTTTTATATCCGAGCTTTTTTGCCAACAGGGCAATGGAGAGCACGCCCGGCACGGGTTTCACTTCTCCATGGAGAGAAAGTTCGCCGAGGATCAAGGCATCGCCAAAAACATCTTGAGGGATCAAATCCGAAGAAGCCAAAAGTCCTAAGGCAATGGGGAGATCAAAAGCGGTTCCTTCTTTTCTAATATCCGCTGGAGCCAGATTAATGGTGATGCGTTTGCGTTCAAAATGATAACCCGAATTTTTAATAGCCGCGATAACGCGGTCCCGACTCTCACGGACGCTGGATTCCGGAAGACCAACGGTGTTCCAGTTGGCAAGTCCCTGTGCGATATCGACTTCAACATCCACGAGGTAGGCATCAATTCCTAACAATCCGGCACTGAAAACTTTTGAAAGCATGCTCTTTATAGCAACTTGGGTGCCAAGGGATTTGAGGTAGAGTCAGGTGAAAACAGTTTGATTTTGAAACGGACGAGTTTCAAATTTGGTCGGACACCTGCTTTATTTTTGTACGATCATTTTCTTAGCAACTTCTTTTTTTGACCGACGAAGAGGTTATTTAAGGAGAATTTATGACAACAATTGGAACAAATCCTTTTCAGCAATGGGCTGCGACAACAACAGGTCTTCGTCAGCCATTTCCTATCCGATCAGAAGAGGTAATTCGTGAGGCGTTGCCTCCTCATCTTATTCCGGAAGGATTTGATGGAAAATCTTTACCTATGACGTATCTGGATAGTACGGCCTCTACTCAACAGAGTGGTATTGCTCGTACAACCATTGATAGACTTCCTTATGCCAACACTCATTCTGCCAACTATCCTTCTGCTGAAGTCATGACTTATGCTTATGAGCAGGCTCATGAAGCTGTGCTTGCTTTTGTTGGTGCCAATCCAAAAACACATCGAACTGTTTTTTTAGGGTCAGGAGCAACAACCGCTATCAATCGTGTGGCAAGGAATCTTTTTATGAATCCTTCGACAGATCGAAGGGGAACTGTTCTTTTTTCAGAAATGGAACATCATGCCAATATGTTGCCTTGGAAAAAATATGCACCAAATACAATTGCTGTTGAAGTGAATCCCAAAACAGGAACTCTTTCTGTGGATGCTGTCAAAGCCCAACTGAATTGGCGTCGAGAATCTGTTCGTTTGGTGGCCATCACTTTGGTATCGAATGTGACGGGTATTGTAAATAATGTGGCGGAAATCGCACGGATTGCTCATGAAAGGGGGATAGAAGTTCTTGTCGATGCGGCACAAGGGTTAGTTCATCATTGGGGAATTAATATGCAAGCCATGGGGATTGATTACCTGGTGGCTTCGGGACACAAAGCTTATGTGAGACGTTCTCCAGGGGTTTTGGTGATGCCTCGTAATGCTTCTCCCCAAAATCCTGATGAGATGGGTGGAGGCATTGTCAAATTTGTTCGTCTGGATGCTTATAAACTGGCTGAAGATCGTGAAGAAGCGGGAACACCCAACTCTTTAGGGGCGATTGGATTGGCAGCTAACCTTGAGGCTCTACAAAAAATTGGGATGCAGAATGTATGGGATCACGAATTGGAACTTACCCGAAGACTGCTTGCTGGGCTTGCGGTATTTCCTGAGGTAACTATTTATGGGGATACAAATCTTGCCCGAACACTACGTGCCGGAGTTGTATCCTTTAATGTGGAAAATCTTTATCACGCGGTTGTCAGTAAAGCCTTGGCGGATTATTTTAATATGCCCACAAGAAATGGTTGTTTTTGTGCTCAACCTTATGTGACTCGCCTTTTAGGCGTGACCGCCGAACAACAAGCCATTTTTGAAAAAGCTGTTGATGATGGGGATTCCAGCAATACCCCGGGCATGGTGAGGGCAAGTTTAGGAATCTATACCTCTGCGGAAGATATTGATCGGTCTTTGGCGGTTATGGCTTGGATCATAAAAAACAGGAAAAGAATTCGTGAAGAATATTATGTTGATTCTCATGGTAGTGCTTTACGACGGGATGGATGGAGATCCATTGATCCAAAAAATTACAGTCCTATTCAATAAGAACCCAGACTATCCTGGACAAGTGGCGGAGGGATTTAAGTTATTCTAATATAAATAATTATATTCTTATTTGAATATTTTTGTTCCAATATCATAATATTCATGATATATTTTATGAATGAATCAAGAAATCATTCAGAAGGCTATTTCCGTTGGTATTCGAAGACTTCGGAAAGAAAAGAGAATCACTCAAGTGGATTTAGCCAAGGTGCTCGGTCTCTCACAAGCCCAGCTTTCTAAAATAGAAAATAGTGCCGGATCAATCACTGCCGAACAACTGATTCAACTTTTAAAAAAGTATGGTCTTTCTTTGAGCTATTTTATCTCTTTAGAAAAAGATTCCAAATATCACGAAGATCCTGCTCTTCAAAATGCATTGGTGCATCTGGGAGCCACTCATTTACGTCTCATTTCTGATGTTGTGGTTCCGGAAAAGTTTGCTTTTCCAGAGGAAGTCCTCTTGGCGGTGCTTGTGGCTCCTTCATCACGTTTGGTGACTGCCTTGGCTCCTGTGATTGTTCAACATTGTGAGACGATTCACTTTCATCGAGTCGCTGAAAAATTGAGAGGATATGGAATTGAGTATCGACTTTGGTGGGTTGTTGATGGCACTTACGATGCGATTGGTAAAAGATTAAAAGAACCTGCTCTTTCTCGGGATCTTTATCGAGCCTATCAACGAGCTTTTCTTCTTCTTGAGAGAAAAAAACTAGATGGAGATGTTCTTAAAAATCAATTGAAAGAAGATGAACTGGATACTGATCTTATTTCTGAAAAAACGGTTCAATCGGTAAAATTGAATCGCGATAAGCTGGCCAAACATTGGCACATTATCACTCGTATTAAAGAAACGGATTTTGAACAGGCTTTGAAAGATTCCGAGGAAGTATGATTGAAGAATTTATCAACAAGATTGAAAGCAAATGGCATCCCATGAATCGAGAACCCATTCTCTTAAGTATTATTGGAAGCACGGCTTTGTTTCTGCAAACAAACTATATTCGCGGTACGAAAGATACAGATATCCTTGAGGTCAATGAGTTGCCAAAAGAAATTTGGGAACAATTACGTGTGATTGGTGGAAAAGATTCTGATTTAGCAAAAACCCATCGTTTCTATATTGATTTTGTTGGTCCTGGTCTCCCGTTTTTACCTCCAAAACCTCTTTTCCATTCACTAGAGAAGTGGAATTCCAAACTAAAATTTTTCCACTTTCAAGCTTTAGATCCTGTGGATGTTGTTGTGAGTAAATTAAAAACTTTTCGACCCAATGACTTAGATGATATTCGTGCTATGGCAGATCGACATTTGGTTGACCCTGCTCATCTTGTTGAACGATTTGAGTGTGCCAAGGAACATTGGTTGATGGGGTCGCGTGCCCATGAGTTAAAAGAATATGTTAAAAACCTTCACACAGTTCAGCGAGATTATCTTATGGATAAAGAAACACCTATTTTATTGCCTCATTGGTTGAATGGATGAATCAGATTCTAAATATTTCTCGGCATCGATGGCTGCCATACAACCTGTCCCTGCGGCGGTGATGGCTTGGCGATAGACGTGATCCTGCACATCGCCGCAGGCAAAGACGCCGGGGATGTTGGTTTTCATTCCCTCTTTGGTGAGGATGTAGCCATTTTTATCCATTTCAATTTGTCCCTTGAAAAGCTGAGTGTTGGGATCATGGCCAATGGCCACAAAAAGTCCGGCGGCTTTAAAAGTACTAGGTTCACCCGTTTTTAAGTTTTTCAATTTTAATCCTTCCACTTCTTTTTCTCCGATCACATCTGTAACAGCTGTGTCCCAAATAAATTTTATTTTTGGATTTGCGAAAGCACGATCTTGCATAATCTTGGAGGCACGTAACTGATCTCGCCGATGAATGACGGTAACTTTCGAACAAAAGCGGGTGAGAAAGTTAGCCTCTTCCATCGCGCTGTCGCCACCACCCACAACAGCAATTTCCATGTTTCGGAAAAAAGCACCGTCACACGTGGCGCAGGTGGTGACACCTTTACCCATCAAACGTTTTTCGTTGGGTAAACCAATCAGTCGCGCTGAAGCTCCTGTAGAAATGATAATGCTTTTAGTCTCAAATTTTTCAGAGCCCACTTCCACCACAAATGGTTTTTTTGAAAAATTTACCCTTGTCACATCTTTGGTCAGAAAGCGTGTGCCGAAACGTTCGGCTTGTTTGCGCAGGTCGGCCATCATTTCTGGACCCTGAATGCCATTGGGGTAACCGGGGAAATTTTCAACTTCTGTGGTAAGCATGAGCTGACCACCGGCCTGATAACCTTCGATCATCAGAGGGTTAAGATCCGCACGTGAGGTATAAATGGCGGCGGTCAATCCCGCAGGGCCAGAACCGATGATAATGACATTTTCAACAGACATATTTATCTCCTTGTATATGGAATTTTGAGGTAACATACGATTTCGCTGATGCGCAACGATCATTTCAAAAAAGAAAATTTAGTGACGGCTGCCCAACGTCAATCCGCCATGTGGCAGAAGCTGGATAAAGTAAAATGTGTTTCTATCGAAGAAGGCGGCTTGGCTCATTCCGGTGGTGATTATGATTCCGTTGCTCTTTTATTGCTCATTCAAGGGATGGTGTTTCGTCAAAAAGAAAATCCTTATCTTGTTACTATTTTAACTCGCTCCGGTAATGACGAAGCTCTTGCTTATACCGCCGGAGTTCATAAAAGAGGATTGCCACTTCATCAATATCCTTTTCCTTTTCAGCCCGTGGCTTTTCCTCCCGAAGGTTCTGATTTTATTTCTCATAAATTTGAACTTCACCTTCTTACTCCAACCGCCGAACGAATAGAACAGGCTTTTCACGAAGAAGTGGTTCAGGCCATGCCTGCTCAGGCGGTGGTGATGTATTCTCCCAAATCGTTTAGCCCGAGTGGTTACACGATGGATGAATGGGTAGAGCTTATCCTTAAAAAAGTGAGCCGTCCGGACATTATCAAAGTTTTTGTTTCTGGTTTTCTGGGAGCGCGTGCTGTTTTTCATAACGATTTTCCGCTTCTTCAAGAAGAAGGGGTGAAGGGATTACATTTAGGCCTGGGTGTTTCGGATATTCAAAAAGGTTTACGATTGGCTTCCATTTTGACGGGTATGCCTATTGAAAAATCCACTATTTCAAAAGTTGCAGGAGCTGCCCTCTTTACTTTTAAAAATCTCTCCCTTCCTCGACCGCTTGTGATTTCTGTGTATGGGGATAAAGATTTATGTCGCATGCAGCTTTTATTTGCGATTTATAAAAATGTTTTTTCTGTCCTTCATGGAAAAGAACTTTTTCAATGGATTTTTAAAGTGTTGAATGAAAAAGGGGAAGTCGTTCCCTCCAAAGCATTGTCAGAGATCATTCAAAGCGCTGAAGAATTTTATCAACAACAGATACAGCATTCTTTAAAAGAACTCCATCAGCTTTTAATCGATGTGGAAGGTGTGCCGATTGAGAAGGCCGTGGTGCTTCCGTTATCTCAGAGAGATGCTCTGGAAAGCTGGCGTGTGAAGGATATGAGCCGGATTTTTATGTTAACAAAAAATCTTTTCTTTGATTCCTTGGGGCAGGGACGTGTGGACCGACCTTTTCTTGAAAGATCAATCCAAGGCTGGAAATCGGAAATTCAAAAAGTATTTGCCACGCGCAATCCGGCTGCTGGAGCTGCCGTGGCTGCCAGCATGGAAGCTCAGCGTTATGGTGTGGTGGAAGATCCGTTTTCTCTTATTCCAGACAATGTGACTTATGAAGGTCTCAACACCGCTGTCCATCTTGATCGACGTCTCAGCCCGGAACAAATGAAAAAACTTCCACAACGGATTAAAAAGCTTATTGAAGAAGTGAAACCTATTCGACAGCTTCCACTAAAATAAATTTAATAAATAGAGCAACTTTTTTCTTTTTTTGACGACGAATAGAGAAATGGATCCCATCGCCATCAATCAGGCCCTCCGTGCAGGAGGGGATCATCTTCTTCAGACTTCTCTCTCAGAGCCTTTTCTTTATCCTGGTTTTGAAGTAGCTGCTCTTCAAAAAGCCTTGGTTGGTTTGTCGGATGAACAGAGAGTTGCTGTTTTAGGGGCTGCTGAACGTCAATCAGCAGAATGGGAAAGAGTCACTCGCACCGATTCTGTGCCCATGTCCGCGGGAGCCATAGCCCATTCTTACGGTGATTTTGATGCCGTGATGATGCTTTTGATACAACAGGGCTTGGCTCATCGGGCGGCTCGCAGCAAGCCAGAAGATCCCTCCCAATCTCCTTATTTAGTTGCCATGCGCAGCCGGCTGAATACAGATGATCGGTCCGGTGTGGAGTCTCTTCAATATACGGGCGGCATCCACAAGCGAAGAGGGTCTCTTCATAAGTTTCCGGAACCTTTTCGGACAATCGCTTTTCATCTTGAACATGCCGATAATCTGGTGGGTCGGTTTGACTTGCATTGTCTGACCCCTATTGCAAGTCGTATTGAAGACGTATTTTCTTCGAAGCTGGCCCAACAACTGCGTTATGGTTCTCTTGTTCTTTATTCTCCCAAATCATTTAGCCCAACCGGATTGGATATGGATCAGTGGACGGAACGTGTTCTCAAGGGAACAGGTCGAGAAGGGGAGGTTGCCACGGCGTATGTTTCCGGATTTGCAGGAGCCAATGCTATTTTTACTAATGATCTTCCTTACCTGGAAGATGAAAGAACGCAGGGACTTCATTTGGGGATTGGTACCACCAACCTGGAGCGTGGTTTGGCTCTGGCCATGTTGTTGACGGATTCAACAAGGGATCAATCCGAAACGACCATGGTGGGAGGAGCTCAAGTCTACACCTTTAAAAATCTGTTTCTTGATCGGCCTCTGGTTGTTTCCGTGTATGATGATCCCGATCTTCGTAAGACTCAACTTTTGTACAGTCACTATAAGAATATTTATTCGGGGATCAATACGGAGGATCTTTTTCAGTATATTTGGGCACAACTTGAGGAATCCCAAGGACAAATCAACTCGGGGATGATTCAAACAGCAGAAAAATTCTATGAAGGGCTGATGCAAAATTCTCAACAGGAGATCTTGGAAATATTAACGAAGGTTGAAGGAATTCCTTCAGAAAAAGCCAAGGTTCTTCCGCTGACAGAGTCAGATGCGCGTGAAAGTTGGCGTGTCAAAGATATGGGACGATTTTTTGCCTTAATCAAAAATCTCTTTTTTGATATTTATGATGAAAATGGCCAGTTCAATGCAAGAAAATTTACTGCGGCACGGGATGCCTGGATAAGAGATTTGGCGAGTGGAAGAATTTTTGCTACGCGCAATCCGGCAGCCGGGGCTTCGATTGCAGCGGGTAACGAAGCGTTTCGTTACCTTTTGGTCAATGATCTTTATGACTTAATGCCTCCTGGTGTTGTGTTTGAGGGTCTCAACACCGCTCTCAACCTGGATCATCGATTAATGGCCGAACAATTGGAAGCTTTGCCTCCAAGGGTTAAAGACTTTATCGAAAAAGCCAGACAATTGAGACGACCCCAAGTGATTCCTATTGCAGTGAGAGATCAGTTATCCCATTTGGCTTCTTGTCTTGTGCGGTTATCTTCGGGACAACCTCCCGCGACTGTTGTGGAAGCGGAAGCGTTCTTGATTCGTCCTGTTAAACCTGATGAATTGACTCGCACATTCAAGTGGACAGGAAATCTGACCGTTATCACATTTTTAAAAGCCGTATCCTCTTTGAAAACCCATCTTGAGGCAGCATCATCGGGAATTTCCAATGGAAGTCCTCAACGTGCAAAATTAGCCCAGCCCCTTGTTCGTGAAATTTCAAGAATGATTAAAGGGATACAACAGATAGAAGAAGAGACCCGAAAAGCCAACGCAAAAAAGCCTCTTGAGAACGCTCAACTGCAACGACTCATGCATGCTTTGAAACTTTTGATTCTTGAAGGAGATCGTTTTTATATTGTGGATGAGGATGTGAGAGGAGTGATGAGAAACCTGAGAGGCCGTATTCTTGGGATCATATCCTATCTACGTGGGAAGACTTTAGCTCCCTACCAGACAAAAATCACTTAAAACGGAATATCATCATCCGTATTGCCGAGTGGAGAAGATTCTTCTGCAGGAGATTCCTGACCGCCACCTTGTTGACGTCCACCGGCCCCTCCAGAACCTAAGAAGGTAACTTGGTTAGCGATAATCTCTGTCGTTTTTCTTTTTTGACCTTCTTTATCTTCCCATTCGCGGGTTTGAAGTCGGCCTTCCACATAAACCTGACGGCCTTTTTTCAAATACTCCTTACAATTCTCAGCCTGCTTTCCAAAGACGACAATACGATGCCATTCAGTGCGTTCTCCAGGATTTCCATCTTTGCCGGACCATCTTTCTGTCGTGGCAATATTGAAATTTCCAACAGCCTGGCCGCTGGGTAAAAAACGCACTTCGGGGTCACTGCCTAAATTTCCAATCAAGATAACTTTATTGACCGATGCCATGTTGAATCCTCCTTGAAGTCGGGTCCTGTCGCTTCGCAAAGGTTTTGCCGCCGGGCTAAACCGTCGTCACAAACCTTTACTCGCGCCACCCGACTTGAAATTATTCCAAATGAGTTAGTAAGTGTTGGGGGTGGAGAAAGTCAAGTTTTGAAATCGCCTTGACCCTTTTCTCTGAGACAGATACTAAACACCCCACTCTATGGATCTAGCCGTCATCATTCTGGCAGCAGGCAAGGGGGAGCGGATGCAGTCAGAACTCCCCAAGGTTCTGCATTCCTTACTAGGTGAGCCTTTGCTGGCTCACGTTTTGAATACCGCTCGTGTCCTGAAACCCAAAAAACAGGTTGTTGTGGTGGGGTACAAGGCTCAGGAAGTCAAAGCGACTTTTGCCGAGGAAAAGAATATTTTGTGGGTTTTGCAACCCAAACAGCTTGGGACTGCCCATGCTGTTTTATGTACGTCTGCAGAGTTAAAACGTTTTCGAGGGAAGGTTTTAATTCTTTATGGAGATGTTCCCCTTTTAAAATCTTCCACCCTGCAGTTGTTATTGAGCACCGCTTGGGAAAAAAAGGCGGATTTGGTGTTGGCCACCACACAACTGGAAAATCCTAATGGTTATGGACGGATTGTTCGTAATGCTCGCGGTGAGATTGCGCGCATTGTTGAAGAAAAGGAAGCGACTCCGGGTGAAAAAGTCATTAAGGAAATTAACCCGGGCATTTATCTCTTGGATGCAAGTCTGTTGGATATTTTAAAAAAAATTCAGAAGAGCGCCGCAAAGAAAGAATATTATCTTACGGATCTCGTCAGTGAATCTTTACGTGCGGGCAAATCGGTTGCCACCTGTTTTTTAAAAGATTCACGTGAGGTCCTGGGCGTGAATACAAAATCTCAATTGGCACAAGCCACGGCCATTTTAAGAAGTAGAATTCAACAAGAATGGTTGGAAAAGGGTGTTGTCATGATAGCTCCCGAATCCACTTGGATCGATGCGCAGGTGCAGATTGGATCCGATGTTGTCCTTCATCCAGGAGTGATTCTCCAAGGGAAAACACGAATCAAACAAGGAGCAGAAATTTTGGCCTATTCTGTGATTGAGGACTGTGAGGTTGGTGAAGGCGCTCGTGTGGGTCCTTTTGCCCATTTAAGACCAGGGAGTGTGGTAGGTCGTGGAGCTCATGTAGGAAATTTTGTGGAACTTAAAAAAACAATTTTAGGTGAGGGTGCCAAGGCCAACCATTTAGCGTATTTGGGAGATGCAATCATTGGAGATCGTGCCAATATTGGTGCGGGGACAATCACTTGTAATTATGATGGTCTCGAGAAGCATAAAACTTTTGTGGGTGAAGAAGCTTTTATCGGTAGTGATTCTCAGTTGGTGGCTCCGGTGAAAATAGGAAAGAAGGCTTATGTGGGTTCCGGCACAACGGTGACGAAAGATGTGCCCGCAGGAGCCTTGGCCATTTCTCGTGTCGAGCAGCATCATATTTTGAATTGGAGAAAAAAGAAATAGTGAACGAGTATTGACCGGATCGGATTTATTCCGTCCGGGCAAATGGAGAGAACGATCAAATCCCAAAGTTCAGATGGGGGTTTCAGGGGGAGAGCGGTATCTACCCCTGAGTATAATTGGAGAAAGAAAAAATAATGTGCGGGATTGTTGGATATGTAGGCAATAAAAATGCAACGAACATACTTCTCGATGGTTTAAAACGTCTTGAGTACCGAGGTTATGATTCTGCTGGAGTGGCTGTTCTTCAAAAAGGTGAAATCGCGATTATTCGTTCGGAAGGTAAACTTCATGCTCTTGAAGAAAAACTGGATTTCCATCCCCTGAAAGGTTTTATAGGAATTGGTCATACACGATGGGCCACGCATGGGCGACCTTCTGAGATGAATGCTCATCCGCATCGTGCCGGGCCTGTTGTATTAGTTCATAACGGGATCATCGAAAATCATCAGAAATTGAGAACGGCTCTTCTCAAAAAGGGCCATACACTCAAATCGGAAACCGATACGGAAATTGTAGCTCATCTCATTCAACAACATATTTATAATGGATTGAGCATGCAAAAATCTTTTCAGAAGGCTCTTTCTGAAATTGAAGGTTCGTATGCTCTTGTGGTGATGAATCAAAATGAGCCTGATCGTCTTTATATCGCACGGAACGGCAGCCCTCTGGTGGTTGGTTTGGGACAAAAAGAAAATTTTGTTGCTTCCGATATTGCGGCCCTGATCTCTTATACAAGAAAAGTTCTTTTTCTTGAAGATAAGGATGCCGGTGTTTTGACACAAGAGGGTTTGAAGTTATGGGACGAAAAGGGGAAGATGGTCCAGCGTCCGATCAAAGAAATTACATGGAATCGGACCATGGCAGAAAAGGGTGGGTTCAAACACTTTATGCTCAAGGAGATTTTCGAGCAGCCACGAGTGATTGCCGACACCATTTTAGGACGTATCAGTAAGAAGCGACAAAAAGTTCTCCTCGAAGACATCGATAAAATTTTTGGGCAAAAAAATCCTTACAACAAAATTTACATAATTGCCTGCGGTACTTCCTATCATGCGGGTTTGGTAGGTAAGTATCTGATTGAAGAAATGGCGCGGTTACCTATCGTTGTCGATTTGGCATCTGAGTTTCGTTATCGACATCCACTGATTGATAAAAAAACGTTAGTGATCGGGATCAGTCAGTCGGGAGAGACGGCGGATACTCTGGCAGCTTTAAAGGATGCCAAAAGAATGGGCGCTAAGATTCTTTCCATCTGTAATGTGGTGGATTCCTCCATCCCTCGTTTATCGGATGTGACGCTTTACACACGTGCCGGACCTGAAATTGGAGTGGCTTCCACCAAGGCCTTTACGACACAGATTGTTGTTTTGTTGTTATTGGCTTTGTCTCTGGGTCAATGGACGAAAAAACTTTCTCCAAAAGATTTTTCAGAGGCCCTGTCGGAACTTTTACATCTTCCTGATCGTATGGAGAAAGTATTGAAGTCCACGCAATCGCTCGTGAGCATCGCTGAGCGTTATAAGAATCAAACCAGTTTTCTTTATCTGGGACGCGGTATTAATTTCCCCATCGCTCTTGAAGGTGCTTTGAAACTCAAAGAAATTTCTTACATTCATGCCGAAGGTTATGCAGCGGGCGAAATGAAGCATGGCCCCATTGCTTTAATCGATGAAGGCATGCCGGTTGTTGTGGTGATTCCTCAGGACAGTACTTATGAAAAAATTCTTTCCAACATTGAAGAAGTGCGTGCTCGAGGGGGTCATGTGATTGCTTTAGGAAATTTGGGAGACAAAATTCTGCCAACGAAATCTCAGGATATTATTTGGGTTCCCAAAGCGCCCTGGTACATCACGCCGCTTCTCATGACCATTCCTCTCCAACTTTTGGCTTATGATGTCGCCGACAAAAAAGGGACCGATGTGGATCAGCCAAGAAATTTGGCAAAGAGTGTGACGGTGGAATAAGGGGTGTTAAAATGAACAAATCGATCAAGCCCGAATGTCAAACATGTAGTTCCCGTGTCTTGGGTGTACTTTGTCATATGGAGAACGAATCTCTCGAAGAGTGTAATCAACATAAAACCACGAATTACTACAAAAAGGGACAAGTGATCTTCTATGAGGGAAATCAGGCTTACGGGCTTTATTGTATTTTTTCAGGTCGTGTGAAACTTGTCAAAAGTAGTGTAGACGGTAAACAACAGATCATCAGGATTTCCGGACCAGGTGATCTTTTAGGCTATCGATCACTTTTTGCTGATGAATCTTATACAGCCAGCGCTGAAGTGATAGAAGATGCAACCATTTGCTGTATCGACAAAAAAGCTTTCTTTCCTCTCATCTCTAAAAATCCGACTTTGGCGCTGGATATCATCAAAAAACTTTCCAAAGAGCTGCGACAGGCGGAAGACTTGGCAACCAGTATCGCCCAGCGTTCTGTCCGAGAACGGATGGCAGAGCTTCTTCTTATGTTAAAAGAAGCCTATGGTCAGCCAGTCAAAAAAGGAGTTCGGATTAATCTACAGCTCTCACGTGAAGAATTAGGTGAAATGATCGGCATGACACAGGAAACAGCCATTCGTCTCCTTTCTGAGTTTAAACAGGATGGAATGATTGAGGTGCACGAACGAGAAATCACAATCTTAAATCCCAAAGCCCTGCTTGAGACTGCCCGGATTGAAGTCTAACACCTGATTAAGATCATATTCCCTCCTGAGGCCCATCATTTAAATTTTTTCCTTACGTCTCTATTCTGCTCCTATGTGCATGAAAGGAAAGAACCTGCCTTTTTTAAAGGAACATTGGGATGATTTACTCAAACAGGGACAGAAACTCTCTTTTCATAAGGACCAATTTCTTTGCTACGAGGGTCATGAACCCTATGGGATTTTTGTTCTTTGGTCTGGGAAAGTAGATTTTTCTCAAGGAGAAACATCCTGCGAGGAACCACATCTTTGTTCTTTTTCTCAAGGGAAAGTCATTGGCCTCCACCATTTCTTCTCAAAAACTCCTTTTTGTTGTTCGTGCGTGGCTGTGACCTATTGTCAAATAACTTTCATTTCAAAAACCCAATTACTACCTTACTTGAAGCCTGGTTTTATTAAATGAAAAGGAGAATATGATAAATCAAACCACAAAAATTATCCGAATTATTTTTATACTCATACTTATCCTGGGTGCAATCCCATTCTCTATTGCGGCAAAAACGCCAAATCATCTTATCCTCAAGCCCGAAAGCAAACTCTGGCTCACAGGAGACTCAACACTTCATGCCTACAAAAGTGAAGCAACCGAAATTATTGTATCTGCTGAAGGAGGAAAAAGACTTTTAAGAAAATTTGACGTCGAGGTTTCGGTCAAGGGACTTAAGTCGGGAAAAAAGACTCTCGACAAAAAAATGATCAAACTGCTTCTTGCGGATGAAAATCCCTCCGTTCATTTTCATTTGATAAGTTACAAAGCACCACTCGCATCCCAAAAAATAAATTTTCCAATTGAAGTGATTGGGAACCTTTCACTGGCCGGTGTCACCAGAACCGTATCGCTGGAGGGGCAAGTGGAAGTGCAGGAGAGGGGATTTCACATTCAGGGTGAGACGTCTCTTCTCATGACGGATTTTGGAATCGAACCACCAACCATGTTGGCAGGCGCATTAAAAACGGATGATCAGGTGATCGTTCACTACGATATTTTTTTGGAATTTGAAAAATAAAGGCCGCTTCCCGCGGCACGTCGCGAGCCGATGCTCGTAAAGGAAGACAGGAGACTTATGAAAAATTATATCACGAAAATTAGCGCTTTGACCCTCATACTTGCTGGATTTTCTCAATCCCTTTGGGCTTTCGAAGTGGTTAAAAAAGACAATGCTGAATTTGATATCAATGGTCGGGCTCAACTTCTAGGATTTGCCCAAAGGGTCAACGATCCTGTACGCAATGATGTCCGGCTTTATCTCTTCCTCAAACAAGCCCGTCTGAATTTTTTTGGAAAATATGAAGACTATCAATTCAACATGGAAATGGGATTTGCCGGTGAAGACAGCGGAGTGGCCGCTCCCAATCCCGGTGTGGCATTAAATCTTCTCGATTTAAATTTCGATATTCCTTTCTTTCAATCTTCTCGGCTCAAAATTGGGCAATTCAAGGTGCCCTACGGTCGGGAGAATCTAGCTAATGACGGCTTGCTTCAGTTCAGTGACCGGTCGATCCAGAATCTTGCTTTAAGAATGGGTCGCGATGTTGGAGCGGCCATTCATGGCACTCCGGGAAAGATGGCTTTTGCCCTGGGTATTTTCACGGGTGGAGGTCGCGATGTCCCTTCCCGGTTTTTACCGGAAAATATTGGCGTTCCGATGTTTGTTGCAAGGGTGGGATTTAATGACGGTGTGGATGACGATATTTTTACGGTCAAGCAAAACGATCTGGAAGTGGATCATGTGAAGAAGGCTGCCTATGTGAATGGACTTTATCTTCAAGATTCTCTGGTGGGTCACTCGACCGTTCTTAATGTCAAGCTGGCAGAAAAATCTCTTTTGACCAATAGCAACTGGAATCCTTTTATTGCACAGGCGCCGCTGGTAAAAGGCAATCTTTGGCAAATAGGAAGTGATTTTGTTCTGCGAGCGCCGTGGAGAGACTGTTCGGTTTCGGCGGAAGCGGAAATCAACTACGGCCGCTATTCAAATAGTTACGGAAATGTCCAGCTTCTTGGCGGTAGAACCCAGGCGAGTCTCACCTGGAAGCCCCTGGAATTCTCCTTGAGATATGCTGTCGTCGTTCCGGACAGCAAACTGGCAAACAGCGGTACTTCGATTCCTGGAAGTACGCTCATTCATGAGATCACACCGGCGGCAACTTATCATTTCAAGAATCACCACATGAAGGCGATTCTTGATTTTCCCATTCTCGTGAATGTCCCTGTCATCACAGAAACGGGAGTTGGCACCTATGTGCTGACCGAACAAGTTGACCAAACCTCTCTTTTGAAACCCAGCGCCACTGGAGTTGTTGCGGGCACGATTGGAAGACAAACAGTGCCGGAAGCCAGATTATTATTTCAAGCAAGTTTTTAAAGGGAGAAGAATGAAACATCTTATACGAATCACTGCTTTTCTGTGGCTTCTTAGCGGGAGCGTTGTATGGGCAAGGGAAGTTTCCATCTCAATTACCGAACCCGTCAAAGGCATCTATCAAATTGAAGGGATACTGAAAGTTGCCGTACCTTCACGTGTCGCTTGGGACGTTTTGACCGACTATGACCATATGAGCACTTTTCTTTCCTCCATGGCTTATAGCAAGGTTCGGGCAAGAAAGGGGCATACGCTACTGCTGGAACAATCGGCCATCGGCAGTATTCTTATCTTTAAGAAAAAAATGCTCGTCCTCCTCAAGGTGAACGAAAAGCCTTTCAAGGAAATTAATTTTGAGGATGTCTCCCACAAGGATTTTAAATTTTATGAGGGATACTGGCAGCTCGAACAGAGTCCGGGAGCATTGATCATCTATTACGAGGTGATAGCCGAACCGCGATCATCCGTCCCGCGGCTTTTTGCGCGAGGGGCGTTTTTGAAGATGGTACAAAAACTTCTGAATGAAGTTCGAACAGAAATTTTGAGGAGAGCGTCATAAGATTTGTGTTTCGAAGGGAGGTGATTTTTATGGCAGGAATCCATGTCAAGTTTGAGGTTACGCCAGAGCAATTCTTATCCGATTTAACGGATGCGGCTTATCAGGTGGCTTTGAGGTACGGTCTTCGTGCCCGGTTTGATCAAGTGGAATTGGATCTCTTAACAGCTCTTCGCCAGGTGATTCAGGATGAGATGCAAGTTTCTCGCGCGTGTGGAATTTCCAAAGAGTGTTGCGAAGCCATGAGACATGAACCATGGTCTGAGGAAGCTTGCAAACTGTTTAAAGAAGATTCTTAAAAGAGGGGATAAAAAAGGTTGCGATTTTTTTTCAGATTCGCGAATGCGTTGAGTCGTGCAACTGAATCCCCAACAACTCGAAGCTGTTCATCAAACGGCAGGACCACTTTTAATCTTGGCAGGAGCGGGGAGTGGCAAGACGGGAGTTATTACTCATCGCATTGCTCATCTTATAAAAGATAAAAAGATAGGGCCATGGAATATCTTGGCTGTAACTTTCACCAACAAAGCAGCGGATGAAATGAAACATCGTGTTCGTGGTCTGTTGGGTGGTCGTGGTCAGGAAATTTGGATTTCCACTTTTCATGCTACCTGCGTTCGTATTTTACGAAAATCTTTGCCGGGAGTGCAAGGGCAGTTTGTGATTTATGACGACAGCGATTCCATGACCTTGATCAAGGAAGCGATGGAAGAGTTGAAAATGGAAGAAAGAGCTTTTCCGGCACGTTCTGTTTCCACGCGTATCCAATCTGCTAAAAATGAAGTCATCGGCCCAGCCGCTTATGTAGCTGCTGCCAGCGATTTTATTGAAACACGTGTGGCCGAAATTTACACGCTCTATCAGAAAAAACTGGAACAGAATAATGCTCTCGATTTTGGTGATCTCATTTCCAAGACAGTCACTCTTTTTCGTCAGTCGCCGCAAATTTTAAAAACGTATCAGGATCTCTGGCATTATATTTTAATTGATGAATATCAAGACACCAATCGGGCTCAGTATCTGCTCACTCGTCTTCTTTCCGAGACACATAAAAACATTTGTGTTGTCGGCGATGATGATCAGTCGATTTATCGATGGCGCGGAGCAGATATCCAAAACATTTTAAATTTTGAGGCCGATTATCCAGGATGCAAAGTCATTCGGCTCGAGCAAAATTATCGCTCCACACAAAATATTCTCACACTGGCCAACAGTGTCATTTCAAAAAATCTTGCGCGCAAAGGAAAAAAACTTTGGACATCTAACCCAGAGGGAGAACGGGCTGTTGTTTATCAGGCACGTGATGAACGTGACGAAGCACGCTTTGTTGTTGAGGAAGTCCTACGTTTGAAGGAAAGCGAAAAACTCACCTACAATGATTTTGCTATTTTTTATCGTACCAATGCCCAGTCACGTACGTTTGAGGAAGAGCTGAGAAAATCGAGAGTCCCCTATACTATTTTTGGAGGTGTTCGTTTTTATGACCGAAAAGAAATCAAGGATCTCATTGCTTACTTACGCGTATTGGTGAATCCTCAAGATTCTCTGAATTTAAAAAGAATTCTGAATGTTCCCTCACGAGGTTTGGGCGCCAAAGCGGTTGAACATCTTGAAAATTTTGCGAGTGAACACAACACCACTCTTTTGGAGGCCGTCCTGCGTTTGGAAGAAATTCCCAATATGCCTGCTATGGCGCGGAGTCGCGTGGGTGCTTTTGGTCGGATGATGGAATCTTTTAAAAAATTTATGAATGACAACTCCGGTGTTGCCGCTCTTCTGAAAAAAATTATGGAAGAGAGTGGTTATCTTGAGATGTTACAAAAAGAGAAAACATTGGAGGCGGAAGGTCGCATTGAAAATATGCAGGAACTTCTCAACGTCGCTGATGAGTTTGAAAAAAATAATGAAAGCCCTACGCCGGCACTTCTGCTGGATCAATTGGCCCTCGTGGGACAGACGGATAATTATGATCCTGATCAGGGTGTGTTGCCGATGATGACTTTACATTTGGCCAAAGGGCTTGAGTTCCCCGTTGTGTTTCTGGTGGGTATGGAAGAGGGGTTGTTTCCTCATTCGCGTTCTTTGGATGAACCAGAAGAGATGGAAGAGGAGCGTCGGCTCTGCTACGTAGGGTTGACGCGTGGTCGTCAGAGAGTTTTTCTCACCCATGCTTTACGCCGTCATCTTTATGGAGGGGATCAGTTTAATCCTCCATCACGATTTTTGGAAGAAATGCCGGAAGAATTAATTGAGAAGAAAGAATGTGTTGGCCTGAATTATCGTCCTCAGGGTTTTAGGGAAGAAATCTCCACAGGTTTCCACGATGATTTTGACCAAAGACCTGATGAAGAAATTGAAGAAAACAGACTAAAAATTGGAACAACCGTTCAACATCCTGCTTTTGGTGTAGGTGTGGTCAAACGTCGTGAAGGTCGTGGGGAAGCAGAAAAAGTAACCGTCTATTTCAACAATGGACAAATTAAAACCCTTGTCACTCGTTTCGCAAATCTTTCTGTGTTGTAGACGTGCTGCTCTAACCCAAGGGCATTCATTTCAAGACGATCGTGTTAGCTAAAATTCAAAAGTGCACTCATTAAGTTTTAAAAGTGCACTGATCGGGTTCAAATTGATTTCCCCTCCCTTGAGGGGAGGGGATGAAGGGGAGGGTGATCCCGGCAGGCCTCGAGGATGACTTCCAAGATCCCCTCTGGATTTTTGAGCACGTCGCTGTCCCAAAATCTTAAGACTCGATATCCCTGTTCTTCAAACCATCGATCCCTCTCTTTATCTTTCGTCCTGTTGAAGGTATGCTGACCCCCATCGCATTCAATAACGACGCCTCTTTCAAGGCAGACGAAATCGACAATGTAAGGGCCGATCGGAGCCTGACGTCTGAATTTGAATCCGTCGAGCTGTTTGGATCGGAGAGACTGCCATAAAAACCTTTCCGTATCGGTCTGGTTTTCTCTTAGATTCTTTGCAAAAGAAGTCAACTTTCCCAAAGATCACCCCCACCCTCGCCCTCCCCCCTCCAGGGGGAGGGAACTCTCTCGGAACACCCAATAGTTCACTTTTAATTGCTAAACCAGTGCACTTTTGATTCTTAGATGACACATTTCAAGACGATCGTTGTGTTAAGTATTGACAAGTGATACTATGTAAGGTATCATTTAAGGAAACGTTATAGGTCGAATAAGGCGAGGTGGTTACATTTTTGATTTTTGGGTAGGTGATCATCCTCCACGTCATGTTCATATTTTGAAAGATCGGAAGTTAATTGCGAAAGTAGAATTGGATGAACAGTTGACGCTGATGGAAGGAAGGATCAATCGAAGAATTCGAAAAATTATTAAGGGTCTTATCAAAGAAGGGAGTTTAAAATGAAACACAAAAAATTTAAAAAAGTCGAACTGGACAACAAAAAAAGGGTTTTTCACCTCGAGTATACCTCAGGATTAAAAGTTGAGTGTCCTTACTCTGCTCTTGGAATTAAGGGCAAGGTGATGGAAGCCGCGCCGGATGCTGAAGTGGGACAGCACTCTTTTTATTTTATTCTCGAGAATGGTAAAAAAGAATTTGTTCCTTTTGATCAACCCCTTCATATTGTGCAGAATCCAGAATATATTAAACAGAACACTCTTTATGAAGTGACAAAACAAATTAATGAATTTGTGGAACGAGGGAAAGTATCTAAACGTGAACTGGCCAGACGTCTTGGTACTTCTCTGTCCCAATTATCGCGACTTCTGGATACCACAAATTACAAAAAGGAACTTTCTCGTTTGATAGAACTTGCGGCAATGCTCAATTACGAATTTAAGTGGGAGTTTAAAAGAGCGGCGTAAAGAGGACGTTAGATTTATAAATTCCCCTATAAATTCCAAAGATGAACATGTTCTCTTGGGAGCGATGGGGAAACTAATGAGGCATCTTCTTGTAAGACGCGTTCTACAAAATTTCCAACCTCTAAAATATTATTGTAAGGTTTCATGAGAATATGGATGTCTTTTCCATAGATGTCTTCTCGCAGTCGGTTAAAATCACAGACGTAACCGGTTGTCAGAATAATTTTTGGTTCAGGATTAACATGACAAGCAATTTGAACAAGTTCAAAACCGTCCATATAAGGCATGACGATATCACAGATCAGTAAATCTACCTTGTTCTGTCTTAAATACTCCGCACCTTCTTGAGCGCTATTTGTGAGAAAAATACAAAAATTTTCATGAGTTAAAATTCTCTTCCAGGCTTTCAGAAGAGTCTCATTATCATCAATAATCAGAATGTTTATTTCCCGCTTTGCCACGCTTTGTTAATTAAGCAAACACAATGCCAGTAAGCGCTAAAAGATCTATCTTGCTAACTTATCGAGAAGGCTTGGATTGTGTGCTGTGTAGGAAAAGACACACTTTGTAAAAGCCTATAAAGGGGTAAAAGATAACTCCATTTTCGATGGTTTTTTGACGGTTACTGATGTTGATCATCAGTGACTTGAGTAATCCGTCCCGTTTCATCAATAGTGGCTCGATCGAGTGTTGGGTCACTGTCGATATTGCCTAGACATTCAAAAAGAAAACCATTTTTGGGAGGAGGTGCAGGGACAAACCGATAGGTATGCCAAGTTTTTCCTTCAGGTTTCCAATGGAGTTCTGTCAAGTCCTGTGAGTAGGTTCCATTTTTCTGAAAAAAACTTTGTTCCAACTTGAAAAGAGAAAGAAGGTTAAGGTGACATTCCTCCTGCTTTCTCTTCATTTCCTGTTTTAAAAAACGAGGAACAAGGATGGCAGCTGCAACGGAGAGAATAGCCACTACGACCATCAGTTCAATCAGTGCAAAGCCTTGGCGTTTTTTTGTCATCATTTTGTAGCTTAATATCAAAAGTTAATCCAAGGCGTCAAGCAACGCTTTTTTCATTAAGTTCATTGGAGGTTTTCTTTTTGTCCAAAGATGAAATGCCAAGGCTCCTTGATGCAGGAGCATACCAAGGCCGGTATGGGTTGAAAGGCCCGATTTTTTAGCTTGAACAAGGAAAGGAGTTTCAAGAGGACGATAGACTAAATCCGAAACGATAGCTGATGAGGGGAGAACCTTTAGAGGTAAATTTTTAAAACGTGTGTTGTGGAGGCCGACCGAAGTGCTGTTGACCAAAAGATGAGTGTAAGGAAAAATTTTTCCAAGAGATTTATTATCCAAATGAGCTGTGTTGATTTGAATTCCCAAAATTTTTTGAAATTCTTTTGCCAGTTTTTGAGCTCGTGATATCGTTCGGTTAACAATGGTGATATTTTTAGTTCCTTTTTTACCCAGAGCGTACAGCAGCGCTCGGGCAGCTCCTCCGGCTCCGAGAATAACGATATTTTTATTGTGAGGCTGAAATTTTTTTTCTTTCCAAAGCGAGCGAAGATAGCCTTCTCCATCGGTGTTATATCCTGTCAGCTTTCCTTTTGAAAGAACGATGGTATTGACAGCTCCAATCAATCTGGCTTCTGGAGACATTTGATCCAAATAGCGCAGGACAGTTTCTTTGTGAGGGATGGTTACGTTGAATCCTTTCAATTTCCAAAGTCGTGCTTGTTTCATAAAGGAACCAAGTTGGTTGGCTTTGACATGAAAAGGCAAATAAATAAAAGGCAGCTTCAGGTTTTTAAAGGCAATATTGTGCATGAGAGGAGAGAGAGTGTGGTGAACAGGATCTCCAATAATACCTGTGATGTGAAGATTATCCTTTAAGGATTTTTTTTGCTGTTTGGATGTCATGGTGAATTTGGGAAATAAGTTTTTGGGGAGAAGAAAATTTTATTTCGTCCCGTATTTTTTTTAGGAACTCTACACGGATTTTTTGAGGAGATTTTCTTTTATCTCCGGAATAATCAAAAATATGGGTTTCAATAGAAACGGGGAGTTTCCCGAAAGTAGGATTGGGGCCAATATTGGTAACACTTCCATGTTTTTTCCCTCCGAGTATTGTTTGTGTTGCATACACTCCCCAAGGGAGAAGAAGTTCATTCTCCGATTTCATATTTGCCGTATGAATTCCTAAAGTTCCACCAACGCCGCGACCCTGAACCACTTTTCCCTCCATAAAATACGAATGGCCCAGGAGTTCCTTTGCGGCTGGAAGATCGCCATGGGTGAGCATCTGACGCACTTGAGTGCTTGAGGTTAATGTTTCTTGGGATAAAAAAGGTTTTGCAATAGTGACGCGGATTCCGGTCGCTTGGCCAAATGTTTCCAGATGTTGAACCGTACCACTGCGGTGCACACCAAAGGTAAAATTGTAACCCACAAAAATTTCACGGGCCTTAATTTTTTTAACAATGATTTTTTTAAAAAACTCTTCCGGTGTTTGCTGAGCAAAGGCATGCGTAAAATGTTCCACAATAATCTGTTTAACGCCTTGTTCTGCAATCAGAGCGATTCTCTGTTGAATGGTATTAATCATGAAACGGGAAGGGCAGGCATGAGGGGCTAAAACCCTCACAGGATGTGGATCAAATGTGTAGGCCACGGGAATACTGTTTGTCTGTCGTGCTCGTTCTACCAGTTTTTTGAAAATAAACTGATGTCCTCGATGCACTCCATCAAAAACTCCCATCGCCATAATGACGGGTCCAGAAGAACTAAATTTTTTTGATCCAAAAAAAACTTTTGGGGTCATTATTTGTCCCGCCAGACCACCCATTGCTTTCGAGTGATCAGTTCACGATTATCTTGAGCAGCTAGGGTAATCAGATTGACACCTTTTTTTAGAGTTAAATGAAGATCAAAGTCCATCGATGAGGTGCTGGAGGAGGGTGCCTTATAGTCAGCTTTTTCATCCCCGACAAAAACAGTCAGATATTTGACCTCTTCGTCATCTGTGACGTGACCTTTGATGGTATAGGTATTTTTCGAAGCATGGAGTTCGGGCTTTTCCGGAGAAAATAAAATGAGGGGAGCTGCTTGAATTTTTTCTGGCATTGGTGTTGGAGAATTCCCGTTCAAAGGAAAAATCAAATGATCAGATAATTCTTGTCCTTGATAGCTATCCAAGATGAGTAAATCAAAAGAGAGCATTTTGGCTTTTCCGTTTTCAGGGATTCTAAATTTTAATACTCCATCGGCAGAATCTCCCGGAGCTAGTTTCGGAAGCTCCACACGTCCTTTTTCAATGAAGGCTTCTTCATCGTTTTCAGTGATTTTGTCTAAATTTTTAAGATTGATGACTGGATTTTTACTTATCCCTTTACCGACATTTTTAACATGGATGGTCAATTCCGTTATTTGTCCTCTCTCCATGGAAGACGACATTTTCTTTCCCCTCTGTGTGAGGAAATAACTGTATTGAAAAAGTGGCTGTGAGGGTTCTTCCACTTGCACCGTGAAGAGGGAAGTTTTGGATTTAGGGACATGGTGATAACGTTCATGAAATTCAATCTCGATAGGAATGCTTCGTGCATGAATAAAATCTGGAATGTGTAGAGGAGCCTTCCATTCTCTTTTTTCTCCGGGATTGAGTTTCCCAAACGGAAACTCCAGATTGGCAAAAAGAGGGTCCTCACTTTGTGTGACTCCCATCAGCTGATAAAGTGGAAAGCTATTTTTATTTTCGATAGAAATTTTAAGAGAAGCATTATCGCCGACCATGAGAGATTTTCGAGGTCCTTTATCGTCTTCTAATTCCACATGTAGCCCCAAATTGGATGTACCTCCCTTAGGTTCTGTCTTGCCCACGTCCGACCAGTCAACGCCCAATGTCTTAAGTGCTGTGGCGATGTGCATTTGTTCTTCTTCTTTGAGCTCTTCTAACAACGGTGGTAGGGATGGAATTATTTTTCCCCGATCGAGAGTTTGACTTGCAGGGAGTAGAAGAATTTTTTCAGCAACATGAATCGGAAAGTCATCTTTGAGGTCAATTTTGCCCGTACTTTCTTCTTCGTCCTTTTTATCAACACCTTTTTCCGGAGAGAGGTAAGTCATTTGCAGAGGAGGTGGTGGCAGGTCAGGAAGTTTATGTTCGCTCTCATCATCTTTATTTAGAAGATCAATCTCTCTTTTTTTAACATCCTCATAAAGGTCTATCAGTTTCCCAATCACCTTTTTTTCACCTTTCTTTTCTTTGTCTTCCACCACCTGGTCGGTAATTTGTGCAGGGACAAGTCCTACATCGGGATTGATACCGATAGATTGAACTTTTTGGTCTTTTGCTGTCAGATAATTAGCGATGGTGAGCTTGAGCGCCGATCCGTCTTTTAAATCATATACCGTCTGAACGGATCCTTTACCGAAGGAGCGATTGCCAATCACAAGCGCTCGATCATTAAATTGAAGAGCTCCGGAAACAATTTCGGAAGCAGAAGCGCTTCCTTCATTAATGAGCACCACCAGAGGAATGTTTTCTCCTTCATCTCCGGCATGGGCGTTTTCTGTGTCCATGGCCTCACCGTGAGCCCCTACCGTTTTGACGATGACACCTTCTTTTAAAAAGTAGTCGCCAATTTCCACCGCTTGATCCAAAAGTCCGCCTGGATTGTTGCGTAAATCCAAAATCAAACCTTCCAGCTTGTTGCCTCCGCTTTGAAACTCGTGAATTGTTTTTTTAAACTGATCCAGGGTGTCTTGCTGAAAATTTTTAATTTTGATGAGACCAATCTTTTTATTATCGAGAAGCCGACCAGCGACCGATTGAATATGGATAAGAGCGCGCGTTAGTGTAAAATGAAAAGGGGAGGGCGATCCCAAGCGACTTACCATGAGGCTGACTTTTGTGCCGACAGGTCCCCTCAGTTTTTCCACCGCTTCTGTAATGCCCATATTGATGGTGGACTCTTCATTGATTTGAATAATTTTATCCTTGGCCAAAATTCCTGCCTTGCTAGCTGGCGTGCCGTCTAAAGGAGAAATGACGGTCAAGTCATTGTCGCGGATACCAATGACAATTCCAAGGCCGCCAAAATTCCCCTTGGTGCCAATTTTAAATTCGCTATAAATTTTGGCAGGCAGATAATTTGTGTGTGGATCTAAAGTATCTGTAACTCCCGCCAGTGCTAAAGATGTTCTGTCCTGTTCTTCAGGTTTCCCTTTGTAGTGAAGGTCTAAAAAACCAAGGAGCTGATTTAAAGAAGAGATCACATCCTCAACTGACATGGGATTGGAGAGTGGAATCATGATTTTTTTTTCTTCGAGGGTCGCTTCAATCCGTTTCTCATTTTCTTTGACAATCAAAGGAGGAACGGAACGCTCCAAATTTTCAGAAGCTTTTTTAATCATCTGAAAAGGATCAATCGATTGAGCATTGACATAGTTGGATTCAATAAAATGAAGTGCCTTGGCAATCGTTTTAGCGTCTTGGATGATAGGAAGGGAATTGAGAGGAATAGAACCATTTGTTTTGGCATGAAAAGTCCATAAAGAGGCCGAGATGAGAACCACAGGGACTAAGGACCAGGATATTTTTTTCATAAGTGATAAATGTAAAGGCATGAAGAAAACGATCTTAACCAAGGGGTTCTCTTTTTCAAGTGAAAGTTTCTTTTCTTTTTTGTACACTTACTTGTCTATGCAAAAAAATCTTATCATTCTCATGAGAGTCATAATTTTGGGCGTGACCCTTTTGGCGAGTTTTTCCGCTCAAGCCGTTATGGTACTCCCTCTCAATGTGACTCAGATGACCCAGCAAGCGGGAAAGATTTTCATCGGGCGTTGTAACGAAAGCTTCATCAGTTTGGATGAAAACAACATGCCCTCCACACTCGTTCGTTTTTCAGTGATCTCTGGTTTTAAAGGAGTTGTGGATGGAGAGCAGGTCTTAGTGAAACAATTTGGTGTCATGAAACAACCTTTGGAAGTTTCTGAAGGTGAGAACGTTATTGTTCCTGCTAAATCCATGTCTGTTGCGCCTCAGGATTATGAAGTGGGCCAGGAGTATTTGCTCTTTTTCTATCCGGAAAGTCAGTTGGGATTCACATCTCCTGTAGGTGCTGGACAGGGAAAATTTCAAATTTTGGAGAATAGTCATGGAGAAAAATCGGTAATGAATCCATTTGAGAACAAATTTTTAAAGGAGTTTGTTCGGAAAAAAGGTCGAGAAGGACCCATTAAACTTCAGGACATGACCGAAACCTTGGAAAGGTTGGTTTTGGATGCCCCGTAATTTTTATATCGCCTTATTTTTGATCTTTTCTTCTCCTCTCTGGGCCGGTGGACCCATTCTTGTAGATACAGAGAGCACGGGTCAGGCTGTCCTTTGGCAAAACGGAGTTGTTCATTACAATTTGGAAAATAGTTCTTCCGCCACTTTGGGAAGTCTTTCTAATGCTGAGGCTATTGCCTTAGTGAAAGAACTCTTTGATGATTGGAAAAATGTAACCTTGAATGGAGTCAGTACCGTTTCTTTAACATTTCAAGAGGGAACTGGACTTGGTTCTGTCAATACGAGCAACCTTAACGATCATTTTTCCTATTGTCCTCACGGTGAGACCTGTCCTTCGGAAAGTGCTCCTTTTATAGTAGGCAGTGCGCGTACCGGTGAGAGTCCGATTCTTTTTGATGAGGATGGCTCAATGACGGACGCTATTCAAGGTAAAGGAGCGAGTCAAAGTATTTTAGGTTTTGCGGGTCCTCGTGTGGTGGAAAGAACGAATGGCATTTTATACATTACAGAAGGACAAGCTATGTTGAATGGTAAATTTATCAATGGAGTCACAAGTTCTACGGATCCCGAAGTGACGGTGAGTCAATTTAAAGGAGCCATCCTTCACGAGTTAGGACATTTTATGGGGGTTGATCATACACAGGTGAATCTTTCTTCGGTCGTAAAATATCTGAATGGAGATAAAAGCGAAAAGAATGCTATTCCCACCATGTTGCCCTTGTTTGTGGATGGGGATGAACAGCTCTCTCTTCATTTTGACGATAAAGTGACTATTTCTGCTCTCTACCCTTCCTCTAATTTTCAAAGTTCATTTTGTACGCTACAAGGTAAAGTTTTTAAAGCGGATGGAAGCACGGAGTTACAGGGAGTGAATGTCGTTGCTAAAAATTCTGCTGCTCCTTTGCTGGAAGTAACCAGTTCTGTGTCCGGTTCTTTTTATACAGGGACTTCCACCAATTGTAATGCTGCGAAGGGGGACTACACTCTCTCTGGTTTGACACCCGGCACTTCTTATCTTCTTAGTATTGAAGTGATTAGCAAAGCTTTTACAGGAGGTTCGAGCTTGGAACCTTGTGATCCTCCTCAATCTGGTTTTGATACCAAAACCGTATCCGGATTATTTTCCTGCTCTTCGGGAGGGCAGGTGATTACTATAGGTACAGAAGCTTCAACTCGGGTAACGTCCACAAAATCAACGACTTCTAATGTAGAATCCAGTTCAGACTCTTCCGGGGGATGTTCCTTATTGCCGTAGTGCGTCGGAAGATTGAAAAGATTTTAAAAAAAATAAGAAACTTTTCGTTCCAAATGCCGATAACCTGACTGTAGGGATTGTTTGATCCGACTTCGACTTTCAAGGGGGATTCATTTGAAAGTATATGAACCTTGAGGTGGAGGCCGGGGAAAGGAGATTTGCCTCCATCTCTCAATCCCCCATCTCCTTTCTCCATTTATAAAGGCGGTCTGCTTAGGCAGTACCGCCTTTATTTTATTGGGGGAGAGATAACCGTTCTCTCCCCCAAACCCCCTCATCTGAATTTTGGGGATTCACCGCTTGTTCCGGTGTTTCGCGCGGAATAAATCCGACACTCAACATCCTCACTCACTCTTTTTTGTTTCATAGGCTTTCAATAAACGATATGAAAATAACTTGAAAAAAGTATGAAGATAGTTCATTATTTTGAATATGCGCACCACCATCCATCTTTCAGACGAACTGATTTCAGGTGTCATGCGTGAGTCAAAATCAAAAACTGTGACTCAGGCGATTCGACAAGCTGTTGAGGAATATCTGAAACTTCGTAAAAGAATGCGACTCATTAAGAGTTTTGGGTCTTTTCCCGAATGGAATCTTGATATTCGATCGATGAGGTCTCACCGTGATCTTGGTTGATTCCAGTGTCTGGATTTCTGCTTGGAAAGGGAAGTCTGAGAATCTGACTCAAAAACTAGCGGGATTAGTTGAAGTTGACGGAGTGGTGATTAATCCTTTGATTCGCATGGAGCTTCTCCAGGGTGCCATCGATTTAAAGCATCAAAAAGAACTCAAAACTTTACTGGATCCAATTTCCGTCCAGGCTCTTTCAGACGAAGAGTGGGAAGGGGCTCCGCTTTTCTCACTTCAGCAAAGACAAAAGGGACTGACTTTAACGACGATAGATTGCCTCATTGCTTATCATGCAAAAATTTTAGGTATTTCTTTGTGGAGTCTCGATCAAGTTTTCGAAAAAGTTTCAGGAATAAATCTCTATCGTGATTGATTATCTGCTAACAGATCTCGCCCCTGAGTGGCCGGCTGGTTTCTAAAACCTTTCGCGATGATATAAATCTCATTGGATGTGTCTCGTGTAGCGGTGGGAATGAAGGTTTTGACCTGATGGAAGGCCGACTTTAAATTTTGTTTGAAAAGTTCCAGATCTTCTCCCGGAAAAATTTTAGTCACAAAATTTCCGTTTTCCTTGAGGATAAAGTGACAGACCTGAAAAGCCTGTTCGGCTAGTTCGTAGGAATTATAATGATCTTGAAATTTGATGCCTGAAAGATGAGGAGACATATCGGAGACAATCAGATCTACCTTCCGTCCCAACTCCGTCAGGAGAAGCTGTTTGGTATTTTCTTCACGAATATCCCCACGAATAAACTTGGTATTTTTGTCAGGAAAAGGAGTGATGGGTTCCAAATCGATTCCAATCACTTGTCCAAACGGACTGATATTCTTTGAAATGACCTGCATCCAGGCACCTGGAGCGCATCCCAAATCCACCACAAGAAGACCTGGTTTTAAAAAGTGAAAGGCTTTTTCTATATCGAGGAGTTTAAAAGCAGCACGGGAACGATACCCGTTTTCTTTTGCTTTTTTGAAGTACTTGTCTTTGCGATTGTAAGGAGGCATGGGTGTTTATCTAAAAAAGTGACAGGTTAGCGGCTGGTTCGGGATCTTTCCAGCTGACTTTAGCTTCGAGTCGAGTTTTTCCATCTTTGGAAAAATAATAGACGTGGCCAAACTTTTTACCAAACTCATAAATTTCCATCGTGAGCCGCACGTCATCCAAACAATATTTCTTAAGTTTCTCCATTTGTCCTGTCCGATAATACTCAATAGCATCCAGGCCAGATCCACTTTTACCAACATTGAGAGTTGCCGAAGCCACACTTTGAAGGCCAATGCGATGCCCAAGTATTTTTTCCAGGTCATCCATGATATCCATGATTGGGATATCGGAGAGGTTCAGGTGTTTGAGATGGGGTTGCAGAGCAGGAAAATCAAAACGGCGAATATTAAATCCAATAATTCGAATTGCCTGCGAGAGTTTTTGCTCCAGTTCTAAAATTTGGGATTCTTCAAAAATTTTGTATTCTTCCGTTTCATAAAAATAAGTACCCACGACCGTAATCCCTAAATCTGCAGGATTTTTACTTCCTGCTTCGTCAAAGGTCTTTTTCGTCTCAAGATCCAGAACTATTTGATTCGAAGGCATAACAACTCCTAGCAAGCAAAGGACTCTCAAGACAACAAGATTTTGAGACTTATTGACATAACCTATTGAAAGGAGTAGTCTTTTTTAAGATTATTATGATTATTAACAAGAGTTTTTATGTGGATACCACC
>Ga0209515_10000261_pt1 | contig 100021 bp, 91 predicted proteins | sample Subgroupgradi54m_FD_187454 | JGI IMG/M metagenome (GOLD analysis project Ga0209515, IMG submission 187454) | Subsurface groundwater microbial communities from S. Glens Falls, New York, USA - GMW60B uncontaminated upgradient, 5.4 m (SPAdes)... ... | reverse complement strand
CCATAGGGCCCCACCATGGCCGCGTCGGCGGCAACGGCGGCATAGGCGGCGGTCATTTCCAGCAGGGTGACGTCGGCGCTGCCCAGCGACAGGGCCGGCACCGCCAGCAGCGGCGAGCGCACGCCCATCGACCGGGCCTGTTCGGCCACGGCGCCCCAGCCGGTTTCCGACGCCACCTGTACCGCCACCGAATTCAGCGACAGGGCGAAGGCGTCGCGCAGGGTCACCGCGCCGCGATAGTCGTCGGCGAAATTGGCGGGCGCCCAGTTCCCCACCTGTACCGGCTCGTCGACGGCGGTGGTGTCGGGGGTCAGGCCGTGCTGCAATCCCGCCAGATAGACGAACAGCTTGAACAGCGAGCCGGCCTGTCGGTGGGCCTGGACGGCCCGATTGAATTGGCTGCTCTGGTAATCGCGGCCACCGACCATGGCCAGCACGGCACCATCGGGCGTCATCGCCACCAGGGCCGCCTGACTGGCTTCTCCTTTGCTCCCCTCGGCGGCCATGATCCTGGTGACCGTCTGTTCGGCCAGCTTTTGCAGCGCGGGCTCCAGAGTGGTCTCGACCAGCGCCGCCGGGGCGCCGGGGTTGAGCAGATCCGCCGCCTCGCCCGCCGCCCAGTCGGCGAAATAGGTCGACCCCGACGGCGGAGCCGGCAGCGCCACCGGTCGCGCCGGATGATCCTTGGCCGCCTGCGCCTCGGTGGCGGACAGCCAATCGGCCGCCACCATGGCGTCGAGCACCTGCGCGGCGCGGCGTTGGGCGAGCGCCAGGTCGCGAGTCGGTGCCGCGGCCGACGGCGCCCGGATCAGCCCCGCCAGCATGGCGGCTTCGGCCAGATCGAGCCGGGCCGCCGGCTTGTCGAAATAGCGCCACGCCGCGCCGTCGATGCCCCAGGCGCCGGCCCCGTAATAGATGGAATTCAGGTAGCGCTCGAGGATCTGCTCCTTGCTCAGGCGGCTTTCCAGCCACAGGGCGATCAGCATCTCGTGCAGCTTGCGGCGGAGGGTCCGGTCATGGGACAGGAAGGTGGCGCGGGCCAGTTGCTGGGTGATGGTGCTGCCGCCCTCGGTGATCGCGCCCGCCCGCAGATTGGCCCAGGCGGCCCGCAGGATGCCCTGGGGGTCGATACCCCCATGGTCGTAGAAGCGACGATCCTCAATGGCCAGCACCGCCTTGACCAGATAAGGCGGCAGCGCGGTCAGGGCCACCGCCTCGCCCTTGGTCACGCCGCCGTGGCCCAGCGGACTGCCATCGGCGGCGCGTACCGTCAGGGCGGCGCGCTGAACCGGTTCCGGGAGCCGGTGCTCGAGCGGCAGCGACAGCCCGGCCAGCACCAGCACCGTTCCCAGCATCACCAGGGCGAGCACCGCTCCGCTCAGCAGTCCGGCCCCCAGGCGCAGCATCCACCATCGCATCCGTCGGCCTCCGTCACTTTTACCGATGAGCCTGACGGCTCATCGACGCCCTCGCCGGGCGCGCTCCGCGCTTGGCCGCCGCCTCAATGGCGGCTGGTACCGCTGAGCCTGACGGCTCATCGACATATTACTTGGGGCGGGGAAGTGCGCGGGGAATCACCTCGGATGGAGAGGACGGCGGAGCGGAGGATGGAGCCCGCTTCAGGCTTGCGGCATGCCTGCCGCCGGCCAGACCTTGTTGGCGATCGGTCCGGTGTCGCCGGAACTCTCGACGTAATGGACCGCGTCCCCCGGCTTGAGGCGTTCGAAGTCGCCGTTGATCAGGGCGTTGCGGTGGAAATACAGCGAGGTGCCGGTGTTGGTGATCAGAAAGCCATGGTCGGGCTCCAGGTCGCGCACGGTCCCGTGGAACAGGTCGGGATGGACCTTGGTGTCGCCGCGCATCTTCTGCTTGTAGTCCTGGACCTGCCGCTCGGCGGCATCGAAGGCGTCGCGGATGGCGCGGTAGATGTCGGGCTGGACGTAGCGTTCATCGGCTTTGTGCGGTTCCCGGTTGACCGCCAGTTCCCCGCCCGGTACGCCAATGGTGATGAACACGGTATAGATGTTGCCCTTGCGGTGCTGGCGATGGGGGGCCTCGACGGCAACGCGGCATGAGGTGATGCGGTCGAAGAATTTCTCCAATCGAGCGACACGCTCGCGGATGGCGGCTTCGACGGCGTCCGAGCTGGACAGATTGTGAAAGCGGATCTCCAGAGGTACGTCCATGAGCGCATCCTTCTTTCAGTGGAGCATGGCCACGGCTCCCTTGTTCAGGTAAGACGCTTGGACGAGGGGAAAAAGGCCACTGCCGCGGCCTTACCCGGTTTGTCGGCGTTTTTGTCCATAGGATGGGGGCTTGGTGACCATGGATATCGGCCGCGCCTTCGGTGAAGCGCTGTCCCACTTCGAGTCGGGCCGCATGGCAGCGGCGCGTGTCCTGTGCCGCAGGATCGTGGTTGCGCAGGCCGGCTTCGGCGGGGCCCATTATCTGCTCGGCCTGATCGAGCTGGCCGCCGGCCAGCCGCGCAAGGCGCTGCCGTCGCTGCGCACGGCGGTCGAGCTGTCACCCAGCGCCCAGGCGCCGCGCATGGCCCTGGCGCGGGCCCTGGCCAGGACCGGCCAGCGGGATGCCGCCCTGGACGAATACGAGCGGGCGCTGGCCTTGGGGCCGAGCCCCGACGGCGAGTCGGAGCGTGCGGCCCTGCTGCGCGGCGCCGGCCGTCTCGACGAGGCGCTGTGCCATTATCGCGCCGCGCTGGCGCTGCGCCCGGAACTGCCCGAGGCGCTCAACGATCTGGGGGCGCTGCTGGTCGAGACCGGCCGCGCCGAGGAGGCCGAGCCGCTGCTGGCCCGCGCCCTGGAGTTGCGGCCGGGCTGGCCGGCGGCGCTCAACAATCACGGCGTGGCTCTGTTGGCGCTGCGGCGCACCGGGGACGCGGCGCTGTGCTTCGCCCAGGCGGCGGATGCCAAGCCGGATTTTGCCGCCGCTCATCGCAATCTGGCCGATGCGCTGCTGCTGCTTGGTCGTCACGACGAGGCCGAAGCATCGGCCCGCACGGCGCTGCGCCATGACCGCAAGGATGGCCGCGCCTGGCTGGCGCTGGCGCTGGTTCAGAAGGCCAAGGGCGAGTCGGCGCGTCCGGCGCTGGAGGCCGCGGTGCGACTCGACGCTGGTCTGGTGCAGGCGCATGTCCTGCTGGGGGAAACGGCGGTGGAGGCGGGCGACCGGGCGGCGGCGGAGCGCCATTTCCGCCGCGCCGTCGAGGCCGACCCGTTGGACCAGTTCGGCGCCCGCCTGCATCTGGCTGTCGTGACCGGCGCCCCGGCCCCGGACCGTGCGCCCGACGCCTATGTGCGGCGGCTGTTCGATCAGTATTCGGAACGGTTCGACCAGTCGTTGTTGAACAATCTCGATTACCGCGGCCCGGCCCTGCTGCGTCAGGCGGTCGAAGAGGTGATGGGCACCGCCGGCGGCTGGGCGGTGCTTGACGCCGGTTGCGGCACCGGTCTGGTCGGCGAGGTGTTTCGGCCGCTGGCGACACGACTCGACGGTATCGACCTGTCGCCGCGCATGGTCGACAAGGCGGCCGAGCGCGGCCTGTACGACGACCTGACGGTCGGCGATCTGGTGATGGCGATGCAGGCCCGTCCCGGCCGTTACGACCTGATCGTCGCCGGTGACGTGTTCGTCTATCTCGGCGACCTGACGGCCGCCTTCTTCACCGCGGCCCAGGCGCTCCGGCCCGGCGGCGCCCTGGCCTTTTCGGTGGAGCGATCGGAACGCGGCATCGTTCTCGGCCCGACGCTGCGCTACGCCCATGATCGCGAGTCGCTGGTCGCCACCGCCGCCACGGTCGGGCTGCGTCCGGTCCTGCTGCGCCCAGACTCGACCCGGACCGAAGCCGGACAGCCGGTGCCGGGGTGGATCTGCGTGATGCAGCGGTAGTGGTAAGCGAGTTAAAAACCCGGGCACGCAGGTGCAGCATGCGTCTTGGTTTGGCCAAAGGCCATGGTGCACGCTCCCTCTCCCGCTGGCGCTATGGAATGCACAGATGTTGCACTGCATCATCCAAAAAGTCGTCATTCCCGCGAAAGCGGGAATCCATCAGCCTATCCGTCAGAATAAGCAGCGTCCACTATGATGCGGTGCGAAGGCAAAGGGCATCCCCTGCACCGCCGTACCAGACGTCAACATCGCATGGATCCCCGCTTTCGCGAGGATGACGATCTGCTTTGTAATTCGCGCCTGCAACATATGTGCATGCCGTAGCCCGCCAGCGGGCGAGGGCAAGATCGGGGCGCTAAAATGTGTGCATCCCGTAGCCCATCAAGGGGGAGGGCTTTTACCGCGGTTCCTCTCCTACCCGACGGGCTCCGAAGCCGCATCCGCTACCGCCCGGATCGTCGCCGGTACCACGACGGTGAAGACCGATCCGCGTCCCGGCCGCGAGCAGACGGAGATTGCCAGCCCGAGCAGTTGGGCTGTCCGCTGCACGATCGACAGGCCGAGACCGAGGCCACGGCTGCGGTCGCGGGCCGGATTGCTGACCTGATAGAAATCTTCGAAGATCAGCTTGAGGTCGGCTTCGGCGATACCGATGCCGGTATCCCACACCTGGATCAGCAGCGAGTCGCCGCGCCGTCGGCAGCCGATCAGAATCCCCCCCTGCCGGGTGTAGCGCAGGGAATTGCTGACCAGATTGCGAATCATGCGCTTAAGCAGCACGCGGTCGCTGATCACCAGATCCGCCGACGCCCGGCTGCGCAGGGAGATGCCTTGCTGGGCGGCGATGCCGCGGCATTCGGCGATGACGTCGTCGGTCACCTCGGCAATGGGAAACGGGGCGATGGTCGGTTGCACCGTGCCAGCCTCGAACGACGACACGTCAAGCAGAGCCCCGAGCAGTTCCTCGCCGGCCTCCATGGCCTGGCGTAAGCCGTCGATCGCCTGGCGGGTGCGCGGGTCGACCTCGCGGCCCTCCAGCACCGCATGATACAGATGCATGGCCTGGAACGGCTGGCGCAGATCATGGCTGGCGGCGGCCAGAAAGCTCGACTTGGCGCGGCTGGCGCCCTCGGCTTCTTCCTTGGCGATTTTTTGCAGGCGGGCGTATTCGTTCAGCGTCGCTTCGATTTCCTTCGCCGAATCGATGTCGATGGTGACGCCGATCCACTCGAGGAACTGGCCGTCGTTCCCGCGCAAGGCCTGCGCCTTGGTGCGGTGCCAGTGATACAGGCCGGCGTGGTCGCGCAGCCGCAGTTCGAAATCCAGCGCCTCCAGGTCGGTGCGGGCGAACTGGCCGAGGACGGCCTTGATGTCCTCGGGATGCACCCCCGCATAAAGGCCTCGGCCGGTGGCCTCGGACCGGCGCAAGCCGGTGTAGTCCAGCCAACGATCGCTTACCCAGATGGGGATGCCATCGGCGGTGCAGTTCCAGACGAAGCAGGGCGCCAGATTGGCCATGCGCAGCAGCCGTTGCTGTGCCGCATACAGGCGGGCGGCGGATTGGCGTTCGTGGTCGCGGGCGCGGCGGCGGATAGCGCGGCCGATGGTGATGGACAGCCACAGCGACAGAACGGCGGCGGCGATCCCGGTCACCACGACGATCGTGGTGGTGCGATGGACCGGTGCCATCAGCGACCGGATCGGCGTACTGACGCCCACCCACCAGCCGGTGCGTTCGGACCGGCGCAGGGCGGTCAGCATCGGTACGCCGTCGCTGGAGGTATTCAGCACCAGCCCCTCGCCGTTTTTCCGGGCTGCGGCCATCAGCGAGTCGCTGGCCTTGCTGCCGACCATCGAGGACAAGGGCGACTGGGCGGCGATGATGAATTGCGGATCGAAAATATCGACCATGCGGTCGTCATGGCCGGCGCCGGTGTGATCGACGATCTCGGTCAGCCGTGACGGCCGTAGCGATACCGCGACGATATGCTGGACCACCCCGTCGCGGATATGCGGAACGCGGATCAGGATGAACGGCTCCTTGATCATGCTGCCATGGCTGATTACCGGTCCCAGGCCAGGCAACCCCGTGCGGGCCACCTCCTGCAACCGGGTCGTTTCGATCGGCGGCGGCAATGGCACGCCGAACGGCCAGAGGGTGTTTATCAGTTGGCGCTCGCCCTGCCCGTCGATCACCGCCACGCTGGACCAGTCGGAATGGGCCGCGCGTACCCGTTGGGCGACGTTATAGAAGCGCTCCAGATTCCCCTCTTCCAGACTTGGCGAATCGGCCAGGGCCCGCAAGGTCGAAACCTGGCTTTCCAGTTCCATGTCGACGGCGGTCAGCAGGCCGGTGACGCTGGCTTGCAGTTCGGCGTGCATCAGGTTGCGCTGATGGTCGATCAGCAGCCCCACGGCCACCGTTCCGGACAGCACAATGGGAATCACCACGGCCGCCACAAGAGCGGCCAGCGAGGCTCCCCAGCGAGCGTTCCAGAATGGCATGACACCCCCGACCAAAGTCTGATGCCGGATCATACCGATCAGTTCTCGCCCATGCCCTCGCATTTCGGTCATGTCGACCTTGGTTATAGGCCGGTGTCGAACAGGTTTTGCAGGCTGAGACCCAGATGGGTGCGTTCGGCCAGGTCCGACTCCCCCAGGCGATCGTGCAGGCAGCGGCGCCAATCCTCGGTGGCGAGTTCGCCGCTGTCGGGGGCAAGCCGCAGGTCGAGCGCCCGCACCACGTCGTAGACCGTGGCCGATCCGGGGTCGCGCGACAGGATGTAGCGGCCGTCGTCGAATCGGGCGAGGAATCGGGCGTCGGTCAGCAGCCGCAGCACGCTGCGCAACGGCTCTTCCGCGGCTGCCGTGCGGGCCAGCAGCCGCTTGCGGTCGATACCGCGGCTGCCGTTGCGGCTTTCCAGGTAGAGGATGTGCAGCACGTCGAGCGCCAGCGCCAGCCGGCGGCTGGCCGGCAGCGGTCCCGGCTTGTCGAGTCGGCCATGGCGTCGTTCCGGCAGTGCGGCGGTAATCTCGGCGCCGATCAGGATGGTGACCCACGACAGGTACAGCCAGCCGAGAAAGATCGGCATCACCGCCAGGGCACCATACAGGGTCTCGTAGCTTTGGCTCGATCCGACATAGACGGCGAACACCCAGCGCAGTCCGGCGAACAGCAGTCCGGCGACCACCCCGCCGACCGTGGCGTCGGCGACTCGCACCGGCCGGTTGGGCACCAGGACATACAACACGGTGAAGGCGATCATCACCAGCAGCGACGGCACCAGTTGGGCCAGGGTCCAGGGCGTCGCCAGTCCTTCGACCGAGGCCCAGCGGCCGACCACCTCGACATAGCCGACCAGCGAAAAGCTCGCCCCCACCAGCAGCGGCCCCAGGGTCAGCAACGTCCAATAGACGAACAGCCGCGCGGTCAGCGGCCGCTCGTGCTCGACGCGGAAGATCAGGTTGAGCGTGCCCTCGATGGTCACCAGCATCATGACCGCGGTAAAGGCCAGGCCGATCACGCCGATCGCCGTCAACTGCCCGGCATTGCCGACGAATGACAGCACCCAGGTCTGCACCTGAGCGCCGACCGTCGGCACGAAATTCTGAAAGGCCCAGTCCTGAAGGGCGGTGCGGGCGTCCTGGAACACCGGGAACGCCGCCAGCATGGCCAGGCCGATGGCGAACAGTGGCACCGTCGCCAGCAGTGAGGTATAGGCCAGCGCCGAGGCCATCGACAGGCCATAGTTCCGATTGAACCGGGCAACGACATAGCGCAAAAAGTGCCACAGCCCGGCCGGCGCCGCGGCCATGCCGGCCTGTCGCCATCCGCCTTTGACCGCTATGTTGTTTGTTGTAGGATGCCGCCGCTCTTCCATGAGTAACCGTTACATAATGACCGCGAGGACCGCAGAATGAGCTTCTCCCCCCTGATGGCCGGCAAGCGAGGCCTCGTCATGGGTGTCGCCAACGACCGCTCGATCGCCTGGGGCATCGCCCAAGCGGCTCGCGCCCAGGGAGCCGAGCTGGCCTTCACCTATCAGGGGGAAGCCCTGGAGAAGCGAGTCCGGCCGCTCGCCCAATCGGTCGGGTCCGATCTGGTCCTGCCCTGCGACGTCACCGACGACGCCAGCGTGGCCCAGGTGTTCGATGTGATCAAGGAAAGATGGGGCCGGCTCGACTTTCTCGTGCATGCCATCGCCTATTCTGACAAGGACGAGCTGAAGGGCAAGTATCTCGACACGTCGATCGAAAATTTCACCCGCACCATGAACATTTCGGTCTACTCGTTCACCTCCATCTGCCGTCAGGCGGCGCCGTTGATGACCGAGGGCGGCAGTCTGGTGACCCTGTCCTATTATGGCGCCGAGAAGGTCATGCCCCATTACAACGTGATGGGCGTCGCCAAGGCCGCGCTGGAAGCTTCGGTGCGCTATCTGGCGATGGACCTGGGCGAGAACAATATCCGCGTCAACGCCATGTCGGCCGGTCCGATGAAGACGCTGGCGGCCTCAGGCATCGGCGATTTCCGCTATATCCTGAAGTGGAACCAGTACAATTCGCCGATGAAGCGCAACATCACCCTGGAAGACATCGGCGGCGCCGGCGTCTACCTGCTGTCCGACCTGTCATCAGGCGTCACCGGTGAAGTCCATCACGTCGATTGCGGCTACCATGTGGTCGGCATGAAACGCGCCGACGCGCCGGATATCAACGTGGCGAAGGAATAGCCTTTCACCACGAAGGACAGCCCCACCCCCATCGTCATCCCCGCGAAAGCGGGGATCCATGCGGCGTTGGGGCCAGCACAAGCGTTGACATCGCTGGATCCCCGCTTTCGCGGGGATGACGATCTTGGGGACCAATCCATGTCCGGCAACAGCTTCGGCACCCTCTTCCGCTTCACCACCTTCGGCGAGAGCCATGGCCCGGCCATCGGCTGTGTCGTCGACGGCGTGCCGCCACGGATTCCCCTGACCGAGTCGGACATCCAGATATGGCTCGACCGGCGTCGGCCGGGAACCTCGCGCTTCACCACCCAGCGCCAGGAAGCCGACGCGGTGCGCATCCTGTCCGGGGTGTTCGAGGGCCTGACCACCGGCACGCCGATCGGCCTGCTGATCGAGAACACCGACCAGCGTTCCAAGGATTACGGCGAGATCGCCGAGCGTTTCCGTCCCGGTCATGCCGACATGACCTATTGGCGCAAATACGGTATCCGCGACTATCGCGGCGGCGGCCGCTCGTCGGCGCGCGAGACGGCCATGCGGGTTGCCGCCGGAGCCATCGCCCGCAAGGTGCTGGGTGACGGCATGCGGATTCGCGGCGCCATGGTGCAGATGGGCGCGCACGCCATCGACCGTGACCGCTGGGACTGGGACGAGGTCGAACGCAACCCGTTCTGGTGCCCCGATCCCGTCGAGTCGAGTCGCTGGGCCGATGAACTGGACGAGATCCGCAAGGCCGGCTCGTCGATCGGCGGCATCGTCGAGATCGTCGCCGAGGGGGTGCCGGTCGGGCTGGGGGCTCCCGTCTATGACAAGCTGGATGCCGATCTGGCCAAGGCGCTGATGAGCATCAACGCCGTGAAGGGCGTCGAGATCGGCGCCGGCTTTGCCGTCGCCACGTTGACCGGCGAGGAAAATGCCGACGAGATGCGCATGAACGCGGCCGGCGGCGTCGATTTCCTGTCCAATCAGGCCGGCGGCATTCTGGGCGGTATTTCCACCGGCCAGGACATCGTCTGCCGCATCGCCGTCAAGCCGACCAGTTCCATCCTGTCGACTCGCCGCTCGGTGGACATCCACGGCCGCGATGTCGATGTGCGCACCAAGGGCCGTCACGACCCCTGCGTCGCCATCCGCGGTGTCCCGGTGGCCGAGGCCATGGTCGCCTGCGTGCTGGCCGATCACCTGCTGCGGCATCGCGCCCAGTGCGGTGACTGACAGCCTGCCAAGCTCTAACCCCGCCGGCTCTTGCGCGGTGTCCCGGACGCCAGTCGCCACACCTTCATCAGGATCTGCTCGAAGCCGGTCATGGGGGGCCTGCCTTTCGTTCCGATGGTCCGTGTGTCCATACCTGACGCCCAAGCGCGGCAGAACGATGGCCACCTTAGGGCAGGCGTGGCCGACTCGGCAGGCGTCCATCGGTTTATGCAGCCAATGGACAGCCGCATCCGTCGGAGGGAGCCGCTTGACAACCATTCGGATAAGCCTTCCTTGAACTGTCCTGGACAATGCCCTGCCGCCTCGGCTATTTCACCGGGACTCACTCGATATCCAGGGGGCGCGGAACATGACGAGCAACGGTCCGGTCATCGGCATCATCGGCGGCAGCGGCGTCTATGACATCGACGGGCTGGAAAACAAGGAATGGCGCCGCATCGAGTCGCCGTTCGGTGAGCCCTCCGACGAATTGCTGTTCGGCACCCTGGCCGGTCAGCGTCTGGTATTCCTGCCGCGCCATGGCCGCGGCCACAAGGTGCCGCCGTCGGAGCTGAACTTCCGCGCCAATATCGACGCCCTGAAGCGCGCCGGGGTGACCGAGGTGATTTCGGTCTCGGCGGTCGGCTCGCTGGCCGAGCATCTGCCGCCGGGAACCTTCGTCATCGTCGACCAGTTCATCGACCGCACCTTTGCCCGCACCAAGAGCTTCTTCAGCACCGGCCTGGTTGCCCATGTGGCGCTGGGTCATCCGGTGTGTGGCCGACTCGGCGACGCGCTGGCGGCGGCGGCCGAGGAGGTCGGCATCGCCGTGCAGCGTGGCGGTACCTATCTGGTGATGGAGGGCCCGCAATTCTCCACCCAGGCCGAATCGAAGCTCTATCGTAGCTGGGGCTGTGACGTCATCGGCATGACCAACATGCCCGAGGCCAAGCTCGCCCGTGAAGCGGAGATGTGTTACGCTACCGTCGCCATGGTCACCGATTTCGACTGCTGGCACCCCGATCACGACCATGTTTCGGTCGATGCGGTCATCAAGGTGCTGCTGGGCAATGCCGATCGCGCCCGCGCCCTGGTCAAGGCGGTGGTGCCGAAGCTGTCCGGCCAGAGCGGTTGTTGCCCCAAGGGTTGCCACACCGCGCTCGACAACGCCATCATCACTCATCCCGATGCCCGCGATCCGGCCATGGTCGAAAAGCTGTCGGCCGTTGCCGGTCGGGTGCTCAAATCCTGAAAAACCGCTTGACGCCTGGGGGGAGGGGCCGTACAACCCCACCCTCCCAAGGCGCGAACCGCATCGAAGAACAAGGAGTTATCAGGCCATGGCACGACGTTGCTCTATCACCGGCAAGGGCGTTCTGACCGGCAACAATGTCAGCCACGCCAACAATCGGACCCGTCGCCGCTTCCTGCCCAATTTGCAGGATACGTCGGTGCTGTCGGATGCCCTGGGCCAGATGGTCCGCATGCGCGTCTCGACCAACGGTCTGAAGACCATCGAGCACAACGGCGGCATCGACGCCTTCCTGCTCGGCACCGCCAACACCAAGCTGTCGACCGAGGCCCGCAAGCTCAAGCGCCGCATCGAAAAGGCGCTTGAAGCCAAGACCGCCGCCGCGGCGTAAGCCGTACCGATCCGGTTTCGCGACTGGGGGCCCGCCGCCGCTAACGGCGCGGGCCCTTTCGTGTGTTTGAAGGGGTGCGCCGCCATGACTCTGGTGATCGGTATCGGCAACGGCTTCCGTCGTGACGACGGCGCCGGTCTGGCGGTGGCGCAGCGGCTGCAAGGCCGCCCCGGCCTCGAGGTGCTGACCCATCACGGTGAGGGCACCGGCCTGATGGCCCTGTGGCGCGGTCACGCCAAAGTGGTGGTGGTTGACGCCGCCTCTTCCGGCACCGCCCCCGGCACCATCCACCACCTCGCCCCCGGCGCCATTCCCGCCGACCTGCGCTTTTTCTCCAGCCACGCCTTCGGCTTGGCCGAAGCCGTCGCCATGTCCCAGGCCCTGGGCGACCTGCCCGCAGACTTCTCCGTCATCGCCATCACCGGCGCCGACTTCTCCGCCGGAGAAGGCTTGAGCGACGCTGTGGCGGCAGCGGTCGAGACGGTGGCGGCGGAGATCGGGTAAGCGAAAATCGCCCGCCAATGGACGCAGATGTCGTAACCGCGTGCACTCGCGCCAGATTATAAAATCGTCATTCCCGCGAAAGCGGGAATCCATGCGGTATTGACGTCTGGAATGGCCGCGCAGGACGTGCTCTTTGCTTTCGCACCTTATCACAATGTGCGCGATTTATTCCGACTGACAGGCCGCATGGATTCCCGCTTTCGCGGGAATGACGATTCATGTGCAAAATTACTTATCTGCGTCTCTCTTAGAACAACGCTACCGCGGTTCCATCCGCAATGCGCCATCCAGCCGCAGCACCGTGCCATTGAGCATCACATTGCCCAGCACATGCAGCACCAGCGCGGCGAACTCGTCGGGGCGGCCGAGTCGCGGCGGATAGGGGGTCTTGGCGGCCAGGGCGTCCTTCACCTCCTGGGGCATGGCGCCCATCATCGGCGTTTCGAAGGTGCCGGGAGCGATGGCCACGACTCGGATACCGCTGCGGGCGAATTCGCGGGCGGCCGGCAGGGTCAGGGCCCCGACACCGCCCTTGGAGGCGGCATAGGCGGATTGGCCGATCTGGCCCTCATAGGCGGCAATCGAGGCGGTGTTGACGATGACCCCGCGTTCCGACTCGGCCAACGGCTCCAGGCCGGTCATCTCCGCCGCGGCCAGCCGCATCATGTTGAAGGTGCCGATCAGGTTGATGCGGATGACCCGCTCGAAATCGTCCAGGGCCATCGGTCCGGCCTTGCCGACGATGCGCGCCGCCGGACAGACACCGGCGCAGTTGACGGCGATGCGCACCGGACCATGTGCGGCGCGGGCCGTGGCGATGGCGGCGGCGGCCGACTCGGCGTCGGCGACGTCGCAGGTCACGGCAATGCCGCCGATGTCCCGTGCCACCTGCTCGGCGGCTGCCATGTTCATGTCCAGCACCGCCACCCGGGCTCCCGCCGCGGCCAGGGCCCGCGCTGTCGCCGCTCCCAGGCCGGAGGCCGCTCCGGTGACGATGGCTGCTTGTCCTTGAGTGATCATGTGTCCTCCTTGGTTGGCACCCCGCGCACCACCGTCCAGCTTGCCGCCACCACGATCAGCGCGCCGCACAGCATCCACCGGTCCGGCAGTTCGTCGAACAGCCAATAGCCGAGGATTCCGGCGAAGATCAGTTGAATGTAGTCGACCGGAGTGATCGCCGTCGCCTCGCCGGCATGGTAGGCACGGACGACGAAATACTGCGCGATGCTGCCCAGTAAGCCCATGACCGCCATCAGGCCGAGGTGATGGCCGTCGGGCCAGCGCCACACCAGCAGGCTGGCCGGCAAGGTGCCGACGGTGCAGCCGACAGAGAAATAGATGACCATGGTCAGCGGCCGTTCCGACGCGGTCATGGTCTTGATCACCACCATCACCGCGGCCATCAGCAGCGCCGAGGCCACCGCGATCAGCATGGCGGCCTCCACCGTTCCTTGCCAGGGCCGCATCATCACCAGCACGCCGGCAAAGCCGGTGATGGTGGCGATACTGCGTTGCCAGCGGACGTGCTCGCCGAGGAACAGCGCCGCCAGCACGATGATGAACAGCGGCTTGGTGAAGAACAGCGAAATGGCGCCCGCCAGCGGCAGCACGGTCAGCGCCTCGAACGACAGCGCCATGGCCCCCAGCCCCAGGGCGACGCGGAACAGATGCATCTCGGGTCGTTCGACCTTCAGCACGCCCCAGCCGCCGCGCAGGATCAGCGGCACCAGTACCAGCAGGCCGAAGAAGCTGCGGAAGAACACCAGCTCGATAACCGGGAAGTCGGTGCCCAGGTGCTTGATCAGGGCGTTCATGGCGGAAAAGGTCGCTGCCGCCAGCAGCATCCACACCGCGCCGCGCACATTGCCCGACAGGGCGATGAACCGCTGAATCATGTTCACGCTGTCCGCATCTGCCAGGCGCGGCGCAGCACCGCGGCGTAGAGCAGCAGCACCACCGCCCAGGCGATGCCCAGATGAGTGAGCTGGCCGAGCGGCCGGGCAAACAGGGGCAGCGCCCAGGCTGCCGCCAGGATGGTCTTCTCCCACGACAGGACACCGCGTTCGGTGCCGTCGCGGGCGAGCAGGACGATGGGCAGGCCGAGCAGTGCCAGATCGTAATCAAGCACGAACGGCGTTGCCAGCAGCCCCGCCGCCATCAGCCCGGCAGCCTTCAGCCGGGCCGAGTCGCTCCAGCGCCACAGCGCCGCCAGCGACAGGATCACCAGCCCGGCCAAGATCCAATGGGCAAGGAAGGCCGGGCCGGACTCGACTCCCAGCATCCGCAGCGCTGTATACAGCGACTGCATCTTGAAGAACGGCACATAGCCTTGTTCGAGCACCTCGCGGGCAAAGGCGGTGCGGGCGAGGAAAGCCGGCCAGATCGCCCAGCCGAACGCCAGGGTCGCGGCCAGCGACAGGGCAAGCACCGTGGCAGCGGCGCTGGCGATGGCTCGCCAATAGCCGCCGGCCATCAGGGCCAGCGGCAGCACCAGGGCGAGATGGGGTTTGTAGACCAGCAGGCCGATCAGCACCCCGGCCAGCACCGGCCGCCTCGGCAGGGCCAGCAGCGCGCCGCCCAGCAGTGCCCCCGACAGAAAGGCGTTCTGGCCGTGGCTGACGGTGACGAACACCGCCGGCGCCGCCAGCGCCAGATAAGGCACCAGCGGATGGCGCCAGGCCTGCCACAGCACCGCCAGATAGGCCGCCATCGTTCCCAGCACCCACAGCGCCAGGGCCGGCAGATAGGGCAGCAGTCCCAGCGGCAGGATCAGCAGCAGCCCGGGCGGCGGATAGAGCATGGTGTAGTGGGGGACTTCGGTGGTGCCGGCGGCGGCGACCTGGGCGGCGGTCAGCGCCGCCTCGTCATAGGCCGCCAGCCCGTCGCCGGATAGCAGCAGTTGCGCGGTCGCCCAGAACCCCATGAAGTCGCTGCCGAGCGGCCGGCCCCACGGGTCCATGATGCCGTCGCTCAAGGCCACCCACAGCGCCGCGCCGACCAGCCACAGCCCCAGAAAAACCGCCGGATAACCGTGCAGTCGTTGCGGTGTCAGCCAGTCGCCTTGGTGCATGGAGTCGAGGACGGTCAACAACCTTCCTTCGCCGGCATGATTGTTGTTCATGCGATCCCCATTCACCTTGTCCAGGCCGCTGCTGTATACCATGTCGCGCCGATTTCAAAACGTGGCGAGAGCAGTGGGAATGAATGTCGACACCATGCGCCGAATTGACCACCATGTCGGCATTCCCCTGTGTTTGGTGGTCTCGGGCCTGCTGCGTCTGGTTCGCCTGATCCGGCCCCGGCTGCCCGGGCCGCCGCGGCGGGTGCTGTTCATCGAACTGTCGGAGATGGGCAGCACCATTCTGGCCGATCCGGCCATGCGGCGGCTGCGCGACCGCCACGGCGCCGAGCTGTTCTTCGCCATTTTCGCCAGCAACCGCGCCTCGTTGCATCTGCTCGACACGGTGCCGCGCGATAATGTCTTCGCCCTGCGGGCTGACGGACTGGTGGCGCTGGCGCTGGGGACGCTGCGTCTGTTGTGGTGGACCCGGGCGCGCGGCATCGACACGGTCATCGACCTGGAACTGTTCTCGCGCTTTACCGCCCTGCTCACCGGCCTGTCCGGCGCCGTCAACCGGGTGGGATTCCATGCCTTTCATCAGGAAGGCCTGTATCGTGGCGAGATGCTGACCCATCGGGTCGCCTACAATCCACATATTCACATCGCCAAGAACTTCGTCGCCCTGGTCGACGCCCTGGCTGCCGACCGGCCGCAGTTGCCCTATACCAAGTCCGTAATCAGCGACGACGATATCCGGCTGATCAAGGCAGTGGTGCCGGCCGCCGCGTCGGCGGCGATGGCCGAGCGGGTGCGCGCGGTGCTGCCGGACTGGCGGCCGGGAACGCGGCTGGTGCTGATCAATCCCAATGCCAGCGACCTGTTGCCGCAACGGCGTTGGCCGCGTGACCGCTTCGAGACACTGATGCGCCGCATCCTCGACCAGTTTCCCGATACCGTGCTGCTGATCACCGGCTCGCGCGGCGAATCGGCCGAGGCCGAAACGTTGGCGCAGCGGCTGGCCAGCCCGCGCTGTGCCAGTTTCGCCGGTGGCTGCACTCTGGAGGAACTGCCGGCGCTGTACGGTCTGGCGGCGGTGATGGTCACCAACGACTCCGGCCCCGGCCATTTCTCGGCGGTGACCGACCTGCCGACCATCGTCCTGTTCGGCCCGGAGACACCGCGGCTGTACGGCTCGCTCGGCCGCTCGGTGCCGGTGTTCGCCGGGCTGGCCTGTTCGCCCTGCGTCTCGGCTCACAATCACCGCAAGACGCCGTGCCGCGACAATGTCTGCTTGCAGGTCATCACCCCCGATCAGGTATTCGCCGAGGTCTCTCTCATTCTGACGGATGGGCTTGGCGGCTCGGCGGCGATGGAGTAACCCTTGAGCGGTAATCCAACGGCGGAGATCGGTATGGGCAAGATGTTGTGGCGGCCTTCGGCCCGGCGGATCGCGCAATCCAATATGACCGCGTTCATGCGCGGCATTCTCGGTCAATGGCCCGAGTCGAATGTTCACGACTACGCCACCCTGTATCGCTGGTCGGTGCGCCAGCCCGAAAACTTCTGGGCGGCGGTGTGGGACTATTGCGGCGTGATCGGTGAGCGCGGCTCGGCCTGGGTGGTCGAGGGGCTCGACAGGATGCCCGGCGCCCGCTGGTTCCCCGCATCCCGGCTGAACTTCGCTGAAAACCTGCTGCGCCGCCAGGACAAGGCCACCGACGCCATCGTCTTCTGGGGCGAGGACAAAGTGAAGCGGCGCATGACCTGGCGCCAGTTGTACGATCTGGTGTCACGCCTGACCCAGGCGCTGCGGGCGCAAGGGGTCAAGCCGGGCGACCGGGTCGCCGGCTTCATGCCGAACATGCCGGAAGCGGTCGCGGCCATGCTGGCGACCACGGCGATCGGCGCCATCTGGTCGTCGGCCTCGCCCGATTTTGGCGTCCAGGGGGTGCTCGACCGCTTCGGCCAGATCGGCCCCAAAGTGCTGTTCGCGGCCGACGGCTATTACTACAACGGCAAGGTCGTCGATTCGCTGCAACGGCTCGACGGCATCATCGCCGGCATGCCCAGCCTGGAGCGGGTGGTGGTGGTACCCTATGTGTCGGACGCCCCGGACCTGTCGGGTCTGGCCAAGGCAGTGACGCTGGACAGCATCATCGCCCCGCATAAGGCCAAGGATATCGAGTTCGACCGCGGTCCGTTCGACCGGCCCCTCTATATCATGTTTTCCTCAGGCACCACCGGTGTGCCCAAATGCATCGTCCATTCGGCTGGCGGCACGCTGTTGCAGCATATGAAGGAACACCGGCTGCATTGCGACATCAAGATCGGTCAGCGGGTGTTCTATTACACCACCTGTGGTTGGATGATGTGGAACTGGCTGGTCTCCGCCCTGGCCTGCGAGGCCACTCTGCTGCTGTATGACGGCTCGCCGATGCTGAAGGACGGCGCCATTCTGTTCGACATGGCCGATGCCGAATTGATGACGGTGTTCGGCACCTCGGCCAAATGGATCGACGCCATCGCCAAGGCCGGCCTGGAGCCGATGAAAACCCACAAGCTGGATTCCCTGCGGGTGATGACGTCGACCGGCTCGCCGCTGGCCCCGGAAAGCTTCGATTACGTCTACGACAAGATCCGCCGCGACATCCATCTGGCATCCATCTCGGGCGGCACCGATATCATCTCGTGCTTCATGCTCGGCAATCCGATCAGCCCGGTCTTTCGTGGCGAGATCCAGTGTCGCGGCCTCGGCATGAAGGTCGAGGTGTGGAACGACGACGGCAAGCCGGTGCAGGGCGAGAAGGGCGAACTGGTCTGCACCATGCCGTTCCCGGCGATGCCGATCGGCTTCTGGAACGACCCGGATGGCCGCAAGTATCACGACGCCTATTTCGCCCGCTTTCCCGGGGTGTGGACCCATGGCGACTGGGTGGAACTGACCAGCCATGGTGGTATGGTGGTCTACGGGCGGTCCGACGCCACCCTCAACCCCGGCGGCGTGCGCATCGGCACGGCGGAAATCTACCGTCAGGTGGAAAAGCTGCACGAGGTGGTGGAAAGCCTGGTGATCGGTCAGGACTGGCAAGGCGATGTGCGGGTGGTGCTGTTCGTGCGGCTGCGCGAGGGTATCACCCTGGATACCGAACTGGCGGGGCGGATACGTCAGGTCATCCGCGGCAATGCCTCGCCCCGGCATGTGCCGGCGCGCATCATCCAGGTGGCCGACATTCCCCGCACCAAAAGCGGCAAGATCGTCGAATTGGCGGTGCGCGACGTGGTGCATGGCCGCCCGGTCAAGAACAAGGAAGCCCTGGCCAATCCCGAGGCGCTCGATCTGTACCGCGATCGCCCCGAACTGGCCCGCTGAACCGGCGCTCATACCGGGGGACGGCTTGACCTATTGCGAGTGGCTTTGCCGGAGCGGTCCCCCCATGTCAGGGGGACCGCTCCGCCGCCGTCGAGTCGCCCGTAATGCCCCGCCTGCCGTTCGTCGTCGCATTCGTCGCCCTGGTGACCACCACCACCTCTACCGGCGCGTGGGAGGTTCAGGAGACCCGTCTGTCCCTGGGGGGCGGCGCCCAGGGAGTCCACCTGATCCCCGGTGACAGCCTCGGCGGTGCCGATGATGACGGGCGGGCCGGGATTTCCGCTTCCTACAGCTTCGGCGAGTCCAGTGCAGGGATGCAATTGAGTGGAATCTGGAACGACCCGGTCACCGAGGACAGCGTGGATCTCCGCCTCAGCCTGAGCCATGCCCTGACCCCGAACCTGTATGTCGTCGGTACCGCCGCCGCGGCCACTACCGTCGGCGAACCGCGCAGCACCAGCGACCGCAGCAGCGTGCTGTTCGGTGCCAGCATCGGCCTGCGGTTTTAGAGCGCCGTGCACGCCCGACGAGGGTGGATTTAATGGCACGCGGATAGTCAGCATCGGCCTCGTCGGGTATGGTGATCCGTCTCGAAGCGGGGGTGAGGGCAGATCGGATGGAGCAGCCGAAACGGCGGCGGTTTGTCACACTGATGGGCGGGCGACTGGGGGTTACGGTGGCTGTGCTGGCGATCACCGTGCTGATCGGTGCCTTTCTGGCGTCAGCGTATCGCAATCGGATGGACGCGCTCGATAAGGCGACCCATCAGGTCAACATCATGGCCGACGCCCTCGAGGTGCATGCGCGGGCCCTGTTCAGCGCCCAGACCGTGGCTTTGGACGCTCTGGCCCATGAATTCAGCGACGCCGACTGGACTGCGGTGGCCGGCTCGGCGCGGGTCGGCGGGCTGCTGCGGCGCGTCGCCGAGGGCTTGCGGCATGTCAGCAATGTGGTGCTGATCGACCGCGACGGCCGCATTCGTTCGGCTGCCTGGGATACGCCCAGCCATCCGGTCAGTGTTGCCGACCGCCCCTATTTCGTCGCGCATCGGAGCGATCCGTCATTGGCGGTCAGGGTGGGGTCGCCGGTGGAGTCGCGGCTGGGGCGGGGGACCGTTTTCACGGTGACCCGCCGGCTGGAGGCGTCGGACGGCAGTTTCAACGGCATCATCCTGATCGGCATGCGGCCACAGGTGTTTGTGGATTTCTTTCACACCCTGGACATCGGCGGCGCCGGCCATCTGGTGCTGTTCGGCGAGGATGGCACCATCCTGGCGCGTGAGCCCTATGCTGCCGCGGCAATCGGTATCAAAGTCGACCATGGCTCCATTTTCGGCGGCTTGGCGGAGCCCGGCCAGCGTGACTCGGCGGTGGTGACCTCGCCGGTGGACCATGTGGCGCGCATCGTCGCCTATCGCCGTCTCCCCGAGTTGAAGCTGACCGTGCTGGCGGGCATGGCGCGGGATGACGCCATGGCCGATTGGCGGGCGCGCCTGAAGGGAGATGCGGCGCTGGCGCTGCCGACGGTTCTGGTGCTGGTTCTGGTGCTGGTCGGGCTGGTGACGCAAAATCGCCTGATCGGCGCGTCCGAGGCGGCGGCCATCGAAGCGCGCGACGCCCTCGCCAGGGAACGCCAGTTGTTCATCGGCGGACCGGTGATCGTGTTCAAGTGGCGGGCCACCGAGGGGTGGCCGATCGACTACGTTTCCCCGAACGTGGAAAAGCACTGGGGCTATTCCCAGGACATGCTGTACGACAGCCGCAAGCCCTATGTGGCGCTGCTGCATCCCAACGACGTCGAGCGGGTGCTGCACGAGGCCGAGCAACTGGCCGGCGCCGGCCGACCTTATTTCGAGCAGGAATACCGCATCTGTCGGGTCGATGGGGTGGTGCGCTGGGTCTACGATTTCACCATCGTCGGCCGCGATGCCGATGGCACGGTGGTGTCCTATCTCGGCTATCTGCTGGACATCACCGAGCGCAAGGAAATGGAACGGCAGATCGAGGGCGAGCGCGATTTCATCCGCACCGTCATCAACAGCCTGCCGGGCGTGTTCTATGTGATCGACCCGCAAGGCAAGTTCGAGCTGGTCAATGACAGCTTTTCACGCATCTGCGGCTACAGCCCCGAGGACGTCCTGCATGGTGGCCTGGAGGCCCTGCTGCGGCCCCAGGATCGTGACGCGATCGCCGCCGCCATCCGCCGGGTCTTCGAGGTCGGCTCGGCCGATACGGAGGGGGCGCTGGTCACCCGGGACGGCCGCGAGCTGCCCTACTACTTCACCGGGGTGCGGTTTGACAGCGCCGACGGGCCGCGGCTGGTCGGCATGGGGCTGGATGTCTCGGCGCGCAAGCACATGGAAGAAACCATCCGCAAGTCCAACGAGGAACTGGAATCCTTCGCCTATATCGCCTCGCACGATCTTCAGGAACCGCTGCGCACGGTCACCACCTTCCTGCAATTGCTCAAGCGGGAATGCGGCCCGAGCCTGTCCGCCGACGGCTTGGACTATGTCGATTTCGCCGTCGACGGTGCCTTGCGCATGTCGCATCTCATCCGCGATCTGCTGCAATACTCACGCGCCGGCCGCAGCCGCATTTCGACCGATGCGCAATGTGATCTGGCCCAGGCGCTTGATGCCGCCACCGCCCTGCTGGCTACCGCCATCCACGACAGCGGCGCCCAGGTCACCGCCGGACCGCTGCCGGTGGTGCGTGGCGATGCCGACCAACTGACCCGGCTGTTTCAGAACCTGATCGGCAATGCCTTGAAATACCGTGACAAGGTTCGTCCGCCCGAGGTCCATGTCAGCGCCGAACAGGCGGGCGGCTGGGTGACCATCGCCGTGGCCGACAACGGCATCGGTATCGACCCGGATTATCATCTGAAGATCTTCCAGGTGTTTCAGCGCCTGCACGGCCGCAGCGAATACGAAGGCACCGGCATCGGTCTGGCCATCTGCAACAAGATCGTCTCCGCCCATGGCGGTCGCATCTGGGTCGACTCGACAGCCGGCAACGGCGCCACGTTCCGCTTCACGCTGCCGGTGGTGTAGGGTGGCGAGCGGAGCTTGACACATCAAGCCGTGGCCTTCAGCGGCCATTGAGGCCGCGGCCAAGCGCAGAGCGCGCCCGGCGACACCTCAGTTGCACTGCCCGATCGAACCCTCGGCGCACACCTTCTTGCCGTCGGTCCAGGTGGCTCCCGACAGGTCGGCATACATCAGATCGGCGGCACCGGTGCGTGCGCCCGTCAGGTCGGCGCCGCGCAGATTGGTGCGATACAGCCGGGCGCGCCGCAGATCGGTGTTGGCCAGCGAGGCGCCGCTCAGGTCGGCCTTGGTAAAGTCGGCCTCGCTGAAGGTGCCGTTGTCGAGCCGGGCGCCTTTCATCTCGGTGCTGATGAACTTGGCGCGATAGCCGTTGACGCCGCGCAAGTCGGCGCCGCTGAGCTTGGCCCGCTCGAAGCTGGCATCAATCAGCCGGGCACCGGCCAGGTTCTGCTTCGACAGGTCGCGACCGTCGAGATAGCAGCGGGTCCAGTTCACCTCGGGGCCGGCCGGATCGGTGCAATCGGTGGTCCGGGCGGAGGCGGGAGCGGCCAGGATGAGGCCGGCCAGCAGGAGGAAGATGCGATGACTATCCATGTGGAGTAGATTAAGCGCGGCAGGTGTGAAGGCAAACCTTTTCGCTGTCACCGATTTCCACGGCGAGCGGTTTACCCCGGCCACCATCGAGCCTACGTTGAAGGCAACCGCACCATTGGGAGGGCGCCATGGCTGAAACTCGAGCCGACGACAGCCTGCGAGAGGCTGAACATCTGTGGTTGGCCGGTGAGGAGCAGCGCGCCCGCGAAGCCTATCGCCGCGCCCGCATGCAATACCGCGAAGCCGATGACGGCCCGGGCGAGGCCAATGCCTTGGCGCTGCTGGGTGATCTGGAACGGCGGCTGGGCCATGGGGCGGCGGCGCGGACCGCCTATATGGAGGCGCGCGCCCTGTATGCCGCAGCCGGCGATCAGCACGGTCAGGCCGCGACGCTGGCGCGGCTGGGTGAGCTGTCCCATCGCGAGCACCAGCTCGACGACGCCCGCCAGCAGTTCGCCGCCGCCCGCACGCTGATGAATGCGGCCGGTGATGCCGGTGGTGAGGCGCATGTGGTGAAGCGCTGGGGCCATCTCGAGCGTGACGCCGGTGCCCAGGATGTGGCGCTCGATCTTTATCACCAGGCGCTGACCCTGTATCGCCATGCCGGCGATGGACTGGGCGAGGCCAACACCCTGCGCGCCCTGGCGGGTGTGCAACGGACGCTGGGGCATATGGACCGCGCTCATGGCGATCTGGAGCGGGCTGTCGACCTGTTCGCCGACCAGGGCGATGCGCTGGGGGAAGCCTGCACCCTGGCACAGTTGGGGCATCTGCTGCGCGGCAATGGCGCCACCGCTGAGGCGATACAGCGATTCGCGCGGGCGGCTACGCTGTATGGCAAAGCCGGGCACCTGCGCGGCGAAGCCGATCAGCTCACCGAGCTGGCACGGCTGGAAGCCGCCAGCGAGCCCGACCGGGCGCGTGAACATTTCGCTCACGCGGTCCGGCTCTATACCCAGGCCGGTCACAAGGACTTGGCGGCCAAGGTGGAGCGGGAGATGGGTGCTTAGGCGACGACCGCAAATAACTGCACCATCGACTCTGACGCTCCCCAGTGTCGATGCGGCTTGCATCGCAGGTAACGCAGATGAACGCAGATATCCACGGATGAACACGGATGTATCTCCCGGATCCGCAGTTTGTTACTCTGGTGACGATCGCCGGTCAAGGTCATAGGGGGATAGAGTGCCGGAATAGACTCGGTCGCAATGACAAAACGACCAAGCTATCCGCAATCATTACCTTATCTGCGTTCATCCGTTAGCATCCGTGTTCATCTGCGTTACCTGCGATCTCTCAGGCCGCAGGTAACTCACCGGGGCGCAACCACTTGCATCGGTTATTTGCGGTCGTCGCCTTACCTTCCCGCGGACACGTAGTCGCGTAGTGATTCCACCACCATGGTCGCCTCGTCCAGGCGGCTCTTGACCACATCGCCGATGGTGATGATGCCGATCAGCGCATTGCCGTCGTCGAGCACCGGCAGGTGACGGACCCGGCGGTTGGTCATCACCGCCATCAGCGTCTCGACCGTGTCGCCCGGGTGGCAGGTCACCACATTGGTGCTCATGAACTCGCGGATGCGCATCTTGAATGCGGCCTCGCCGTGATTGGCCAGGGCGCGCACGATATCGCGTTCCGAAAAGATGCCAACGATGGATGGCTCGATGCCCTCGCCGTCGATCACCACCACCGCGCCGATGCGGTTGGCGGCCAGTTGGCGAGCGGCCTCGCCCACAGAGACTTCAGGTCGCGCGGTCACCACGCCGCCTCCCTTTGTGCGTAGAACGGTCTCGACGATCATGGCTGCGCCTCCACGGTTGGTCTTGTGACTGCGGCATTATGTCGCACCACCCCATATGACCACCAAATAACCAATCGGACAAGTCAGACAAAGGGCTGGGGCATTCGCGCCGACACCCCGGCCCGGCCGAGTCTGGCGGCACGCTACGGTATTGCTGCGCCGCACGCTGTTCGCTATGGTTACGCCGGTCGGGTGCCACCCTCGGCCCGGCGAAAAGGATACCGTCATGTCGAAGGTACTGAAGCCCGCCCTGATGATGCTGATGGCGTTGACCGCGCTGACCGCCATTGTCTATGCCCTGATGCTGAGTGGTGCCGCCCGCGCCCTGTCCCCGCAGTCCGTGCCCGCCAGTGCGCCCCTGATCGCCCAGGCGTTTACCGGCCCGCAATATTTCCATGGCCGTGCCGCCGCACCGGCCGTGCCGGCTCATGTTACGCTGGTCAAGGCCGAACTGCCGTCAGGATCGTCGCCGGCCGATCCGGCACGGGCGGCCAGCCTCGATCCGCATATGTCGCCCGCCGCCGCTGGTTCCCAGATCAAACGCGTTGCCAGCCTGCGCCACGCCCCTCAGGACGAAGTGCGCAAGCTGGTCGGCGACTACACCGAAGGGCGGCAGCTTGGCGCCGCCGGTGAGCCCGCCGTCAACGTGCTGGGGCTCAATCTGGCGCTGGATGCCCGATGGCCGGTGGCGCGTAGTGAATCCGATTCTCCAGTCCGCCCATGAAACCGGGCGGCAGGAAATAGGGATCGCGGTCGTCATCAATGTCCTCAGGGGCCAGGGCGGGATACTCGCCGGCCGCACAGCCGGCGAGCACCAGCGCCATGACCGCGACGGTCAGGCGAAACGCGGTCATGGCGATCGCTCTCCTTAACAAGAAACGCCCTTGCCGGGCGCGCTCCGCGCTTGGCCGCCGCCGCAATGGCGGCTGTTTCATGCACTGTGGGGAGGCGGCCGACAAGGTCGGTGGCGAACTAGTACAGCATGGGGTTGCCGGTGACGCGGCCCGAACCAGGATAGATGGTCACCGGATCGCCGTAGATGCGGTCGCCGCCTTGGCTGGCCAGGCTACGCGACTCGGTCATGGCACAGCCGCCGAGCATGACCACGGCAAGGGCGAACAGGACGGGAGCGAGCACTTTCATCGTCGGTCCTCCGTTCCGTGCTTGAGCGCCAAGCACGCGATTTTCGCAAAGACTGCCCGGCCAACACCCCAGATCGCCGCGGGTTCCGGCGCTTGCGCATGGGTGGTAGACGGCCGCCCCGTTGTGGTTATACTACCACCGGTTTCACCAGGAGATTGCTGATGACCAGATATTTTGCCGCCGCCTCCCTGGCGGCGCTGCTCGCCGCGGCGCCGGCCGCCGCCAAGGATTTCAAGCTGACCAGCCCGGACGTGGCCAACCGCAAGACCATCACCGAGCCATTCCTTTACAAGGGCTTCGGTTGCGAGGGCGGCAACACGTCGCCGGCCCTGGCGTGGAAGGGGGCTCCGGCCGAGACCAAAAGCTTCGCCGTCAGTGTCTACGACCCCGATGCGCCGACCGGCAGCGGCTGGTGGCACTGGGTGGTCTACAATCTGCCGGCCTCCACCACCACCCTGGCCCGCGGCGTCGGCGACACCAGCGGCAGCCAGTTGCCGGCCGGTTCCATCCAGGCCCGCACCGATTTCGGCACCACCGGCTATGGCGGCCCCTGCCCGCCGCCGGGCGCCAAGCCGCACCGCTATGTCTTCACGGTGCATGCGCTGAAAATTGATGTTCTGCCGATTCCCGTCGATGCCTCACCGGCCATGGTCGGGTTCATGGTGCGGCTGAACAGCCTGGACAAGGCGACGCTGACGGCTCGTTACGGGCGCTGACACCCCCTGGTGCGATGGGACGGGAAGGCGCATATAATCGTTCCATGCAGCCGACCCTCCTGTCCATTCCGCAGAAGCGCCCGGTGGTCACCGCCGGGCCTCCCTTTCATCTGGTGTCCGACTACAGGCCGTCGGGCGATCAGCCGGCGGCCATCGTCGAGCTGACCAACGGCGTGTTGCGTGGCGAGCGCGATCAGGTGCTGTTGGGGGTGACCGGCTCGGGCAAGACCTTCACCATGGCCCATGTCATCGCCAACACCGGCAAGCCGGCGCTGGTGCTGGCGCCCAACAAGACCCTGGCGGCACAACTGTACGCCGAAATGAAAAGCTTCTTCCCCGACAACGCGGTGGAATATTTCGTTTCGTATTACGATTATTACCAGCCCGAAGCCTATGTTCCGCGCACCGATACCTATATCGAGAAGGACTCGGCGATCAACGAGCAGATTGACCGCATGCGCCATGCCGCCACCCGCGCCCTGCTGGAGCGCCGCGATGTGATCCTCGTCGCCTCGGTGTCGTGCATCTACGGTATCGGCTCGGTCGAGAGCTATTCGCGCATGACCATCCCGCTGAAGGTTGGCGACACGCTGGACCAGCGGACACTGCTCAAGCAACTGGTCGAGTTGCAGTACAAGCGCAATGATCAGGCGTTTTTCCGCGGCACTTTCCGGGTGCGGGGCGATTGCGTGGAAATCTTCCCCGCCCACTACGAGGACCGCGCCTGGCGGCTCAGCCTGTTCGGCGACGACATCGAGAGTCTGGTGGAGTTCGATCCGCTGACCGGCGAGAAGACCGCCACTCTGTCGGAGATCGTTGTCTATCCCAGCAGTCACTATGTGACACCGCGCCCGACCATCACCCAGGCTATCAAGGGGATCAAGGAGGAGTTGCGCCAGCGGCTGGCCTGGTATGTCGACAACGGCCGCCTGCTCGAGGCGCAGCGGCTGGAACAGCGCACCCAGTTCGACCTGGAGATGCTCGAGGCCACCGGCCATTGCAAATCCATCGAGAACTATTCGCGCTATCTGACTGGCCGCGCCCCCGGTGAGCCGCCGCCGACCCTGTTCGAATACCTGCCCGAGGACTCGCTGCTGATCGTCGACGAAAGTCATGTCACGGTGGGCCAACTGGGTGGCATGTATCGCGGCGACTTCCAGCGCAAATCCTGTCTGGCCGATTACGGCTTCCGCCTGCCATCCTGCATCGACAACCGGCCGCTCAAATTCGAAGAGTGGGAGGTGATGCGGCCGCAGACCGTGTTCGTTTCGGCCACGCCGGGCAAATGGGAGATGGAGCGGACCGGCGGCGTCTTCACCGAACAGGTCATCCGTCCCACCGGTCTGGTCGATCCGGTCTGTCTGGTTCGGCCCGTCGAGCATCAGGTCGATGACCTGTTGGGCGAGGCCAAGGTCTGCGCCAGCAAGGGCCAGCGGGTTCTGGTCACTACCCTGACCAAGCGCATGGCCGAGGATCTGACCGAATACCTGCATGATCACGGCGTGCGGGTGCGCTATCTTCATTCCGATATTGATACGTTGGAGCGCATCGAGATCATTCGCGATCTGCGGCTGGGCGCCTATGACGTCCTGGTGGGCATCAACCTGCTGCGCGAGGGCCTGGACATCCCCGAATGCGCCCTGGTGGCTATTCTGGATGCCGACAAGGAAGGCTTTCTGCGCTCCGAGACCTCGCTGATCCAGACCATCGGCCGCGCCGCCCGCAATGTCGAGGGTCGGGTGATCCTGTATGCCGACAGGATGACGGGCTCGCTGGAACGCGCTATCGGCGAAACCAACCGCCGTCGCGAAAAGCAGCAGGCCTACAATGCCGCCAACGGCATCACGCCCGAGTCGATCAAAAAGACCATCGGCGATGCGCTGGGCAGTGTCTACGAGGCGGACTATGTGACGGTGGAGACGGAGGCCGGTGGCTTAAGTGAATTCGTCGGCAAGGATCTGCGCTCGACCATCGCCGAGCTGGAAAAACGCATGCGCGCCGCTGCCGCCGATCTGGAATTCGAACAGGCCGCCCGCCTGCGCGACGAAATCAAGCGGCTGGAAGCGATCGACCTGGAAATCCCGGTGTCCTACACCGCCGGGCCGCTGCCGCCCGCCAAGGCCAAGCCGGGGAAAACCAGAACGGCGTCGCAGCAGGGCAAGCCGCGGGGGCGGAAACGGCAGGGGCCGTGAATACTTTACCGGGGAGAAAATGGGATTCCCGCTGGGAGCGCGGGCGTCTCGCCCGCGTCGGCGCCTGTGGCAATGGAGATAGTGACGCGGGCGAGACGCCCGCGCTCCCAGCGAATCACCTTGATAACAAATGGTTTTTCCTGAGCTGCTCTTATGGCAGCGCGCCAAAAATTGTCGCCTATGGGTTCCCCCGCTCCGCCGGCCTTGAAAGCAGGGTCTCCACACCAAATCTATGGACTCACGCAGCACGCAGACATGGGCGTCCGCCGCCATGTCACCACCCCCATTCCCGGAGACAGTCATCATGGCCAGCCACCGCTTCCAGGTCGGGCAGATCGTGCAATATTCGCAAAAGAAGCTGGCGGGCAACCAGGCCCAAGGCGCCTTCCGAATCGAGCGGCTGTTGCCGCCCGACGGCGCCGATCCGCAGTATCGAATCAAGTCGATCGGGGAAACGGCGGAACGGGTCGCGGTGGAAAGCGAGTTGAGCGAGGGCCGCACGGGGCGATAAGCCCCAGCCGGAGGCCTTAGCGGCGGCGCGGCGGCGGACGGCGGGCAGGGCCGCCCATCGACGCCCGTTCGTCTTTGTGTCGGTAGTTGATGCGGCCCTTGGTCAGGTCATAGGGCGTCATCTCGACAGTCACCCGATCCCCGGCCAGGATGCGGATACGGAATTTTTTCATCTTGCCGGCCGTGTACGTCAGAACGTCATGGCCGCTATCGAGCTTGACGCGAAACCGGGCGTCGGGCAGCACTTCGCTGACCACGCCGTCGAACTCGATCATATCTTCTTTGGACATTCCGCCTCATATGCCATGCGGGAAAAGCAAAAGAGGCAGCCGAAGCTGCCTCTCAAGGACCACTCAGGCGGCGCGGAGATTGACCGCGGCCAGCTTGCCGGTCCGGCCACGCTCCACGTCGAAGGACAGCTTCTGCCCTTCGCCGAGGTTGCTGAGGCCGGCGCGCTCAACCGCCGAGATGTGAACGAAAACGTCGGCCGAGCCATCATCCGGCTGAATGAAGCCAAAGCCCTTCATGCTATTGAACCACTTTACGGTGCCAGTGGACATGAGATCCTCCAATGCTGGCGTTGCTTCCGCACGAACACCGTGGGAAGCATCAAAATCAGGTATGGGGAAGTCCATCATAGCACCCTGACGGGGCCGTCGTGGGAAACGCCCAACACACATTCGACGACCTCAACATGGTCTTCCGTCGTCCATTCCGCAAGCGAGAAACAACATTTCGTCATCTGGTTATCACTTTATTGGCGGCGGTGGCAGCGGCATGGTCCGATGGCATAGGTCGCCGGGACGGGTCAGAACCGGGGAGGCCGTTGATATTACAGCAATCCCGTCGCCTTGAACGAGCGATGTCCGCCGCGGCCGATGATCAGGTGATCATGCAGATTGATCCCCACCACCTTCAGCGCCTCGCGCACCTGACGGGTCATGTCGATGTCGGCGCGGGACGGGGTGACATCGCCGGACGGGTGGTTATGCACCATGATCAGCGCCGAGGCCTGCAATTCCAGCGCCCGCTTGACCACTTCACGCGGATAGACCGGGGTGTGGTCGACGGTGCCACGCTGCTGCATCTCGTCCTTGATCAGCACGTTCTTGCGATCGAGGAACAGCAGGCGGAACTGTTCGGTCTTGTGGAAGGCCATGCTGGCCTGACAGTAGTTGAGCAGGGCCTCCCAGTTGGACAGCACCGGCCGGTTCAGCACCTCGGCCCGCGCCAGCCGCACCGCCGCCTCGCGGATCAGCTTGAGCGCGGCTGCCGTCGTCTCCTTGACGCCGTCGCAGGCCATCAACTCCGCCGGCTCGGCCGACAGCACGTCGGCGAAGCTGCCGAAGCGCTGAATCAGATCCTTGGCCAGCGGCTTGACGTCCTGGCGGGGGATGGCCAGTTGCAGGATCAGTTCCAGCATCTCGTAGTCGGGCAGAGCATCCGGTCCGGCGAGAAACCGCTTGCGCAGCCGCTCACGGTGGCCGGCGTAGTGCGGCTTTTCCGCCTTCGGCGGCGGCGCTGCCGCCTCGAACAGGTCGTCGGTTTCGGCCATGTCAGTCGTAGGGCGGCCGGTGCAGTCCAGCGGGGGACAGGGTGAAAATCTCGTAGCCCTCGGCGGTGACGGCGATCGAGTGCTCGAACTGGGCCGACAGCGACTTGTCCTTGGTGACCGCGGTCCAGCCGTCGGACAGGATCTTGGTCTCGTAGCGGCCGGCGTTGATCATCGGCTCGACGGTGAAGAACATGCCCTCGCGCAGAATCAGACCCTGGCCCCGCTTGCCGTAATGCATGACGTTGGGCGGCTCGTGGAACACCTGGCCCAGGCCATGGCCGCAGAAATCACGGACCACCGAGCAGCGTTGCGCTTCGGCATAGGCCTGGATGGCGTAACCCACATCTCCCAGGGTGGCGCCGGGGCGGACCTGTTCGATGCCGCGCATCATCGCCTCATAAGTGACGTCGACCAGACGCTTGCTTTTCACATTGGGCTTGCCGACGAAATACATGCGGCTGGTATCACCGTGCCAGCCGTCCAGGATGACGGTGACGTCGATATTGACGATATCGCCGTCGCGCAACACCTTGTCGCCCGGGATGCCATGGCATACCACATGATTGACCGAAGTGCAGATCGACTTGGGGAACCCGCGATAGCCCAGCGGCGCCGGCACCGCCTGATGCGCCACGATGTAGTCGTGGCACAGCCGATCCAGGTCGCCGGTGACCGCTCCCGGCACCACATGCGGTGTGATGAAGTCCAGGCACTCGGCGGCGAGACGCCCGGCCTTGCGCATGCCGTCGAAATCGGCCGGCGTGTGAAGTCTGACGCGGGCGGTGTCCAAGCGGGTATCCTCGTGTTCCATGTCCCTCATGGTTCCTCTTGTGCCTCCGAGCCGAGCGGCTCGTCGGTATCAGCCGGTCGAAAGCGCGACCGGTATACGACGATCCACCGAAATGCCGTCGAGGGCAAGGTGGCACGCATAGCACACCACTTCGACCCCCTCCGCCATCGCCCGGCGCAAGGCCGCGGCATAGGTGGGATCAATGTCGTGCGCCACGTCGAAGCGGCAACAATCGGTGCGCTGTATCAGATACAGCATGACCGCCCGTGCCCCGCCCGCCACCATGGCCGACAACTCGGCCAGATGCCTGGTGCCGCGTGCGGTGACCGCATCGGGGAACTCTGCCGCTTCGCCCCGCTTCAGGGTGACGTTCTTGACCTCGACATAGCAGGTGGGCATGCCCGGGCGTTCCAGCAACAGATCAATGCGCGACGATTGTCCATAGCGCACCTCGCGCCGGATCGTTTCGTAGCCGGACAGTTCCCCGATCGCCCCATCGCGGATGGCATCCTCGACGATACGGTTGGGATGCATGGTGTTGATCCCCACCAGCCCACCGTCGACCCGCACCAGTTCCCACGAATAGCGCAGCTTGCGCCCGGGCTTGTCGCTCTCCGACAGCCACACCTCGAGCCCCGGCGCGCATAGCCCCAGCATCGACCCCGAATTGGCCACATGCGCGGTGACCACCTCCCCCGACTCGAGTCGCACGTCGGACAGAAAGCGCTTGTAGCGCTGAATCAGCGTGCCACGCAGCAGGGGGGCCGGAAATTTCATCGGCGGACGATAAGGGGTGAGGACGGAGCGATCAAGCCCGCCAGCCCCTCACGGCAGGGCAATCAGGTGAACGCCTTCGCGACGAACGCCCGTCCGGTTGAAGGATCGCAGGTAACACGGATGAACACGGATTCCGGCTCCGCCGGTTTGGGATGGACACGGATTATCCGTTATCCGTGTTCATCCGTGGATATCCGCGTTCATCCGTGTTGCTTTTCTCTGTTGATGGCACAGCATGGCCTCAACGCGTTTCGCTACCCTCGTTCACCCGATTGCCCTGCCCGTCACGGCGGCTGGTCGCGCAGCGGCCGGTCGTTGGCGATGAACTCGGCCAAGCTGACCTGACCGCTGCCCGGCTTGAGCGGTTGCTGCTGCGAGGCGTGCGGCGACCAGGCGGTCAGGGTGATCAACTGGAAGGTCGCCGGCAGCCGGCCGTCGGGCTGGGCGAACAGGCGCTCATAGGCGTTGACCAGCCCGAACAGAGTGGCGCGGCGGGTGAAGGTCTTGCGCCGCGCCGCGCCGGCATTGCTCTCGCCCATGCCGCGCAGATCGGCCATCAGGCGCATGGCGTCGGGGTAGGAGACGGTCAGGCTCTCGCTGTCGGCCACCGGCAGGGCGAAGCCGGCCCGTTGCAGCAGTCCGCCAAGATCACGCACATCGGCGAAGGGCGCGACTCGAGGGCTGACTCCGCCTTCCTCGGCCAGTTCGGCTTCCATCCAGGCGCGGCGCAGCTCGATCAGGGTATCGCCGCCGAACAGAGTCGCCAGCAACAGTCCGTCCGGCTTGAGGATGCGCCGAATCTGCGCCAGGCAGCCGGGCAGGTCGTTGACCCAGTGCAGCGACAGATTGCTGACCACCAGATCGAAGCTGTGCTCGGCGAAGGGCAGGAATTCTTCGTCGACGGCGACTCCGCCGGCGCGGCGCGCCAGCACCTCGGACAGGTCGGTGTGTACGATGTGCTCGATGCCGCCGCGCCCCACCAATGCCTCCGCCATCTCGCCGCCATGGCAGCCCAGATTGAGGGCGCGGGGAAAGCGTCGGGTGATGTCGAGCAGCCGGTCGGCCAGCCGATCCGCCGTCTCACGGAACAGGAAATCATGGTCGACCAGACGGGCGGCGGCGCGGTCACGGTGGAGCCGCAGGGCGTGTCTGTCGAAGATCTGCACGGGATCGCTCATGGGGCATACTATATAGACGCTTGGACCATGGGGAGGAAGGTGGATGGGGGCCTGGAACGCGCTGCGACGGGCCGGACGGCTGGCGCTGGATGCGCTGTTGCCGCCGCAATGCCTGTGCTGCGGCGAGTTGGTCGGCGAGCCGGGCGTGCTGTGCCCCGGCTGCTGGGACAGCATCGACTTCATCACCCCGCCGCTGTGCGCCTGCTGTGGCGTCCCGTTCGAGCTTGATCCCGGCCCCGATGCCCTGTGCGGCGGCTGTGTCCGCGAGCCGCCGCGATTCGCCCGGGCCCGCGCGGTGTTCGTCTATGCCGATCCCGGCAAGGGCCTGATCCTGCGCTTCAAGCATGCCGACCGCACCGATATGGCGCCGGCCTTCGCCCGGTGGATGGCCCGAGCCGGCGCCGAGCTGGTTGCCGACGCCGACCTGATCGCCCCGGTGCCGCTGCACTGGACCCGGCTGCTGCGGCGACGGTTCAATCAGGCGGCGCTGCTGGCCAACGCCCTGGCGCAGCTATCCGGCCGCACCGCCGCGCCGCGGCTGCTGATCCGCCGCCGCCGCACCCCGTCGCAAGGCAATCTCGGCCGTGACGCCCGCGGCCGCAACGTGCGTGGCGCCTTCGCCGTGCGTGACCCCGCTCCGGTCGCCGGCCGTCGTATCCTGCTGATCGACGACGTGCTGACCACCGGTGCGACGCTGGGGGAATGCAGCCGGGTGCTGCTGAAGGCCGGCGCCGCGGCCGTTGACGTGCTGACCGTCGCCCGGGTGGTACGCCCGAGCTAGCCAAATGCTCTATGACGGTTATATTCATGACAGGACGCCAACGGAGATCCGCATGCCGCTCGTCGAGATCTACAGCACCGAGACCTGCCCCTATTGCATCCGCGCCAAGAAGCTGCTGACCAAAAAGGGTGTCGCTTTCACCACCTACGACGTCGACAAGACCGGCCGTGCCGAGATGATCAAGCGCGCCAACGGCCGTACCACCGTTCCGCAGATCTTCATTGAGGGCCGCCATATCGGTGGCTGCGACGATCTGTTCGCGCTGGATGCCGACGACAAGCTCGATCCGCTGCTGGGAGCGTCCGCGTCGTGAAGTTCAAGGCTGCCTGTCTGCAAGTCACCGCCGGCCGCGCGTTGTCGCCCAATATCGAGGCGGCTTGCGGTCTGGCTCGCGAAGCCCGGGCTGCCGGCGCCGATCTGGTGCTGATGCCCGAAAACGTCGCCATGATGGAATGGGGCTCGGCCGCCATCACCGCCAAGGCCATGCCCGAAGACCAGCATATCGCCCTGACCGCCTTCCGCACCCTGGCCCAGGACACCGGGCTGTGGCTGCATGCCGGAACGCTGGCGGTGCTGACTGCCGACGGCCGTGTCGCCAACCGCAGCTTCGTCATCGACCCGACCGGCGCGGTGGTTGCCCATTACGACAAGATCCACATGTTCGACGTGGACTTGCCCAATGGCGAAAGCTATCGCGAGTCGGCGACCTTCGTGGCGGGAGATCAGGCGGTGGTTGCCCGCACGCCGTGGGGTGGGCTGGGCCTGACCATCTGCTACGATCTGCGTTTCCCGCATCTGTTCCGCAGCCTGGCCAAGGGCGGCGCCGATTTCATCACCGTTCCGGCCGCCTTTACCCGCGTCACCGGCATGGCCCATTGGCATATCCTGCTGCGGGCACGGGCGATCGAAACCGGCGCTTTCATCTTTGCCCCGGCTCAATCCGGCCGCCACGAGACCGGGCGCGAGACCTATGGCCACGCCTTGATCGTTGCCCCCTGGGGCGAGGTGCTGGCCGATGCCGGGGAGCATCCGGGGTTCATCATGGCCGATATCGACACCGACCGTGTCGCCGAGGCCCGGCGCCAGATTCCGGCGCTGACCCATGATCGGCCGTATGCAGGACCGTGAGGGCTACAGCTCGGCCAGTTCGACAGAGTTCACCGCACAGATCCGCTGCACCACGGCGGGCTGGGCGGTGATGCCCGACTCGTAGGCGACCACCGACAACCGGCCGCGCACCAGCTCGAGCAACTCGCCCGGGCGCAGAAGAAAATCGGGATTGCGCGGCCGGCCGAAGCGTTCATTGCCGCTGGCGAAGGTTTCGTAAATCAGCACGCCGCCCGGTGCTACCGCCTCGACCAGCGTCGGCAGCAAGGGGCGCCACAGATAGTTAGTCACCACCACCGCGGCAAAGCGGCGGCCGGGCAGCGGCCACGGGCTGCCGTCTTCAAGGTCCGCTCGCAGGGCCTCGATTTCCGGCAGGGTCGGCACGCAGGAGACGTCGCGGTCGAGCGCGACCACCGGATGGCCGCGTTCGGCGAACAGCCGGGCATGACGGCCGCCGCCGCAGGCGACGTCGAGAACCTCGCCACCGGCCGGAACCAGCCCGGCGAAGCGTTGAACCCATGGCGATGCTCGCTCAGGGTAGGGATGGCCGGTTGCCATGGCATTTTCCTGGATGTTAATGGCGGCAGACCCGACTATCTTATACCGGCGAGCGGAATGTTTGACACTTCATCAAGCCGTGGCCTCCAGCGGCCATTGCGGCCGCGGCCAAGCGCGGAGCGCGCCCGGCGAGGGCATAGATGAGCCTTCAGGCTCATCGGTATGAGGAGCAGACGCGTTGGACGGCGAGGAATGATCAGCTTTTCCCTGAAATGCGCGAAGGGGCATGAGTTCGAGGCGTGGTTCCGCAACGGCGAGACCTATGAAACTCAGGTTGCGGCCGGTGAGGTCGCCTGTCCCGCTTGCGGCGGCACCACCGTGGAAAAGGCGCCGATGGCGCCGCGTCTGGTCAAGGCCCGCGGCGACGGTGCCGAGCGCACCGCCCTGGCGGTTGCCGAAATGCGCAAAGCCTTGGGCGATCTGCGCCGTCAGGTCGAAAACAAATGCGATTACGTCGGCGCCGACTTCCCCGAGCAAGCCCGCAAGATCCATTACGGCGAAACCCCGGCACGCCCCATCTACGGCGAGGCCAGCCCCGATCAGGCCAGCGAGTTGCGCGATGAGGGCATTGAAATCGCCACCATTCCCTGGGTCGAGACCGGCGACGCGTAGACGGTCTGGAGGCCGGAACCGACGTGACCGGCTGAGACGTCAGCCCTTCACCGCATAGGCCATATAGTTCACCGACAGATCGCCGCTCTGGCGCCACTCGCTGCTGACCACGTCGAAGCTCATACCCTTGAGGTCGCGGATGGCGATCCCGTTGCGGCGCAGGCCGGCGGCCAGTTCGGAGGGACGGACGAATTTGCTCCAGGTGTGGGTGCCGGGCGGCAACCAGCGCAGCAGGTATTCGGCCCCGACGATGCCCAGCGCATAGGCCTTCACCGTGCGATTGAGCGTCGCCGCGAACAACGCCCCGCCCGGCTTGAGCAGCGCCGCGACCGCGGCCAGGAACACCTCGACATCGGCGACATGTTCCAGAATTTCCATGATCAACACCACGTCGAAGCTCTCGCCGGCCAGTTGCTCGGGCGTGGCCACCCGGTAATCCATGTCGAGCCCGACCTGTTCCGCATGAATCCGCGCCACCGCGATGTTCTTCTCGCCGGCATCAATGCCGGTCACGGCAAAGCCCAGGCGCCGCAACGGCTCGGCCAGCAAGCCGCCGCCGCAGCCGACATCCAGCAGAGTCAGTCCCTCGAACGGCCGTTCGGCCTCAGGATCACGGTTGAACTGGCGGGCCAGCGCGCTTTTCAGAAATTCGATGCGCACCGGGTTGAAACGGTGCAGCGGCCGGAACTTGCCATTGGGATCCCACCACTCTTCGGCCATGGCGGTGAAGCGGGCAATCTCCTCGGGACTGGCGGTACTGCTGGTCATGCGATTCTCCGGGCTGCGCTGCGGCGGAGATTAGGCCAGGAGGGAGGATGGGGCAAGCCGCGGAGGCCTGGAAAAATCCGGCCGGCCACGTTATGTAATACGTGTCACCGACCGAGTATTACCGAGGCGAACATGGGAACCACAGTCACCAGCAAGGGTCAGGTCACCATCCCTAAGCCGGTGCGCGACCGACTTGGCATCACGCCCGGCAGTGTCGTGGCGTTTGAACTCGCCGCTGACGGCCGCGTCGTTCTGGTCAAAGTCGACGCCGACCGCCCCATCAGCCGATTCGAGGCTTTGCGTGGACGTGCCGGCGCGGGACTCAGCACGGATGAAATCATGGCGCTGACCCGGGGTGAGGGCTGACGGTGACGCTGGTCGATACCAACGTTCTGCTGGACGTTCTCACCGACAATCCCGATTGGGCGAGTTGCTCGATCCGGCAACTGGATGCGGTTGCGCTCCAAGGGCCGGTGATCATCAATGATGTCGTCTATGCTGAACTGTCGGTACGCTTCCACCGGATCGAGGATCTGGACGCCATATTGGACGACGCAGGGATCACGCTTGCTCCGATGCCGCGGCAGGCGCTGTTCCTGGCGGGCAAGGTGTTCCAGCGTTACCGGGCCGCTGGGGGCAACCGAACCGGTGTGCTGCCGGACTTCTTCATTGGGGCACACGCAGCCATTGCCGGCCTGCCCCTCTTGACCCGCGACATTCGACGATATCGGACCTATTTCCCGTCACTCGAACTCATCGCACCTCTGAGCTAGGTCGACGGATCTGTATCGGGGCACGGAATTGCTGCAAGGTCCGTAACCCCGCCGCCGACATCCCCTGCCCGCCCGCGCTTGCGTCCCCCGGATCGACAGAGTATGAATACGCGCCTTTCGGGCGGCAGACTGATTTGTTCGGACGCAACGGACCGATACCGCGGTCCCAGGGTGGATAGAAGCGATGGCGCGCATCGTCATGAAGTTCGGCGGAACCTCCGTCGGAGATATCGAACGCATCAAGAACGTGGCACGCCGTGTCAAGGCTGAAGTGGACTCCGGCAACGAGGTTGCCGTGGTGGTTTCGGCCATGTCGGGCGTGACCAATCAGTTGGTGGCGTGGTGCACCGAGATTGCCCCGTTGCATGACGCGCGGGAATACGACGCGGTGGTGTCGACCGGCGAACAGGTGACCACCGGCCTGCTGGCCATTGCCTTGCAGGAGATGGGGGTGGCGGCGCGGTCGTGGACCGGCTGGCAGGTTCCGGTCAATACCGATGGCGTGCATGGCAAGGCGCGTATCCTGACCATCAACACCGACAGCATGATCGAGCACATGGCCCAAGGTCAGGTGGCGGTGGTCGCCGGTTTTCAGGGCATCGGCCCGGACAACCGTATCACCACGCTGGGCCGCGGCGGCTCGGACACGTCGGCGGTGGCGCTGGCGGCGGCGCTGCATGCCGATCGCTGCGATATCTACACCGATGTCGACGGTGTCTATACCACGGACCCGCGCATCGTCGCCAAAGCCCGCAAGCTGGAAAAGATCACCTACGAGGAAATGCTCGAGCTGGCCTCGGTCGGCGCCAAGGTGCTGCAAACCCGCTCGGTCGAGATGGCCATGAAGCACCGCGTGCGGGTGCAGGTTCTGTCCAGCTTTGAAAACAAGCCCGGTACTCTGGTTTGCGATGAGGATGAGATCGTGGAAAAGGAACTGGTGAGCGGCGTTGCCTACAGCCGCGACGAGGCCAAGATCACCCTGATCAAGGTGTCGGATCGCCCCGGCGTCGCCGCGGCCATTTTCGGCCCGCTGACGGATGCGGCGATCAATGTCGACATGATCGTGCAGAACGTGTCGGATGACGGCAAGAGCACCGACCTGACTTTCACCGTCACCAAGGCCGACAGCGAGCGGACCATCAAGGTGCTGGAGGAGCGCAAGGGCGAACTCGGTTACGAGCGCCTGTCGTCCGACAAGAACGTGGTCAAGGTGTCGGTGATCGGCGTCGGCATGCGCAGCCATGCCGGTGTCGCCCAGACCATGTTCAAGGCGCTGGCCGACAAGGGCATCAACATTCAGGTCATCTCGACCTCGGAAATCAAGATCAGCGTGCTGATCGCCGAGGAATATACCGAACTGGCGTTGCGCTCCCTGCACACCGCTTACGGTCTCGACGCGGAGTAACATGAGCACCATCGACCCCACCCTGGGCACCGCGCGCGCCCGCCTCGACCGCCTGTGGCGCAAGGGGCGGGACTTCCTCGGCACCGAGCTGGCCATTCTTGGCGGCGCCATGTCCTGGGTCTCGGAGCGTCATCTGGTTTCGGCCATCTCCAATGCCGGCGGCTTCGGAGTCATCGCCTGCGGGTCGATGACGCCCGATCTGCTGGCGGCCGAGATCGAGGCGACCCAGGCGCTTACGACCAAGCCGTTCGGTGTCAACCTGATCACCATGCATCCCATGCTGGATGCGCTGATCGACACCTGCGGCGCGTTCAAGGTCAGCCATGTGGTGCTGGCCGGCGGCCTGCCGTCGGCGGCGTCGATCAAGCGCGCCAAGGATCACGGCGCCCGTGTCATGTGCTTCGCCCCGGCCGTCGTGCTGGCCAAGAAGCTGGTGCGCTCGGGTGCCGACGCCCTGGTGGTCGAGGGCTCGGAAGCCGGTGGCCATATCGGCCCGGTGGCGACCAGCGTGCTGGCCCAGGAAATCCTGCCGGTCATCACCAACGTTCCGGTATTCGTCGCCGGAGGCATCGGCCGCGGCGAGGCGATGGCCTCCTATCTGGAAATGGGCGCCGCTGGTGTGCAGTTGGGCACCCGCTTCGTCTGCGCCACGGAAAGCATCGCCCACGCCAATTTCAAGAAGGCGTTCATCCGCGCCGCCGCCCGCGATGCGATGCCGACGCCTCAGGTCGATCCGCAGTTCCCGGTCATCCCGGTGCGGGCGATCACCAACGCCGCCACCGACCGCTTCATCGCCCTCCAGCACGAAGTCATCGCCCGGCATCGCTCCGGCGAACTGACCAAGGAAGAGGCGCAGCTTGAAATCGAACACTTCTGGGCAGGGGCCTTGCGCCGTGCGGTGATCGAGGGCGATATCGAGAGTGGCTCGGTGATGGCCGGACAAAGCGTCGGCATGGTGACGCGGGAACAGCCGTTGGCCGAGATTCTGGACGAACTGGTCGACCAGGCGGTGCGCGCCCTGGCGACCCGGACCTGTGGACTCGAGGCGGTCGACTGATGCAGGCCACTGCGGCCTCCACCACGTCGCGGCGGCTGCTGGCCAAGCTGCGCGACGTCATGGCCGGTGGCGGCACTGCTCAGGAGCGGCTTGACAAGGTGGTCAAGCTGATCGCCGCCGACATGGTGGCGGAAGTGTGCTCGTGCTACGTCATGCGCGCGGGCGAAGTGCTGGAACTGTTCGCCACCGAGGGCCTGAAGAAGTCCGCGGTGCATCACACCCGGTTGCGCACCGGCGAGGGTCTGGTCGGCGATATCGCCGCCCATGCCCGGCCGCTGGCTCTGGCCGACGCCCAGTCTCATGCCAATTTCGCCTATCGGCCGGAAACCGGCGAAGAGATCTTCCATTCGCTGGTCGGCGTACCGATTCTGCGCTCGGGTCGGGTCATCGGCGTGCTGGTGGTGCAGAACCGTTCGAAGCGCCACTACACCGACGAAGAGATCGAGACCCTCGAGACGGTGGCCATGGTGCTGGCCGAGCTGGTGGCCGGCGGTGAACTGATTCGCCGTGAAGAGCTGGCCCCGGTCGACGGCAATGCCCTGCTGCCGCTGCGCCTGGATGGCGTGCGGCTGAATGGCGGCATCGGTATCGGCGTCGCCGTGCTGCACCAGCCGCGCATCCACATCAAGCAGCTGGTCGCCGAAGATCCCGACGTCGAGGTCGCCCGCGTGCGCACGGCGGTGCAGCACCTGCACCACCGGCTCGATGAACTGTTCTCGGCCTCGGACCTGTCCGATTCGGGCGAGCATCACGACATCTTCGAAACCTACCGCATGTTCGCCGAGGACAGCGGCTGGATGAGCCGCATCATCGAGGCGATCCGCTCCGGCCTGACCGCCGAGGCCGCCGTGCAGAAGGTGCACGAGGATACCCGGGTGCGCATGAGCCAGGTCAGCGATCCCTATATCCGCGAGCGCCTGCACGACCTGGAAGACTTGGCCAATCGGCTGTTGCAGCACCTGTCCGGGGGAAGCGGCGGCACCGCGGCGACCACCCAGCTACCCGATGACGCCATTCTGGTCTGCCGGTCGATGGGTCCGACGGAGCTGCTCGACTACGACCGGCGCCGGCTGCGCGGCCTGGCCCTGGAAGAGGGCTCGGCCACCCTGCATGTGTCCATCGTCGCCCGCGCCCTGGACATTCCGGTGGTCGGCCGGGTCAAGGATCTGCTGAACAAGATCGAACCGTTCGACCCGATCATCGTCGATGGCGACAATGCCCAGGTGTTCCTGCGGCCGTCCGACGACATCGTCGAAGCCTTCGGTGACAACATCAAGGTGCGGCAGCAGCGCCTCGCCCATTACGCCGCTCTGCGTGATATCCCGGCGACGACTCGCGATGGTACCGAAATCGAGCTGATGCTCAATGCCGGCCTGCTCATCGACCTGCAACATCTCGACGCCATGGGCGCCGCCGGCATCGGCTTGTACCGTACCGAAATTCCCTTCATGGCGCGGCCCGAGCTGCCCGACGTCACCGCCCAGACCGGCCTGTACCGCAAGATCCTGGAACAGGCTGCCGGCAAGCCGGTGGTGTTCCGCACCCTGGACGTCGGCGGCGATAAGGTGCTGCCCTATTGGAACTCGTCCGACGAGGACAATCCGGCGCTGGGCTGGCGCTCGATCCGCATCACCCTGGACTGCCCGGCGATGCTGCGCCAGCAATTGCGGGCGCTGGTCCAGGCCGCCGCGGGCCGTGAGCTGCGGGTGATGTTCCCGATGATCGCCGAGGTCGCCGAATTCGATCGTGCCAAGGCCCTGCTTGACCGCGAACTGGCGCGCGAGGCCGAACGCGGCACGCCGCCGCCGCGCAAGCTTCAGATCGGGACCATGCTGGAGGTGCCGGCCCTGGTCTGGCAGATGGATCAACTGCTCGAGCGGGTCGATTTCATTTCGATCGGTTCCAACGACCTGACCCAGTTCCTGTTCGCCAGCGACCGCGGTAATCCGCGCGTCTCGGAACGCTACGACCCGTTGTCGCCGGCCATGCTCAACCTGATCGCCGACGTGGCGCGACGCTGCCGCGAAAAAGGGGTACATGTGTCGGTCTGTGGCGAAATGGCTGGCAAGCCACTGGACGCCATGGCACTGATCGGCCTGGGTGTCACTACCCTGTCGATGAACGCCTCGAGCATTGGACCGGTCAAGACCATGATCTGTAGCCTGCAACTGGCGCCGCTGTCCGGCTATCTCGACACGCTGCGTCGTGGGCCTGACCATAGCCTGCGCGAAAAGCTGCGCAACTTCGCCCAGGACCACGGGGTGATCCTGTAATCGGAGGGCTGCCAACGCGGCCATGACGATGATCATGTGATGTCACCGCAAAGCCTCATTGCCTCGCCTTGGCGGAGTTTGCTAAACCTTCTCCGCCGCCAGCGCCGAAGACCGTGGAGACCGCGTTTTGACCGGACCAATCGACCAGCCTGAGCCGCAGAGCCCCGCGCCCGAGTCTGACTCGATGGCGCCGGACACGGTGGGAAGCCTCTTGCGAAACCAGCGCCTTGCGCTGGGCCGCGATGTCGCCTTCGTCGCCGAGCATCTGCGCATCCGCGCCGCCTATATCCGGGCGATCGAGGAAGGGCGCTATATGGACCTGCCGGGCTCGACCTATGCGATCGGCTTCGTCCGATCCTATGCCGATTTCCTGGGCCTTGATGCCGCCGAAACGGTGCGCCGGTTCAAGCATGAGGCCGCAGGGGGGCTGCACAACAAGCCCGAACTGTTCTTCCCCTCGCCGGTATCCGAAGGCCGTATTCCCGGCGGCGCCATCCTGTTCCTCGGCCTGATTCTGGCCAGCAGCGCCTATGGCGCCTGGTATTATATGAGCAGCCGCGAGGTTTCCATCGCCGAGCTGGTGCCTGCCCTGCCCGAGCGCATGCAGGCGCTGATCGGCATGGGCAGCAGCGAGCCGCCCTTGGCCGAGGGGCCGATCATCGTCACCGCCAAGACCGATCCGGTTGCGGCGGCCAAGCCGGACCCCGCCAAGACCGAGCCGGCCAAACCCGAACCGGCTCCGGTGGCCAAGGTCGAGCCGCCCAAGGTCGATCCGGCGCAGCTGGCGGTCAAGCCGGCGGACCCGGTCAAGCCCGCCGATCCGGCGAAGCCTGTCGAGCCGGCCAAGCCCGTCGACCCAGCCAAGCCTGTCGACCCGGCCAAGCCGGCCGTGGGGGCTCAGCCTGCCGTTCCCGCCGTCGAGCACACCGTTCCGCCGGACGAGGAAGAGGACGCGCCGAAGCCGGTGCGTGCCGCCACCACCGCCCCCGGACTGCCGACCGACCATCCGCAGCCGCTGGAAAACGGCAAGACCTACGGCGCCTATAACACCGACTCGCGCATTACCATCCGCTCCCGTGATGCGGCCTGGGTGGAGATCCACGACAAGGGCAAGAAGGTGTGGGCGCAGAACCTGCGCAAGGGCGACATTTACCGCGTCCCCAACAATCCCTCGCTGACCCTGATGACCGGCTCGGCCGGAGCCCTTGACGTGTTTGTCGACAACAAGGCCGTGCCCTCGCTGGGGCAGATGGGAACCGTGCGGCGCGGCATTCAGATGGACCCCGACAAGCTGCAAGCCGGCCAATAGCGCCGGCCCTGCCCCCCACCCCTCCCGTTTGCACCGTTGCCGCTGAGACGCCTGCCATGAGCCACCGCCCCTATAAAGATATCCTTCGCCGTCAGAGCCGCCAGGTCATGGTCGGCGCCGTTCCGGTGGGGGGCGGCGCGCCGGTTTCGGTGCAGTCGATGACCAACACCCTGACCAGCGACGCGGCGGCGACCATCGCCCAGATCCGCCGGCTGGAAGAGGTCGGCGCCGACATCGTCCGCGTTTCCTGTCCCGACGAGGACTCGACCGCGGCGCTGAAGGAGATCATCGCCAACGTTTCGGTGCCGGTGGTGGCCGACATCCACTTTCACTACAAGCGCGCCATCGAGGCCGCCGAGGCCGGCGCCGCCTGCCTGCGCATCAACCCCGGCAATATCGGCAGCGCCGATCGGGTGCGTGAAGTGGTCAAGGCGGCCAAGGACCACGGCTGTTCCATGCGCATCGGCGTCAATGCCGGCTCGCTGGAAAAGCACCTGCTGGACAAATACGGCGAGCCCTGCCCCGAGGCGATGGTCGAATCGGCCATGCATCACGCCAGACTCCTGGAAGACAACGATTTCCGCGAGTTCAAGATCAGCGTCAAGGCTTCCGACGTCTATCTGGCGGTTGCCGCCTACAAGGGCTTGGCCGCAGCCTGCGACTACCCGCTGCATCTGGGCATCACCGAGGCCGGCGGACTGATCGGCGGTACCGTCAAATCGGCGATCGGTATCGGCAATCTGCTGTGGGCCGGCATCGGCGACACCATCCGCGTCTCCCTGTCGGCCGATCCGGTCGAGGAGATCAAGGTCGGCTTCGAAATCCTGAAATCCATGGACCTGCGGGCCCGTGGCGTCCGCATCGTCTCGTGCCCGTCCTGCGCCCGCCAGGGCTATGACGTGGTCAGCACGGTGGAGGCCCTGGAAAAGCGCCTGGCCCATATCACCACCCCGGTCACCCTGTCGGTCATCGGCTGCGTCGTCAACGGCCCTGGCGAGGCGCGCGAAACCGATATCGGCCTGACCGGTGGCGGCGGCGGCTCGCACAAGGTCTATATCGCCGGAACGCCGCACCACAACATCGACACCCCGGCCATGGTCGACCACATCGTCGGGCTGGTGGAAACGAAGGTCGCCGAGATCGAAGCCGACAAAGCCGCCGGAAAGGTCGTCTGAGCCATGGCCAGCCTGCAACCCGCCCGCGGCACCCACGACCTGTTGCCCGATGAAGCTCGCCGCCATCGCCGCGTCGAGGAAACCGCCCTGGCCGTCGCCCAGCGCTATGGTTACGGCGAGATCGAAACCCCGATCTTCGAGTTCACCGAAGTATTTTCGCGCACCCTGGGGGATACCTCGGACGTGGTGACGAAGGAGATGTATACCTTCGTCGACCGTGGCAACGAGTCGGTGACCCTGCGGCCGGAAGGCACCGCTGGTGTGGCGCGGGCGTTCATCTCCGGTGGCCTGAGCCAGCATCTGCCGCTCAAGCTGTTCTACCGCGGCCCGATGTTCCGCTACGAGCGACCGCAGAAGGGCCGGTTGCGTCAGTTCCATCAGGTCGGCGTCGAGTTCCTCGGCGCCGACAATCCGCTCGGCGATGCCGAAGTGATCGCCATGGGTGCCCATGTGCTGGACGCGCTGGGCCTGAAAGGCCGCACCACGCTTGAGCTGAATTCGCTGGGCGATGCCGACAGCCGCGCCGCCTACCGCGATGCCCTGGTCGGCTTCCTCAGCGGTCATCTGTCCAGACTGTCCGAGGACAGCCGCACCCGGCTGGAGCGCAACCCGCTGCGCGTGCTCGATTCGAAGGACGAGGGCGACCGCGCCGTGGTCGCCGACGCGCCGGTCATGTCCGAATACATGAACGAAGCGTCCCGGACCTTCTTCGCGCGGGTCACCGGTGGGCTGGATGCGCTGGGCATCGCCTACACCGTCAATCCGCGGCTGGTGCGTGGCCTCGACTATTACAGCCACACCGCCTTCGAGTTCACCACCACCGCCCTGGGGGCTCAGGGCACGGTGATGGCCGGTGGCCGCTATGATGGCCTGATCGCCCAGATGGGCGGCCCGCACACCCCCGGCATCGGCTGGGCCGCCGGTGTCGAGCGGCTGGCCATGCTGCTCGACCATGTGCCGGCCCTGGAACGGCCGGTGTCGGTGATCCCCATGGGCGAGAACCAGTTGGCCGCCCTGGCTCTGGCCGAACGCCTGCGCCGCGCCGGCATCACCGTCGAGATGGGCTTTTCCGGCAACCTGAAAAAGCGCATGGCCCGCGCCAACAAGGCCAACGCCCGCGCCGCCGTGATCCTCGGCGAGGACGAAATGTCCCGCGGCGCCGTCACCCTGCGCAACCTGGATGCCGGTACTCAGGACGAGGTGGCGCTGGATGAGCTTGAGCGGCGTCTTGTTTCCCCTCTCCCGCCGGCGGGAGAGGGAGGGGCCCGCGAAGCGGGAGGGTGAGGGTGGCCCGGCCTAATAAGAAACTGCCCTCGCCGGGCGCGCTCCGCGCTTGGCCGCGGCCTCAATGGCCGCTTGATACCGGCGCACCGGTTCGAGCATGTGTCAAACATTACGCTCGCCGGTATAACATGCGTAGACAGGGGGACCACCCTCACCCCGACCCTCTCCCGCCAGCGGGAGAGGGAGCAGCGTTTGACCGCCGGCCATGACCGCGGCGCCCCTCACGCTCGGGCAGGTCATTGTTGTCGGCGCCAACCACCGCTCGTCTTCGTTGACTTTGCGTGACCAGATGTTCGTCGAGGATGCCGCGGTGCCGGCGTTCCTTGATCGGCTGCGGGCCGTCGGCCTGCGTCAGGCGCTGATTCTGTCGACCTGCGACCGGGTCGAGGTGTGGACCGTCCACCCCGATCGCAACTGGGTCACCGCCACCATTGCCACCGCCTTCGCCGAGAGGGTCGGCCTGACCGTCGACGCGCTCGACCAGCAATTATACACCCATGTCGGGCCGGAGGCGGTGCGGCACTGCTTTGCGGTCACCGCCTCGCTGGACAGCCTGATCATCGGCGAGCCGCATATCCACGGTCAGGTCAAGGCGGTGCATCGGCTGGCGCGCGAAGCGGCGATGGTCGGCGCCGACCTCGAGGCACTGTTGCAGGCCGCTTATGCCGCCGCCAAGCGGGTCCGGTCGGATACCAGGATCGGCGAGCGTCCGGTCTCCATCGCTGCCGCCGCGGTGCAGTTCGCCAGGGATCTGCATGGCGATCTCGACCGCTGTTCAGCGCTGCTGGTCGGGGCCGGTGACATGGGCGAACTGGTGGCCGAGGCGCTGCTGGCGGGCGGGCTGACCCGTCTGACCGTCACCGCGCCGCGGCTGGCCCGCGCCGAGTCGGTGGCCCGCACCCTTAATGCCCATGTCACGCCGTTCGACCTGCTCGGCGACGCCTTGGCCGAGGCCGATATCGTGCTGGCCAGCCTGGGCAGCCGCCATGTGGTGATCACTGCCGAACAGGTCACCGCCGCCCTGAAGAAGCGCCGCCGCAAGCCGATCTTCCTGGTGGATGCCGGTATTCCCGGCGATATCGAACCGGCCGTCAACCGGGTCGAGGGCGCCTTCCTGTATGACCTGACCGACCTGGAGCGGGTCGCCCTGGAAGGCCGCGCCACCCGCGAGGCCGCAGCCCGCACCGCCTGGGGCATTCTCGACGAGGAACTGTCGAGCTTTCTCAGGGGCCGCGCCGCCCGTACCGCTGTCCCGGCCATCGTCGCCCTGCGCGACCGCTTCGAACGCGAGCGCGATCAGGTGCTGCGCGAGGCGGCCGGCGATGCCGACAAGGCGACCCGGCTGCTGATCCATCGCCTGCTGCACGATCCCAGCGAGGTGATGAAGGACATTGCCGGGTTGGGCGAGGTCGGTCAGGCCGACTGGGACCAGACCGAACATATCTTGCGCCGCCTGTTCCGCCTGGAGCGGGAAGGCTAGCAAGGATCACATCACCACGAAGGCACGAAGGGCACGAAGAAGTAATCTTTGCGCGCCTTGCGCGCTTTTTCTCTTGCCTTCGTGTCCTTCGTGCCTTCGTGGTTAATTCCTTTTCCTGTTGAGCCGCCATGAACCTTGATGACCAATTCGACCGGGTCCGCGCCCGCCACGACGAACTGACCGCGATGCTCGGCGCCCCCGGTGTCGACGCCCAGACCTACGGCAAGCTGTCGAAGGAGTTGTCCGACCTGACGCCGATCGTCGCCGCGGTCGATGCCATCCGCAAGAGCCGCGCCGAACTGGCCGAGGCCCAGGCGCTCAAGGATGACCAGACCGCCGACACCGACATGCGGGCGCTGGCCGAGGAAGAGTATTACGACCTGAAGGACCGCGTTCCGGCGCTGGAGCGCGAGTTGCAGCTCATGCTCCTGCCCAAGGACGAGTACGACGACAAGAACGCCCTGCTGGAGGTGCGCGCCGGCACCGGTGGCGAGGAAGCCGCCCTGTTCGCCGCCTCCCTGTTGCGCATGTATGAACGCTATGCCGCCGTGCGCGGCTGGCGCTGGGAATTGCTGGAGATGAGCGAGACCGGCATCGGCGGCTGCAAGGAAGCGGTCGCCACCATTTCGGGCCGTGGCGTGTTCTCGCGCCTGAAATTCGAATCGGGCGTCCACCGCGTTCAGCGCGTGCCGGAAACCGAGGCCGGCGGCCGTATTCACACCTCTGCCGCCACTGTCGCCGTGTTGCCCGAGGCCGAGGAGGTCGACGTCCAGGTTGACGAAAAGGATCTGCGCATCGACGTGTTCCGCAGCCAGGGCGCGGGTGGCCAGCACGTCAACACCACCGATTCGGCGGTGCGCATCACCCATCTGCCCAGCGGCATTGTCGTCGGCTGCCAGGACGAAAAGTCGCAGCACAAGAACAAGGCCAAGGCCATGAAGATCCTGCGCGCCCGCCTGTACGAGGCGCAGCGCGAGGCCCAGGACTCGGAACGTGCCGCGTCGCGCAAAAGCCAGGTCGGTTCGGGCGATCGCTCGGAACGCATCCGTACCTATAATTTTCCGCAAGGCCGCGTCACCGATCATCGCATCAACCTGACGCTCTACAAGATCGACAAGGTGATGGTCGGCGAGGCCCTGGACGAAATCGTCGAGGCGCTGATTTCCACCGATCAGGCGGCCAAGCTGGCGGAGATGGGGTGAGTACCTCCATTACCGACACCCTGCGCGATGCCACCCGCCGCTTGACCGAGGCCGGCATCGACGGCGCTCGACTGGACGCGCGGGTGCTGCTGGCCCATCTGCTCGGCGTGGCGCCCGGCTGGCTGGTTACCCATTCCGACGAAGCCCTGGACCCCGACCGCTCGGCGGCCTTCGCCGCCTCGCTGGCCCGTCGCCTCGATCGCGAGCCGGTGGCGCGCATCCTTGGCGAACAGGAGTTCTGGAGCCTGCCGTTCCAGGTTACCGCCGACACCCTGATCCCCCGCCCCGACAGCGAGACCCTGGTGGACGCGGTGCTGTGCCGGCTGCCCGACCGCTCGGCCCCGCTGCGCCTGCTCGATCTCGGCACCGGCACCGGCTGCCTGCTGCTCGCCCTGCTGCATGAATTGCCCAACGCCTGGGGTCTTGCGGTCGACCGCAATGCCGGCGCGGCGCGGGTGGCGGCGGCCAATGCGCGAGCGCTCGGCCTGTCCGAAAGGACGGCGGTGATCTGCGGCGATTGGGGTACGGCCCTGGACGGATTTTTCGATGCAATCCTGTCCAATCCACCCTATATCCCCGATCGGGACATCGCGGACTTGCAGCCCGAAGTGTCCCGGTTCGAGCCTCGGCCGGCCTTGGCCGGCGGCGCGGATGGTTACCAGGCCTACCGCCGGCTCGCCCCTGAGCTGGCACGGCTGCTGGCGCCCGGCGGGTTCGTGGCGCTGGAAGTGGGACAAGGGCAGGCCAGCCAAGTGGCCGCGATTGTTCAGGCGCATGGGTTGACGGCGATCGAGATCCATCAGGATCTGGCCGGAGTGGACCGTTGCGTGATGGCCGCGAAGACAGGAAAAGACGGTTAGGGTCGAAAAAAACTGTTGGAAAGGCAAAGCTTCCCGACTAGTTTGGAGCCCGAATAGAGCGATCGGCGCGAGCTCAGTGAAATCTTAGGGTTTTACGCTCAGCATCGCCGTCATCCACTCTCCACCGTCGCCGACGACTTCGCGCAGTGGGCCGGATTTCCGGCAACAGGGGATGACTCACACGAGGAACAAACTCATCGAAGGTGTCATGAAGCCAGGTGCTCCGAACGGTAAACAACGGCCGCGTGGCCGGCACAACAACAGCAACAGCAACAACGGCGGTAGCAACAACAACATGGGCCAGAAGCGGCCCATGATGAATACACGCACCCAGACCTTCGACAGCAGCGGCCCCGATATCCGCGTGCGCGGCAATGCGCATCAGGTGATGGAGAAGTATCTGACGATGGCGCGGGATGCGACCTCTCAGGGCGACCGTGTCGCGGCCGAGAACTACTATCAACACGCCGAGCATTATTTCCGCGTGATCAATGCTCAGCAGCAGAACGCCGGCGGCCCGCCGCGCCCCCGCTACATGCCGACCCCCGCCGAGGACCAACCCCCCGTCGGTGAGGAAGACGAGCAGCCTCGGGAAGGCAGCGATGCGGCCAACTCGGACGGTTCCGACCATTCGGAACGCGACGACGGTCAGGCCCAGGCGGTCAACGCTTGAGCGGCGCTCGCCTGCGCCGGTGCCCGGACTTGGTCCGGGCGTGGCCTTGGGCTTGCCGTGAAGTCGGTGTTGACCGGCTGTTAACCAATGACGAAGAAGTGGCATGCTACCGTTCGCGATGACGGATTGGGCAACGGGGCGCCAGGATGGCGACGGCAGACCAAATTCTAGCGCTGGTGCGCAGCCATATTGCCGAGGAAGATGAACGCTTCCTGGCGGTGGCTATGCAGGTTGCCGCCCACGAGGCCAGGCAGGGCCATCGCGATGTTGCTCGACAACTCAAGGAGTTGATCGACAAAGCGAAGGTAAGCGCCACTGGCATGGGACACGCCCGACGGCCGGTGCCCATTGTTCAGCCGAGGGGTGATCTGGGCAGCCTGCTTTCGGCAAGCTACCCGGATGAACATCTCTCTGATCTTGTTCTGTCTGTCGAGAACGTTGAGCGCCTTCATCGGGTGATCCTGGAACAGCGTCAGCGCGACAAACTGAGTGCTCACGGGCTGATTCCACGACACAAGTTGCTCCTGATCGGCCCTCCGGGCACAGGCAAGACCATGACAGCCCGCGCGCTGGCCGGAGACTTGCGTTTGCCGCTTTTCGTCGTTCGCCTGGACGGTTTGATCACCAAGTTCATGGGGGAAACGGCGGCGAAACTTCGGTTGGTCTTTGATGCCATATCCGAGATACGCGGTGTATACCTGTTCGATGAGTTCGACGCACTGGGAGCCCAGCGGGCTGCCGACAACGATGTCGGCGAGATACGGCGTGTGCTGAATTCCTTTCTTCAGTTTCTCGAGGAGGATAGCACCGACAGCTTGATCATTGGCGCGACCAACCACCCGGAAATTCTCGATAAAGCGCTGTTCCGCCGATTTGATGACGTCATTACCTACGATCTGCCGAAACCGGAAGCCGCTCGTCGCGTAATCGAAAATAGATTGGCTGCGTTCAACACCATTCAGCTTGATTGGAGTGTGGTTCTTTCCGCAGCAGACGGGTTAAGCCAAGCGGATATCGCGCGGTCTTGCCTGGAAGCGGCGAAGGCCGCCGTTCTGAACGACACTAATGACGTCAATTCGGAGAACCTGCTGGACGCCATCGCGGAACGGAGACATTCTCGGCATCTATAAGTCGCTGGTGCTGAGGTCTGGTATGGTGAGCCCACCACGTAATCTCTCTCATTTGTTTCCCTCCCATTACAGTAAATCACGAGATTACGGGGCATCCGGGGGCGGAGACGAAAAGGTTCCGCCCCGCCACAAGCGTCACCATGGCCAGCACCTGTTATCGCGGTTGGCGGCCGCGGTTGGCTCCGCAACGGAAGAGGTCGAGGCATCGCTCGTCGGCCTGGAGCATGCCGCCACAGGCATCTATCTGACATTTCGCGCCGAACCTGGGTACGTTCTGCCGATCGAATCTTTGGAAAAGCATGCCGACGGGATTGAGGTGGTGCATGTCCAGATCGTGGATGGCATACACGAGGCGACGGTTTTCGTTCCAACGGGCAAGGAGAGCTTCTTCCGTCGTAAGATCAACGAGTATATCAACGGATTCACCAAAACAAAAAAGCCAAAACACCAGAGATTGGTGGCTGTCATTGATGACATAAAGCCATCTAGCATTATTCGGCTGTGGACGGGAGATCCCCGTCACTTTCCAATTCACGGAGAAATGGTCTGGTGGGAAGTATGGATCAGGGAATCGCTCGAAGACGAATTCTTTCTATCATTGGACCGGTTAGCGCTGGAGCGAGGGCCTGCCCGCCTTCGTTTTCCCGAACGGGTGGTCGTTATAGTCAAAGGAAGGCCTGAGGATATTGACCGATTGCGGCACCTGACTGGTGCGATTGCTGAGTTGCGGCGCCCACTTGAGACGCCTCACTTTTTTGTTGAACAGCAACCGAAAGAACAACGGGACTGGAGCGACGATCTGCTTGGGCGCTTACAGTGGCCGCTGGCTGAAGCTCCCGCAGTGTGTATCCTGGATACCGGCGTCAATCGCGCTCACCCTTTGCTCGCCGCCCTTCTCGATCCCTCGGACTGGCATGCTTGGCACCGAGATTGGCCCGAGGGTGATAACCAGCTCAGCGCTCACGGTACCGCAATGGCTGGGTTGGCGGCTTATGGCGATTTGACGGCGGCATTGGAGAGCACGACGTCGATCCGAATTGGGCACCGCTTGGAGTCCGTTCGAATTCTGCCGCCACGAGGGCTTTCCAACCAACCACATCAGTATGGTGCGATTACCATAGGTGCCGTTGCACAAGCAGAGTATGCTGCTCCGCTGCGTCGACGTGCTTTTTGCCTTGCTGTTACCGCAGATATCAGCGATGGCACACCCTCGTCCTGGTCCGCATCAATAGATGACCTCGCCGCAGGAAAATTGGACGCAGTGAAGCGCCTGTTTGTTCTTTCTGCGGGGAATGTTCAAGGTGCGATAGAGCCTTGTGATGACTACCTGTATCGATGTGAACGGACCCGTTGTCCCGATCCAACCCAAGGGTGGAACAGCTTGGTCGTCGGAGCTTGCAGTTTTCTTCAAGCCATCAAGGATTCGGATTTTGCCGGCTGGACGCCGTTAGCACCATCTGGCGAGCTTAGTCCTTATTCCGCCACCTCGCGTGACTGGACTGGAAGCTGGGCGATCCGTCCCGATATCGTTATGGAGGGTGGAAACCTCGCCGTCAGCCCAGCAGGCACCCAATGGGATAGTCCAAGCTGCTTGGGGATTTTGACCACACATCACAACATTCCAAACCGATTTTTCGACACCATTCATGCAACGAGTGCTGCGGCGGCACAGGTCGCGTGGATGGCGGCGGAGATTGCGGCATTTCTTCCTGACTGCCGGGAGGAAACGATCCGCGCTCTCATTGTTCATTCAGCCGAATGGCCGATGGTGGCAGCGAGAAAATTCAGAAATGCAGGCCTGACGGAACGAGGGGCATTGCTTCGGACCTACGGCTTTGGTGTCCCCGACATCCACCGGGCCCTTGCGTCCGCCGCAAATGACGTGGCCGTCGTTATCGAGAGCGACATGGTCGTGGTTAGCGCCGACGGCAAAATGTCAGAGATGCAGTTCGTGCAGCTTCCATGGACAGGCAAGCTTCTCCGTGACCTTGGCAATACGACTGTTCGGATGCGAATCACGCTGTCGTATTTCGTCGAAGCCAATCCGGCGGCTCGGGGCTGGAAAGGCCGGTATAGATATGCCTCTCATGGCTTCCGTTTTCATCTTCAGCGGCCGAACGAATCCGACACCGCGTTCTTCGCCCGCCTCAACAAGAAGGACCGCGATGATGATTGGGACGGGCCGGAAGGGGGTAAGGACGGATGGTTCTTAGGTTCGCAGCAACGTAATCGAGGGTCATTGCATTCGGATTTTTGGGAAGGTCCGGCGATCGCACTGGCTGATCGAAGGAATTTGGCTATTGTACCGGTCGGCGGATGGTGGAAATCAAGACGTTCCCCAGAACGGCGCGCTGGATATTCATTGGTCGTGTCGTTATCAAGTCCAGAGACGAAGGTGGACCTTTATACACCTGTTCGCATTGAATTGGCTAATCTGGCCAAGTTGCCTGTGGCCATTGTGACTTGACAGGCTCTCGTAGACAGGGTTGCGATCGCGGCCCGATTTTGGTTGTCCTTCCGCATCCCCCTATCCCCAAAAACACAAAAGGCCCAGCCATCTCTGGCTAAGCCCTTGAAAAGTCTGGTGCCGGCGAAGAGACTCGAACTCCCGACCCGCGCATTACGAATGCGCTGCTCTACCAACTGAGCTACGCCGGCACACCAGGGTCGCCCCCGCAGGGGCGACCGAAGGCCGGACATATAGCCCGACCACGGGATGGCGTCAAGCAATCACTGCGCGGCTTGAGCCAGACGTGTGGTGGCTTGGCGTGCGGCGGCATCGGTCCAGACGATGGTGTCGATGCCGTGGCAGGAGGTGCAGGCGGCCGACCACTCATCTGCTGGGGAACCGCACTGGCGGCACAGCCAGCCCGGGTCGCCCTTGGCGTCGGCGGCCTGGGCGAGCCAGTGGCGGACCGCTTCGGCGTTGCCGGTTTCCCGATCCTCGACCTCGGCGAGCAGGCGCCACACCCGGCTGGACGGGCGCAATTCCGCCGCCGCCATCAGGTGATTGCGGGCCTGGCCCCACAACTCGGCGGCCAGGGCTGCCTCGGCGAGCACCATATGGCTTTCCACATGGCCGGGGTTGACCGCGGCCAGGGTCTCGGCACGGCGGACCCGCTGCAACGCATCCTCCTTGTCGAACAGTCCGATATAGGCGTGGGCCAGGTCGGGATGCGGAGCAAAGCGCCAGGCATCCTCAATCAGCCCGGCGCCGCGCCGGGTTTTGCCCTCGGTGGCCCGCAGACGGGCCAATTTGACATTGGCGGCAACGAAACCCGGATCGGCTTCCACCGCCTGGGCCAACAGCTTCGCCGACTCGCGGTGATTGCCGGCATCCTCGGTCTGGCGAGCCCGTTCGAACAGCACCACTGCCTTCTTGCGGCGGGCTTCCTCGGGCGCGAAGACGTTGCGCTTGGTGGCATGACCGAGCGTGGTCTGCGCATCCGACCACAGGCCGGCACGGGCCTGGAGATCGAACAGGGTCGCGGTCAGCCACGGCGCATCAGGATTGAGGGTATGGGCGCGGCGGGCATAGTCCAGCGCCGCCGCCTGATCGCCGTCCTTGATCGCCTGGGTGAGCAGCCCACGCAACCCCAGGAACGCCGTTTCCGGCCGTTCCAGCATGGTGGCGAAATGGGTTTTGGCGGCTTCGGCGTCACCCGACAGCTGCGCCGCCTGGGCCGACAGCAGCATGGTCAGCGGCGGGTCGCGCAGCAGGCTGTCGGCCCGCTTGGCATTGCGAAAGGCGTTGTCGGCATCGCCGGCCGCCACGGCCGACAGGCCGTCGATCAGCGCCAGATAGCCCTTGCGCTGACGGCGGGCATGGCGCGAGCGGGTCCAGCGGCTGGGGATGGCGAACAGCCATTGCAGCAGCCGGAACACCAGACTGAGGCTGAACAGCACCGCCAGCAGGCCGAGCAGCAGAATCGGCACCTGGGTCTCGACATACCAGCCGCGCCAGCGGATGGCGACATCGCCCGGATTGTCGGCGAACCACACGGCGGCCGCCACCAGCAGGCCGACCGTGACGAGATAGAGAAGGACGCGGCTCATCAGCGCTTACCCCTTCGCCTGGGCGACCGCCACTGCGTGCGCCGTCAGATTGGACAGGGCCTGTTCCGCGGCCAGACGAGCCTTGGCCTTGGCCAGCCATGCCCCGGCGACTTCCGCCGGCACACCGTCGAGAGCCGAGAGTTCGCGCACCGCCGTCCCCAGATCACCCTTTTCGAGGCCGGCCTGAGCACGCGCCACCTTGGCCGCCACCGAATCCCCGGCCGCTTCGCCGTCGATGCGCCGCACGGTGACCACCGAACTGATCGACTGCACCGTCTGGCGCCACCAGCCCGGCTGCTCCGGCACCACTTCGGCGCGGATAATGGCCGACGCCAGTTCGTTGAAGCGCGAGGCCAGTTCGCCGCGCGTCGCCACGCCTTTTTCGGCCAGCGGCTCGAGCGCCTGCAAGGTCTTGGCGGATTCGCTGTCGCTGCCAGCGATCAGCTTCAGCGCCCGCAATTCCGCATCGAACGCGGTGCCGCGATAGATCGCCTCGCGCAACTGCCCGGTGGCGATCAGCAGCGCCTGCGCCTGCTGAGTCCGCGACTGGGCCTGCTGCACCGCCGCTTCCGCCGTGTCGACGCGCTGCGACAGCTTCAGCACCTGGGCCGGGCTGACGCTGTTCTGCCTGAACTCGCCGAAGGCCTGCTTGATCTCGTCCTTGAAGGTGGTGTTGTCCTTCTTGAGTTCGCCGGCCAGACCCTGGAACTGGGCCACGTCCTTGCGCACCGTCGCCACTTCGCCGGCCAGTCCGTCGACTGTCTGGCGCAGAGCTGCCAATTGCGCGGGATCGAAGCGCGGCAAGGTCTCCAGCGCCGCAACGCGCTGGGTCACGGCATCGACTCGAGCGGGATCAACCGCAGTCCCGCCGGCTGCCGCCGGAACGGTCTTTTCCATCTGGCTGAGCTGGCCGCGCAGGGTGCCGAGCGTCTGCTCCAGCTGACCGATGCGGCCGTCAAGTGCGGTGGCCTGCTGCACCGCCCGATTGGCGGTGGCGGCAACCTCTTGCGGGACGAACAGCTCGGCCAGCTTGGGCTGCCATTGCGGCAGCGTCGTCCAGGCGACGCCTCCCAGCGCGCCGACGACCAGCACCGAAGCCAGCCCGCCCATGAAGAAGGCCCCGCCGGCCGAGATGCCCGAGCGAGGCGCGGGCGCCGCAACCGCAGGACTGGATGGGGGCGGCTCGGCAGGCGCCGCCGGAGCGGCGGTTTCGACCGGAGCGGCGATCTCGGTCTTGGCCTCGACCGGCTCGGCCGCGGCGTCCTGGGTCACATTATCGCGCTGTGGGCTCATTCTTCTGCCTCGCTTTTCGCCCATGATGTCAATTCCCCGAATTTTGTCTCTCGGTCGACGGCCGCCAGCAGCGACGCCTGATCCGGCCGCTCGGCGACTCGGATGGCGCGCCACAGCAGGCCGCTCAGCCTTTCACCGACGGCCGGGCTGAGGCCGTAGGCGGTGACGTCGCCGCACTGTACCCCCGCAACCCGCGCGAGGCTAACAAAGGTGCTCGCTGTTCGGGGAGAAAAGAACAGAGCTATGTCGATAGATCTGTCGGTCAGAGCCCGACACAATTCCGCACTGAGCGACTCGGCGGTGCGGGCCTCGTAAAGCACTTCGCGGCGCACGGTATAGCCGTCGCGCAGCAGGGCGCCGGAGATGTCTCCGGCTACCGCCGTTCCAGCGGCATGAATCAGCGAACCGGCCTGAGGATCGAGCCGCGCCCGCACCAGCGCCACCAGACTGTCGGCATCGCCGCCGGCACTGACGACCGCGGTAAATCCCAGGTCACGGGCACAGCGGGCGCTGGCATCGCCGACCGCCAGTACCGGCAAGGCGCGATCAGGAGTCGCCGCCGCCAGAGCGCGCACGCCATTGGCGCTGGTGGCGAGAATCGCCTGAGCGCCGGTCAGGTCGAGTCGCAGGCCGGGAACCGGCACGATCGACAGCAGCGGCTCGACCATGACGTCGAAGCCGCGGTGTCGCAATTCCAATGTCACGCCCTCGGCGTCCTCCTGGGGACGGGTGATGAGGGCGCGGGCCATGGGCTTAGTTTCCCCGGACCTGGAAGAACCCTGGTCCGGCCTGGCGCAACAGCTCGTCGCCGGCATCGCGCCCCATGGCCTCGGCATCGACCGCGGCGCCGGAGCGAACCGTCTCGAAGCCCTCCGAGCCGTCGGGCCGCAGGATCAGCCCTTGAAACGACAGGGCGTCCCCGTCCAGCCGCGCCAGCGCGGCGATGGGCGTGCGGCACGAGCCGTCGAGCACCCGCAGGAAGGCGCGCTCGGCGATAACGCGGATATGCGACTCCTGATGGTTCAAGGGAGCGAGCACGTCGTGCGCCGCCTCGTCACCATCGCGGCAGGTGATGCCAATGGCTCCCTGGGCCACGGCCGGCAGGAATTCGTCCTCGGGCAGCACCGCGGTGGCGCGCTCGGCCAGGCCGAGCCGGCGCAGACCGGCCAGCGCCAGCAGGGTAGCGTCGATCGCCCCCTCCTCGAGTCGCTTCAGCCGCGTCTGAACGTTGCCGCGTAGCGGCACCACCTTGAGGTCGGGGCGGCGGTACAGGATCTGGGCGCCGCGCCGCAGACTGGCGGTGCCGATGACCGAGCCGGCCGGCAAGGCACCGATCGACTCGGCCTTGAGGCACAGGAAGGCGTCGCGCGGGTCTTCGCGCGGCAGGATGCACGGCAGGACGATGCCGTCGGGCAGCACCGTCGCCACGTCCTTCATGGAATGGACGGCGATGTCGATGCGGCCGTCCAGCATGGCCTCGTCGATTTCCTTGGTGAACAGGCCCTTGCCGCCGATCTCGGCAAGAGTGCGGTCGAGCACCATGTCACCGGTGGTCTTGATCACCACGATCTCGATGGCGCCGTCGGCGGCCAAGGCGGGATGGGCGGCGATCAGCCGGTCACGGGTCTCGTGGGCTTGGGCCAACGCCAGCGGGCTGCCGCGCGTGCCGATGCGAACTGGGCCGATGCGAAGGGTCTTCATGACCCGGTGTTTTAGTGGCTGACAGGCGCCAAGAAAAGGGATTATTGCCGGGGATGTGGGCGACTGCTCCGCTTGGAGATGGCGATGATCGTTTTGGGCATTGAAACCAGTTGCGACGAGACGGCGGCGGCGGTGGTCGACGACCGGCGCAGCATCCTGGCCAACGTCGTTCTGTCTCAGTTGGAGGAACACCGGCCCTATGGCGGCATCGTGCCGGAAATCGCCGCGCGTGCCCATCTGGAGCATGTGGACCGGCTGATCGCCCAGGCGATGACCGAGGCGGGGCTTGGCTTTGCGCAGTTGGACGCAGTCGCCGTCACCGGCGGACCGGGCCTGATCGGCGGGGTGATGGTCGGGGTGATGAGCGGCAAGGCCATCTGCGCCGTCCACGGCACGCCCTTCCTGGCCGTCAACCATCTGGAGGGCCACGCCCTGACGGCGCGGCTGACTCACGATCTGGCCTTTCCGTATCTCTTGCTGCTGGTATCGGGCGGTCATTGTCAGCTACTGGTGGTCGAGGGCGTCGGCCAATATCGCCGACTCGGCACCACCATCGACGACGCGGCGGGCGAGGCCTTCGACAAGGTGGCCAAGATGCTCGGGCTGGGCTATCCCGGCGGGCCGGCACTGGAGCGCGCCGCCCGCGCCGGCAACCCCGCCGCCTACACCCTGCCCCGCCCGCTCAAGGGCCGGCCGGGCTGCGATTTTTCCTTCTCCGGCCTGAAGACGGCGGTGCGGCTGGTGCTCGACGGGCTGGGACGGGAGCCGGATGAGCGGGACGTGGCCGATATCGCCGCGTCGTTCCAGGAGGCCGTCGCCGATGCCCTGGCCGACCGTTGCGGTCGCGCCTTGCGGCAGGTGGCCGAGACTCATCCCAGCGTGAGCGCCCTGGTGGTGGCTGGTGGCGTCGCCGCCAACACCGCCCTGCGCGCCCGCCTGAGCCGACTCGCCGAGGAGCACGGCCTGACCCTGGTCGCCCCGCCGCTCGGCCTGTGCACCGACAACGCGGCGATGATCGCCTGGGCCGGGCTGGAGCGGTTCCGCCTGGGCGAACGCGATTCGCTCGACTTCGCCGCTCGCCCCCGCTGGCCGCTTGATCCCACCGCACAGAAAGCGCGGGGTGCCGGGGTGAAGGCGTGAGGGCTGATGCCGGCTGGACGACGTCAAGCCTTTGAAGTCACGGGGAAATTCTACGGGTGACAGCCCTCACCCCGACCCTCTCCCGCCAGCGGGAGAGGGGGCGTGCACCCTGTCCGTTGGCCAAGTCACTGAATTCATTGGATGATGTGGCGCCCTGGAATCCAGGAAGAGCCTGAGCCTTATCTGCCCCGCTCTCCCTAAAGCCCCTTCTCGTACCCTTTCGGGCTCAGCAGATAGGCCTTGAAGATGTCCGGCAGCCGGTTGGCGAAGTCGGCAGTCGGGTCGGCGTGGTCGAGCTTGAAGGCGGCGGCTTTTTCGGCGAAGCGGCGGATCAGGCCGGGCTTGCCGGGGATGCCGAAGACGGCGACGAATTCGGTCTCGCCAAGGGCGTGCCAGGCGGTGTCGAGAAAGACCGACAGTTGGTATGGCTGCAACTTTTCGGTCATGCGGTGGATGGTGTCGGCGCTGACGATGTGCAGATAGCTGGCCATCTCGCCCAGATCGCGGGCGTTTTTCTCCTCCAGGGCTTCCAGCCGGTCGGTGTCCTTGCACATCTCCCAGAACTTGGCGCCCATGCGGCCGTAGACCGCGCTGTGCAGGGCTTCGTAATTGGCCTTGCCGAGAAAGGCCACGCCCTGGGCCGCCAGCGGCTGGGTTTCCAGCATTTCACGCATCATGTCGTCGGACAGGATCTTGCGCGCTCCGTCGATACTGCGGCGACCGATATTGGCCAGGGCGGCAATACCCTCGGGATTGCGCAGGGTGGTCAGGCCCGGGCCCAATTCGCGGATCAGTTTGGCGGGCAGTTCGGCGTAGTGGGGAATCAGCGGCACCTGCCAGTCATGTTCCAGATTGTCGCGGATTGCCTGATAGAACTCTTCCGCATAGTTGCGGTTGGGCCGCGGCTTGGGGCGTTCGTCCTCGCGCCAGTTGCCGGTCACCAGCGACGCCAGCTTTTCCAGCAGCGACTTGGTCTGCGGTTCGACCACGTTGGGCTTTGCGGTGGCGTCGACAAAGCGCTTGGTGGCGTATTGGCGGGCACCGGAGCGCACGATCATACCGATGATATCGTTGACGCTGCGACCGCACGACAAGGGCTTGGCATCGTCCGTCACCGGACGGCCCTGCTCGTCCACCAGGAAGTCGGCGAACTTGCTGCGCTGCTTGCGGAACACCAGCAGGCAGCCATACAGCAGCTCGGGGCTTTCCATCACCGTGCGATAGGGATCGTCCAGCGGCGCCAGGGTGGGGATGAGCTGGCGCATCCGTGCCGCCACCGGGCCTTTCAGCGTGGAAATGATCTGGTGCTTCTGGCGTCCGGCCGACGCATCGTCCTTGTCCGGGGACTTGGCTTTGCTGTCGATCGCCGTCGGGCTGGGCATGAGAGATGGCATCCTGATAGTCGAAAAGAGATAGCGTCTTACCTAATAGCAGCCCTGGCTCCGGTCGATACAAGGGCTGCGTCGAAATTTCCGTCCAAAGGATACTCCGCCTCGGCCGAATAGACAGCGCCGCTGTGCCCAAGATGGCTGGAAAACAAGGTAAAATGCGACACCGTCAAAGGGGGTAGGCGCAACAGGGCATTGCCGGCCAGGAACTCGCCAAGTCGTGGTCCCGGCGATTCCCTGAACCGTGCGAGCGTCGTATGGGGCGAGAACTTTCGCGCTTCGGGTGGCAAGCCTGCGCGCACCACGGCCGACTCGACCTTGTCATGCAGATGGGCCAGTTCGGCTGACCGGTCCACGCCGACCCAGAGTGTATGGGGGTGGCGCGACGAGCCGAAGGTGCCGACTCCGGCCAGGGTGACCTCGAACGGCCTGGCCTGCACCTGGGCCAGGCTATCGTGGAGATCCTGCGCCACACCCTGGTCCACCTCGCCGATAAAACGCAAGGTCAGGTGCATGCTGTCCGGCGTCACCCATCGGGCATGGGGCAGGCCGACACACAGCGAGGCCAAGGGTTGACGCTGGTCTTCGGTCAGGGCGATGCCGACGAACAGCCTGATCATTGCGCACCTCCAACGAAGACGGCGAGGACACCGGTGTATGTATACAGTTGATCGCGGCAGATTTCGCCATTGGCGCTGAAGCCGACCAGCGGCAGAGTCCCCAGCTCTTCTTCCAGGATCTTCAGCTCGCGCCCCGGGCTGCCGAACATGCTGGAGCCGCGCGCCACGCACGAGATGTACAGGGCGCCAAGCACCGGCTCGCCGCGGCGGCGGATCCGGTCGCGCACATCAACCGCCATGCGCCGCAGGTCGCGCTGGGCGGCATTGGCGTCACGGCAGACGAACATCAGCGCTTCACCGGTCTGAACCTCGCTGCCCAGTGCCAGCCAGCCATGCTGGGGATCTATGCCGGTCAGGCTGCGCACCGCATAATCGCCGTTGTCCGACCCGACCACCGGCGCGGCGGCATGGATATAGCCGGCGGCACGGCGCAGATCGCGGGCGATGATGTCACCCGCCTCTTCGCGCAGCACCTGCAACGCCGGCCGGCCGTCGATGGACATCAGCACATTGTCCAAGGCCTCGGTCACCTGATGCGGCCGACCGATCGGCGTGCAGCCCTGGGTCAGGCCGACCACCACGCCGACCGGGGCGCGGATCAGGGCGCCGGACAGGCCGGGCGGCGACAGGGTGCCGGCGACGCGGTTGTCCTCGATCGTGGCCATCAGGCCGCCGACCAGGAAAGCGCCGCTCGCTTCGGCCAATCCGGTCAGTTGGGCGACCGCCGGCTGCGCCGGATCGCCATGGACCAGAGCAACCGGAACGCCGGTCCCCCGCAGCCAATCCTCATGGGCGGCGCGGAACGTTGCCGGATCGGCGTCATCAAACAGGCGGACGCTGTCGGCGGGCAGGGTGCCGACCATCATCGCCACGGCCCCGCCTTCGACCGGCTCGATCCCGGCCACATGGACCGCAAAACCGACTCCGCCGATCCAGTCGCGGACCGAGGTGGTTTCGCGCAGGAAGGTGACGATGCTGCCAAGGTCTCCGGCGAAGTCGTGGGACACATAGACCCATCCGACGGTATCGTCGGTCGAGACTCCGCCCAGAGCGTCCAGACAGGCCTTGGTCGCCAGCCCCCAATGCTGGGCGGCGCCATGCGCCGTTCGGAATCGCTTCAGCCGCACGTCCTGGCCTCCTGTTCGCCGTCACCCACGGGACGCCAGCATTCGTTCCACCGAGGGAAGGATGTGTTCGACAATGACCCCGACTCCGTGAGCGGTGGGATGGAGCCCGTCCTCCTGGTTCAGCCCCGCCTTGGTGGCGACACCCTCCAGAAAGAACGGATAGAATATCACCGGATGCTTCTGCAACACCCGCGCATAGACATTGGCGAAGGCTTCCTGATAGTCCCGCCCCAGATTGGGCGGCGCCACCATGCCGGCCAGCAGTACCGGAATTTCGGCAGAGCGCAGCCGCGCGACGATGGCGTCGAGATTGGCATAGGTCTGTTCCGGGTCGAGACCGCGCAAGCCGTCGTTGGCGCCCAACTCGACGATGGCGAAATCCGGCTTGTCGGCCAGCGCCCAGTCCAGCCGCGCCAGGCCGCCGGCGGTGGTGTCGCCCGACACCCCGCCGTTGATCACCCGCACGTCGTGGCCGCGCGATTTCAGCGCCGCTTCCAACTGGGCCGGGAACGATTGATCATTGGCCAGGCCGTAGCCGGCAGTCAGGCTGTCTCCCAACGCCAGGATGCGCCACGGTGCCGCCACGGCCGCGGGCGCCAGCAGGAGATTGACAATAAGGAGGACTAACCCATATCGGGAACGCACAAGACGGGGGCGAAGGAACCGCCGCCACGCACACCCCCAGCCCGCCGGCAAGGACATGATGGATACCTCAATGGATGCGATGATCGCGCTTCAGGACGTACATCTTAAGCTGGCGAGTCAGGCCGGCGAGGTCAACATCCTGCGCGGCGTGGATCTTGCGATCAGACCCGGCGAGACGGTGGGGCTGGTCGGGCCCTCCGGTTCGGGCAAGTCGACCATGATGATGGTCGTGGCCGGGCTGGAACGACCGACAAGCGGCCTGGTCCGGGTGGCGGGCCGCGATCTGGCCTCGCTGGATGAGGACGGACTGGCGCTGTTTCGCCGCGATCTGGTGGGCATCGTCTTTCAGGCGTTCCATCTGGTGCCGACCATGACGGCGATCGAGAATGTTGCGGTGCCGATGGAACTGGCCGGCGAGGCCGGAGCCTTTCCGCGGGCGCGGGATCTGCTCGAGTCGGTCGGCCTGGGCCATCGGCTGGAACATTATCCGGCCCAACTGTCCGGCGGCGAGCAGCAACGCGTCGCCATCGCCCGCGCCTTCGCGGCACGGCCGCGGCTGCTGCTGGCCGACGAGCCCACCGGCAATCTCGACGGTGCCACCGGCCGTGCCATCATCGACCTGATTTTCCGCCTGCGCACCGAGCATCGCACCACATTGCTGCTGATCACCCATGATCCGGCCATCGCCGCGCGCTGCGACCGGGTGGTTCGGCTGGCCGACGGCCGTGTCGTCGCCGAAACGGCCGAGGCGGGGGCGTCCTGATGGGCCGTCTGTCGCTCGCCTGGCGGCTGGCGCGGCGCGAGATGCGCGGCGGCCTGCGGGGCTTCGGGGTGCTGATCGCCTGCCTGGCGATCGGTGTCGGCGCCATCGGCGGGGCCGGCTCCATCAAGGCCTCCATCACCAGCGCCGTAAGTCAGGATGCCCGGGCCCTGCTGGGCGGCGACCTGTCGTTGCGGCTGGCTCAGGAGTCGGCCGACGGCGAGCAGTTGGCGGCGCTCCGGTCGGTCGGCCGGCTGGCCGTCACCACCGACATGCGGGTGATGGTGCGGGCCGCCGACGGCCGCCGCAGTCTGGTTGAGATGAAGGCAGTGGATGGCGCCTATCCATTGTATGGCACGGTGGTCACCGAGCCGGCGGCGCCGCTCGACGACCTGCTGGGACAGCGTGATGGGGTGTGGGGGGCGCTGGCCGAGCCGGCGCTGCTGTCGCGCCTCGGATTGGTGCCGGGCGAAATGGTCAAGGTGGGGGATGCCACGCTGCGCCTGAGCGCAGCCATCACCGCCGAGCCCGACCGTGTTGCCTCCATGTTCTCGCTGGGGCCACGGCTGATGGTGCGGCCCGAGGCGCTGGCGGCAACCGGGCTGGTTCAGCCGGGCAGTCTGATCCGCCACGGCTATCTGTTGCGTCTGGCCGAGCCCGCCGACGCGGTGCGGGTGGCCGATACGCTGAAGCAACAATTCCCCCATGCCGGCTGGCAGATTCGCGGCATCGACGACGCGGCTCCGGGCATCGACCGTTTTCTCGGCAACATGACGCTGTTCCTGACCCTGGTCGGCCTGACCTCGCTGCTGATCGGCGGCATCGGTGTCGCCAACGCGGTCAAGGCCTTCGTCGATGGCCGGGTCGCCACCATTGCCATCCTCAAATGCGTCGGCGCCACCGGGCCGCTGGTGCTGATGGTCTATGCTCTGCAAATCGGCCTGATCTCCCTGGGCGGCATCGTTCTGGGTATGGGGCTGGGCGCGCTGGTGCCGTGGCTGGTGGTGGCGGCGGCCGGCTCGAGCATTCCATTACGGTTCGAACTCGGCGTCTATCCGTTCGCCCTGCTGCTGTCGGCGGCGTTTGGAGCGCTGGTGGCGCTGGCTTTCGGGCTGTGGCCGCTGTCGCGCGCCGCGGCGATCCCGCCGACCGCCTTGTTCCGCGACGTGGTGGCGCCGCTGGCGCGGCAGCCGCATCGCCGGGCGATGCGCGGGGCGATGCTGGGGGTGGGGCTGGCGGCGCTGGCCCTGGCGCTGCTGACCGTCGCTTCCGCCGACAACCGCATGCTGGCCGGCTGGTTCGTGGTCGCCGCGCTGGCCACCCTGGCGGCATTCCGGGGTGCCGCTGTGCTGGTGCGTCGGCTGGCACAGCGGGCCTCGCACCAAAGGCGGGATCGCGGTGGCGCGCCCTCGGTGCGACTCGGGCTGGCGCGGCTGCATCGGCCGGGCGCGGTAACCGCCAGCGTCGTCGTTTCGCTGGGCGTCGGACTTTCGGTACTGGTGGCCATCGCCCTGGTTCAGGCCAACCTGACTCGCCAGATCGCCGAGAAGCTGCCCGAGCAGGCGCCGGCCTTCTACTTTATCGACATCCAGTCGTCCCAGGCCGACTCCTTCGATCGGCTCACCGCCGCGGTGCCGGGCATCGGTGAGGTCAAGCGCGCGGTCATGGTGCGTGGCCGGGTGACCGGCATCAAAGGAGTCGCGGCGGATCAGGCGAAGGTCACTGCGGAAGCGGAATGGGTGATCCGCGGCGACCGCGGCCTGACGGTGGCGGCGACACCGCCCGAGGGCACGCGGCTGGTGGCCGGCGAATGGTGGCCGGCCGACTATCAGGGGCCGCCGCTGGTGTCGCTGGATGCGCAGATCGCCAAGGGCTTTCATATCGGCCTGGGCGACACCGTGTCCGTCACCGTGCTGGGCCGCGAGATTACCGCCACCGTCGCCTCGCTGCGCGAAATCGACTGGTCGACGGTGGGCATGAATTTCGTCTTCGTGCTGTCCCCCAGTGCGCTGGCCGGGGCTCCGGTCGGCTGGATCGCCACCGCCAAGGTCGACCGCGCCACCGAGGACCAACTGGAACGGGTGGTGACCGACGCGCTGCCGAACGTTTCGGCCATTCGCGTCCGTCAGGCTATCGAATCGGTTCAGCACATGCTGGAAGGCGTTGGCGTCGCGGTGCGCATCGCCGGAGCGGTCACGGTTCTGTCCGGCGCCCTGGTGCTGGCCGGCGCGGTGGCGGCGGGCCGGCGGCGGCGGATCTACGAGGCCGTCGTGTTAAAGACTCTGGGGGCAACCCGGCGCGACCTGCTGAAGGCCTATCTGGTGGAATACGGCGCGCTCGGCCTGGCCACCGGTGTGGTCGCCGGTGTGGTCGGCAGTCTGGCCGCCTGGGCGGTGCTGCGTCTGGTGATGCGAGCCGAGTGGGTGTTCCTGCCCGGCACCGCCGCCCTGCTGGTGATCGGCTGCACGGTGGTCGCGCTGGCCCTCGGATTCCTTGGAACATGGCGGGTGCTGGGCTTGCGGGCGGCGCCACATCTCCGGAATGAATGACCGCTATGCTTGTGCGGACTTGATTTTATCAGGGTTTCGCTCATATTGGGTGAGGCGATCGGTCTGTCCCGTCGTGTACGAGGTTCGCCATGCCCATCGAAACCAAACGTTCCTATGACACCCTGCACGGTCGCGCCGAAGCGGCGCCGATTGATGCAGGGCTGCGCAGCTACATGCTGCGCGTCTACAATTATATGGCCTCGGGTCTGGCACTGACCGGGCTGGTGGCGGCGGCAGTCGCTTCGTCGGAGACGGTCAGTAACGTCATTTTCGGCACCGGACTGTTCTGGGTGGTGGTGCTGGCCCCGCTCGGCCTCGTGTTCTTCCTCAGCGCCCGCATCCACGCCATGAAGGCGTCAACCGCCCAGGCGCTGTTCTGGGTCTATGCCGGAGTGATGGGCCTGTCCATGGCCTCGATCTTCCTGCAATTCACCGGCGCCAGCGTTGCTCGGGTGTTCTTCATCACCGCCGGTACCTTCGCCGCCATGAGCCTGTACGGCTACACCACCCGGAAAGATCTATCGGGCTGGGGTTCGTTCCTGTTCATGGGGCTGATCGGCCTGATCCTGGCTACGCTGGTCAATCTGTTCCTGGCCAGCAGCATGTTGCACTTCATCATTTCGGCCGCGGGCGTGCTGGTGTTCACCGGCCTGACCGCCTACGACACCCAGCGCATCAAGGAGATGTATCTGGAGGCCGACGGTGCCGAAATTGCCGCCAAGAAGGCGGTGATGGGTGCCCTGCAACTCTATCTGGATTTCATCAACCTGTTCGTCATGCTGATGAACCTGCTCGGCGATCGCCGCTGAGGCGGTTGGTCCGGCGCAATGGGTTGGGAAAAGGGAGCCATGGGGCTCCCTTTTCTTTTTCCGGGGGCGGATCTAAGCTCGGTTCGGAGGTGGATCATGACCAAGCATGTGACGTTGGCCGAATTCCAGGCTCACGCCGCGGACCTGCTGACCGAGGTGCAGGAAACGGGGGAAACGGTGGTGATCGAGCAGGAAGGGCGGCCGCCTTTGGAACTGACGCGACAAGGGGGGGAGCCAACTCCAACAGCGGAGGAACGCCTGCGGCGCCTTGATGCTTTGCGTGGGTCGATCACTGTATGTGGGGACATTATGGCACCCGTCGTTGATGATGATGACTGGGAGCTGGATTGATGCCGAGGCTCCTTCTCGACACTCATGTGCTTGTCTGGTTCATTAACCATGACCCGAAATTGGGTTCACTCTCCCGCTCGCTCATTGAGCAAGGGCTCGTGGCAGACAGGCTTTGCTTGTCATCGGTCACTTTCTGGGAGGTCGCCTTGCTGTCTTCCAAGGGACGGGTTGCGTTGAATACACCGCCGACCGCATGGCGAACCGCGGTTCTGGGGATGGGAGTGCGCGAATATCCCCTGGATGGCGACGTTGCCATCCGTTCCGCCCTGTTGGCCGACCTTCACCGCGACCCGGCGGATCGTTTCATCATGGCCACGGCTATTCGGCACGGTGCAACGCTGGTGACGGCGGACAATGATATCCTCGCCTGGGCCGGCCCCCTGCCCCGCCTCGACGCCCGCAGCTGATCAGCCGACTCGGCGCAGAATCTCCATGGCCGCGTTGAGCTGGCTCATGCGCTGATGGCTGCCATGCTGGCTGTCGGGGTGGTGGATGGTTGCCAGCATGCGGAATTTGGCGCGTACCGTCTTCTGATCGGGTGCCATGCCGGGGGGGAAGCCCAGCACATGCAGGGCCTCCTCGCGATTGCGCACGCCGTCGGGCAGCGGCTCGAAGGCCAGTACTCCGACGATGACCCGAAGCCGCTCCAACTCCTCCCGGGCGTCCTGAAGGGCGGCGCGGTGGTGGTTGACGGGTTCGATGGGGGTGGGCTGCGGTTCGGGGATGGGCTCGGGCGGGGCGCTGACCGGGCTGCCAGCCTCTCCGACACGGATGATGATGTGTCCGTGGTCAAGCGCCAGGGCGATATTCAGGGCCTTGCGAATAAACGGCACGTCATAGCCCGGTGGCATCCGCACCTGCAAACGTGGTTTGCGGCGCCAGGGTCGGCCGGCGGCCGGTCCTGACTTCAAAATCACGATTTCGCGCTCGCCGCCCGGTGGCTCACCGGGGTCGGGGGCGCCGTCGACCTCTTCCGCCGGCAGCACCAGCAGAACCGAGCGGGCAACGTCACCGACATTGACCTTGCGCTTGACCGCCAATGCCTCGACGGCATCGCGGAAGGCGATGGAACAGGGGACCGTGTAGGAATGCTTAATGACGCTGGACATGGACCGGGCGTTGAACGAGAGGGGACGGCGGCATCCACATACCTTGTCCGAAACGAATACGGGGTTTGCGGCAGGCAGTCAACTACATCCGTAAGCCCTTGCCGCGCTTGTTCAAGGTCAGCGTCCAAGTGACTGTCATATAACGGCTAATGGTCGGGGGCTCAGAACGGGCGGCGGCCGGCGGAAGAGCCATGCCAGTGTATGCCGCGGGCACCACAAAGGCAGCAACTTCGCTCGAAGTTGCGCGTTTGAGGTCTCTGTCAGGGATTTTGCGGCTGCAACTACGATTGCATTCTGCGTTTGGGGGGGATACCGGCGAGCGGAATGTTTGACACATGATCCGACCGTGGCGCCGGTATCCAGCGGCCATTGCGGTCGCACCTGAGCGCGGAGCGCGCCCGGCGAGGGCATAGATGAGCCTTCAGGCTCGTCGCTATGAATCAGGCGACTCGGGACAAGCGCATCCGCCGGCCGGTGCGGAACATGGCTTCCATATCGGCGGCGGGCAGCGGTTTGCTGAACAGATAGCCCTGCATCTGGTCGCACGCGGCATCGCGCAGGAAATCCAGATGGTCGTAGGTTTCGACTCCCTCCGCCACCACCTTCATGCGCAGGGCATGGGCCATGGCCAGGATCGCCTTGACGATAGCGGCATCGTTGGTATCGGTGGTGACGTCGCGCACGAAAGAGCGGTCGATCTTGAGCTTCTGAATGGGGAAGCGCTTCAGCACGCTCAGGCTGGAATAGCCGGTGCCGAAATCGTCGATGGAACAGGCAATGCCCCGGTCGCGCAACTGGGCGACCACGGCGATGGCGTTTTCCGGATCGCGCATGGCCGAGCTTTCGGTCAGCTCCAGTTCCAGATAGCAGGCCTCCAGGCCGGTTTCGGTCAGCACCGCCTCGACGGTCTGTAGTAACCGTCGCGAATTCTGGAACTGTCGGCCGGAAATGTTGACCGCCACCGGCACCGCCGGCAGCCCGGCATTCTGCCACGCCTTGTTGAGGCGGCAAGCGGTGCGCAGGATCTGGTCGCACAGCGGGTCGATCAGGCCGTATTCCTCGGCGACGGGAATGAACTCGACGGGCGAGACCATGCCCAATTCAGGACTGATCCAGCGGGCCAAAGCCTCCATACCGACGATTTCGCCGCTGGCCAGATCGACCTGCGGTTGGAAGAACGGCAGGAATTCATCGTGGTCGAGGGCGCGGCGCATGCGGTTTTGCAGGGCCAGCGTCTTGATGACGCTCTCGTTCATCTCCTCGGTGAACATGCGGACGGTGTCCGGCCCCTGCGACTTAGCGCGCATCAGGGCGGTATCGGCGTGCTTGACCACGGTTTCGGGGTCGGCGCCGTCACGCGGCAGGATGCTGACGCCGATGCTGGCGGTCAGATCAAACTCGTCGCCCATCAGCGACAGCGGCTGAGACGAGCAGGCGACCACGCCGTCGACCGCCTGGGCGATGTCAGCTTCTGAACGGCAGCCGGGCACCATGATCAGAAAGCGGTCGCCTCCGGCCCGGGCGATGATCCCGCCCGGTCGCAGACAACTTTGCAGCCGCCGCGCCGCAGCGGCCAGCACCATGTCGCCGACGGCATGACCCAGGGTCGAATTGATCACGCCAAAGCGGTCGATGCCCAGGCACATGACCGCCACCATGGTGCTCTCGGCCTGAGCAAATCCCGAGGCGTCGGCCAGGTGATCGAGAAACAGGGCGCGGTTGGCGACGCCGGTGACGGGGTCGTAATAGGCCAGGAATCGCAGGCGCTCCTCGGCCTCCTTGCGGTCGGTGACGTCAAGCATGACACCGTCCCAGCACACTTCGCCGCTGGCCAGCCGCCGCGGCCGCGACCAGCCACGCAGCCAGCGCACGGTTCCATCGCGGCTGGACAGGCGCAACTCGTCTTCGACCGGGTCCAATGTGGTGGCCGAGTGGCGCAGGGCGCGCAGATAGCGCTCGCGGTCGGAGGTGGCCAGGGCGCTGAGGAAGACATCGCTGTCGGCAACGATCTCGGCCGGCTCGATGCCCAGCAGATCGCGCGACCCCTCGCTGACATACAGGTAGTGCAAGGTGCCGTCCTGGCGCAGCACACGCTGAAAGACGATGCCGGGCAGGTTCGAGGCGATGTTGCGCAGGCGCAGCTCGCTCTCGCGCAGGGCCTCTTCGGTGCGCTTGCGGTCGCTGATGTTGCGGCCGATGAAAATGAACAGCCGCCGCCCTTCCATCCGCACTTCCGAGGTGGTCATCTCGAACGGAAACAGGGTGCGGTCCGGCCGGCGGCCGATATATTCGCGGGTGCCGGCGATCAGCTCATCCTCGCCGGTCTCCAGGTATTGGGCGATTCGGCGATCATGCTCGGCGCGGCAGCTCGGTGCCATGAAATCGGAAATGCGCCGGGCCACCATCTCGTCGGCGGTGTGGCCGAACAGCCGCCCGGCGGCGGCGTTGGCCGATTCGATCAGGCCGTCCTCGTCCGCGGTGATGATGCTGTCGGCGGCGTGATCCATGATCATCTCGAGCCGCAGCTCGGCACGCTTGCGCTCGGTGATGTCGATCAGCAGGCCGTCCCACAGCACATCGCCATTGGCCAGCACATGCGGCCGCGACGTTCCGGACAGCCAACGGACCTCGCCACTCTTGGAGATGGCGCGGAATTCCTCGGGGCAGGGCAACAGGTCTTCGACCGAGGTCTCGACGGCGGCGCGATGGTGCTCGCGGTCGGCCCAGTGGGTGGCGTCCAGGCAGCCATCATTAGTGACCCGCATTTCGTTCGGCTCATAGCCGAGCACGTCGCGGACGCCGTCGGTGAAAAAGGGATAGGCGATGGTGCCGTCGCGGCGGCGGAGGCGCTGGAAGACGATGCCGGGCAGGTTGCTGGTGATGCTGGCGAGCCGTTCCTCGGCATCCAGCAAAGCGTCGACCACGCCCTGGCGGCCGGAGACGTCGCGCAGGATGACCACCCAGGCGAGGCTGGCGATGCCATCGCAGGCCGCGGCGCTGGCCTCAACCGAAAAGCGGTGGCCGGTTTTGTCGATACAGGCGACTTCCCAGACATTCGGGCCATCAGCGCCGATGGTCGGGGGAAAGGTCTCGAGTCCGCCGGCGTCTTCGGCCGGGCGGAGAATATCCAGTGAACAGCCCAGAACCTCGTCGGCCGACCAGCCGAACATGGCTTCGGCGGCACGGTTGAAGCCGGTGATCCGCCCTTCGGCCGCAAGCAGCACGATGGCGTCGGGTGCGGCAGCCCATGCTTCGCGGTAGGCATCGGCTGCCCCCGGACGCTCCGCGACCTCGATACCCTTCGGGTCGGCTGTCACTCGGTCCTCCGCGTGATGAGTCTCCAGCGGCCGTCGGTAAACGGCGCCCCGACATCCTAGCCGGCCCTTTCTCTTCAAGCAACCGCAGCGGCTGGCAAGCTTGATGTTCCTCAAGAATGACGAACAGGAAAGGGCGGGACGTTGCCGTCCCGCCCTTTCGCCGCTATGCGGCAGCCGGTCACAGAGGGCTGGGTACCGCCAGTTGGGCGCGGTGCATGCGCCAGAACAGATCCAGCAGCGGCAGCCAGGAATCGGCATCAAAGCTGCGGAAGCGAAGCGTGTACAGCAGCAGTTCGATATATTCCTCGGACAGCGTACCCGGACGGACCTTCAGGATCGTTAGTGCGACATTCAGGGCAAGCCACTCGTTCGGTATGAAATGGCTCGCCTGAGCATGCTGAGACACAAAATGTACAGGCCGTACCTTGATGATCCACTTCATCAGATAGCAGGCTTGCTTTGACTCGTCGGCACGTTTGATTTTATGAAAGTCGCGGAAGCGATCCAGGTCGACGGCATAGCTTCTGGTTGCCAGAAGCAACAGATCACGATTCATCTCTAAGCCGGCAATGCCTTTTGGCTGCCACAGATTTTTTTGAAGGAACAAAAAAGTACGATAAATTGACTCGAATTTTACTTGGGCGCGCCGCTCAAGCACTTGGTCACGCAAATCCGACATCTGCCACCTGACTTGTCGCTCAAGGGTTAACGCTTGGAGCGATTCAAGCCGTCAACGGCGGCCCAAAAAATCGGCGCCCACCCAGCACTGTCCAGCGCAAGGGTCGTTGCGTAATCATTCTCGTCAAAATTTTTGGCGTCATTTGGGATATGCCAATCGGCAACCATGGCAGCGTTCGAATTCGCTATCGCCAACCGCAATTCGCGTTCCACTAAGTCGTCGAACTCATCGACGGGCGCCATAGCCATCTGCACACTCCCTGCCCTTGATGACTCAGCATGAATCATACCAAGTCGCGCGACAAGGTGATACCACCTTTCGCATCTATGAGGACCGCGTTTCTTGCACGGATGAATCAAAAATGCAACAGACAAGATGGCGAAGCCAAGTATGCTCCGCCATCCCGCTGTAGCGTTACGCGCGGTTCATGCGGTTGTCGATCAGTTCCTCGACCACGGTCGGATCGGCCAGGGTGGAGGTATCACCCAAAGCGTCGAACGAGTTTTCGGCGATCTTGCGCAGAATACGGCGCATGATCTTGCCGGATCGGGTCTTCGGCAGGCCGGGGGCCCACTGGATCAGGTCGGGCGTGGCGATCGGGCCGATCTCCTTGCGCACCCAGTTGACCAGCTCCTTGCGCAGAGCCTCGGTGTGCTCTTCGCCCGCCACCAGGGTGACATAGGCATAGATGCCCTGGCCCTTGATGTCGTGCGGATAGCCGACCACGGCGGCCTCGGCGACCTTCGGATGGGCGACCAGGGCGCTTTCGACCTCGGCCGTCCCCATGCGATGGCCGGAGACGTTGATGACGTCGTCGACTCGGCCGGTGATCCAGTAATAGCCGTCCTCGTCGCGGCGGCAGCCGTCGCCGGTGAAGTACATGCCCTGATAGGTGCTGAAATAGGTCTGGATGAAGCGCTCGTGGTCACCATACACGGTGCGCATCTGGCCAGGCCAACCCGGCTCCTGCAAGCACAGATTGCCCTCGGTCGCGCCTTCCAGAATCTTGCCCTCGGCATCGACGACAACCGGCTTGACGCCGAAGAACGGCCGGGTGGCCGAACCGGGCTTCAGGGCGGTAGCGCCGGGCAGCGGGGTGATCAGGATGCCGCCGGTTTCGGTCTGCCACCATGTGTCGACGATCGGGCAACGGCCTTCGCCGACGATGTTGTGGTACCACAGCCAGGCTTCGGGATTGATCGGCTCGCCGACCGAACCGAGCAGGCGCAGGGAAGCGCGGCTGGTCTTCTTCACCGGGCCTTCGCCTTCGCGCATCAGGGCGCGGATGGCGGTGGGGGCGGTGTAGAAGATGTTGACCTGATGCTTGTCGATCACTTCCCAGAAGCGCGACACCGACGGATAGTTCGGAATGCCTTCGAACATCAGGGTAATGGCGCCGTTGGCCAGCGGACCATAGACGATATAGCTGTGGCCGGTGACCCAGCCGACATCGGCGGTGCACCAGTAGATGTCGCCATCATGATAGTCGAAGACATACTGATGGGTCATCGCCGCATAGGCCAGATAGCCGGCCGAGGTGTGCAGCACGCCCTTCGGCTTGCCGGTCGAGCCCGAGGTATACAGGATGAACAGCGGGTCTTCGGCGTTCAGTTCGACGGGCGCATGCACCGGCGAGGCCTTGGCGCAGATCTCTTCGTACCAGACGTCACGGCCGTCGACCATCGGGACGGCGCCACCGGTGCGCTTGACGACCACAACGGTCTTGACGCTCGGGCAGGTCTTCACCGCGGCATCGGTGTTGGCCTTCAGCGGCACCTTGCGACCGCCGCGCAGGCCCTCGTCCGAGGTGATGACGAGGTTCGATTCGCAATCCTGAATGCGGTTGGCCAGCGAATCCGGCGAGAAGCCGCCGAACACGATGGAATGCACGGCACCGATGCGGGCGCAGGCCAGCATGGCCACGGCCGCTTCCGGGATCATCGGCAGATAGATGGTGACGCGATCACCCTTCTTGACGCCCAGATCGACCATGGCGTTGGAGAAGCGGCACACGCGCTCATGCAGATCGGCATAGGTGATGTGGGCGCTTTCGCCCGGGTCGTCGCCTTCCCAGATGATGGCGGTCTGGTCGCCACGCGTCGCCAGATGGCGATCCAGGCAGTTGGCGGCAACGTTCAGCGTACCATCGGCAAACCACTTGATGTGCACGTTGCCGGTATAGGAAACGTCTTTGACCTGAGTGAACGGCTTGATCCAATCAAGGCGCTTGCCATGTTCACCCCAGAAGCCATCGGGATCCTTGACCGAGCGCTCGTACATCTCCAAATACTTGTCGTTGTCGATCCACGCCGACTTGGCAACATCCGTCGGCACTGGGAAAAGCTGGTTGTCAGACATAGTCCAGATGACTCCCTTTGGCAAATTTATCGCAGAGCGCCGAAGCGCTCCGACTCCCCGGGTTTCAGTATTTTATAGCGGCGGATTATGATGAATTTCGCGCTGGCGAACAAGCCGAACGGCGACGAAACAATGCGTTTCGTCGTGGATGAACGCAATATTCCATACGGCGGTGCCTACGCTGAACGGGGGAGGATCCACCCATCCATTCGTGTGATATCGAACGACCTAAGACTTTTGCCTGAGCACGGTCCCGCCAGACAGAGGCCGTCGTCCATGCGGAACAGGGCGCCGTGAGTCGCGCAGAGGATGTGGCGCCGCTCGATATCGAGTACCTGGCCGGGCCGGAAGTCCAACGGCACTCCAAGATGCGGGCAGCTATTGACATAGGCGAACACCTCGTCACCACGCCGCACCACCACGACCATCACCCGCTCCCCGCCGGTCTCGACGGCAAAGCCGGCTGAGCCGGGGTCGGACAGGTCGGAGATGTGGCACAGGGCGGCGCTTGGGCGGGTCATGGGCACACCACTTTAAGGCCGAGATGCTGGCGCATGGGCTCGAAGTCGCGATCGTTGTGGAGCAAAGCGTATCCACGCTCGATGCAGAACGTGCCGATGATCATGTCGACCGTCTTGCGCACGGTGATGCCCTTATCGCGCAGATATCGGTAATTCCGGGCCACTTGCACGGCCGAAAGCGGATCAAGCATGGCTTCCATCCGGTGGCATCGCAAGGCGCCTTCGACCCGCTGCGCCTGCTGATCATCGCGCAGGCCCTGAAGAATTTCGACCAGGATCAGATCGCCCACGACGATCAGGCCGCGACCGATCAGGCCGATCAGCATTTCCGTCTCCGCTGTCCGACGGCCACGAAAGAAGTCGATCCACACCGTGGTATCGACAACGATCATGCATCATCCCCGTGACCGAGGCGGCTGGCGTCCAGGTCTCCCTGCCAATCGACGTCGCCAAACAGCGTCAAGGTTTCCACTTCGCGCTTGTGCCGGATGAAATCACGAAGCGCGGCCTCGACAGTCGCCTTTTTGGTCATCAGACCGCTGATCGCCATGGCCTCGGCCAGGAGCCCGTCGTCCAGGTCGATATTGGTTCGCATGAGGGCCTCCATGTGTATGCCGAGACGATATCATACACATGGAGGCCCTTCAACGGACCGCAGTTCCGGTCACCGTTCGCTCATCCCCCCTCTCTCGCACAGCAGCGTCCAGGCCTCGTCGTCGATGGGCATCACCGACAGGCGCGATTGGCGGATCAGCGCCAGATGCTGCAAGCGCGGGTCGGCCTTGATGTCGGCCAGGGTGACGGGGCGGGGCAGCGGGTGCAGGGCCTTGACGTCGACCATGCCGAACCGGCCGGTCGGGTCGGTGGGGTCGGGGTAATATTCACGGACCACCTCGACGATGCCGACGATGCGCTTCTCATTCACGGAATGATAGAAAAACACCTGATCGCCCAGCCGCATCGCCTTCATGTTGGCGGCGGCCTGGTGATTGCGAACGCCGTTCCACGGCTCGACACCGACCCGCATCTGGTCGTCCCAGGACCACGATCCGGGCTCGCTCTTCATCAACCAAGTGGCCATGGCTCAGGGCAGAACCTTCTTGTAGGGGCGGATGTCGACGCTCTGGAACAGGCCGGCTTTAACATAGGGGTCGTCGGCCATCATCGCCTCGGCGGCGGCGCGGTCGGGCAATTCGATAAGGATCAGGCTCCCGACCATGGTCACGCCGTCATCGGCCAGCAGCGGCCCACCGGCCAGCATCTTGTCGGCATTGGGGCGGGCGTAGTCGAGATGCGCGGCGCGGTTGGCCAGACGCAGTTCCAGGTGACCAGGTTTGTCGAGGCAGGTAATCGCGAACAGCATGCGGATTTTCCTCCAAAACGCGGATGGTAGCGTATCCTGGCATCGTCGCAAAGCGGGTGAGAAGATTGACAATTCTCCATGCCCCGCTGTCGCCGATGGCGCATAACGGGCGCCAACAACTGCTTCAAGGAGAAGTCCCATGGCTGGACGACTGTTTTTCCTGTGTACCCACGGTCCCGAAGACGTGGAGCGGGCAACCATCCCGTTCGTGATGGCGACCGCGGCGCTGGCCTCGGATGTCGAGGTGGTGATGGGCTTCCAGGCCGACGGCGTGTGGCTGGCCGCCAAGGGCGGCGCCGATGCCATCGAGGCCCCCGGTTTCCCGCCGCTGCGGGATGTGCTGGCAGCCTATCAGGAAGCGGGCGGCACCATGCTGGTGTGCGGTCCCTGTGTCATGTCGCGCGGCATTGATCCGAAGAACGGCCTGATCGACGGCGCCGTCGTCGTCGGGGCGGTGACTTTCGTCGAGGAAGCGGTCAAGGCCAACGCGACCATGACGTATTAAAGGGCCCTCGCCGGGCGCGCTCCGCGCTCAGGTGCCGCCGCAATGGCGGCTGGCGTGATCCGACCTGATCGGATCCACGCTCTAAAGGGCGCCCTCGCCGGGCGCGCTCCGCGCTTGGCCGCCGCCGTAATGGCGGCTGGAGCGGTAGGAGCAGCCCGCTGCGGCGCTCCTACTCGCTGCGGAACGGCCGGGACATCAGCGCGGCGATCGCCTGATCCAGGCCGGCACCGTGATGCAGGATGGCGTTGACCGCTTCGGCGATGGGCATTTCCACACCCTCGCGGTGCGCCAGCCCGACCACCGAGGCGGCCGAGGCGACGCCTTCGGTCACGGCGCTGCGCCGCGCCAGAATATCGGCCAGCGCCTCGCCGCGGCCCAGCGCCTCGCCCAAGGAATAGTTGCGGGATTGGGTGCTGCTGGCGGTCAGGATCAGGTCGCCCAGACCGGACAGGCCCATCAGCGTCTCGGGCCGGCCCCCCATGCGCACGGCGAGACGGATGATCTCGGCCAGACCGCGGGTGATCAGGGCGGCGCGGGCGTTGTCGCCCAGGCCGCGGCCTTCGACGATGCCGCAGGCGATGGCCAGCACGTTCTTGACCGCGCCGCCGATCTCGGCGCCGATCAGGTCATCGGTCAGATAGGGCCGGAAGGTCGAGGTGCCGAGGGCGGTCACCAGGGCGGCGCCCAACGCGGCATCAGCACAGGCCAGGGTGACCGCCGTCGGCTGACCGCGCGCCACTTCGGCGGCGAAGGTCGGACCGGACAGCACCGCTTGCGGCGCCTGGGGCAGGATGTCGCCGACCACATCGGTCATCAGCGCCAGCGAGCCCATCTCCACGCCTTTGGCGCAGATGACGGCGGGCACTCCGGGGCGCCAATGCGGCGCCAGCACGGTGCAGACCGAGCGCAGGAACTGTGACGGGACCACCAGCAGCACCGCGTCGGCGGCGGTGGCGGCGGCCGGATCGGTGGTGGTGATCAGGCCCGGAGGCAGGGCAATCCCGGGCAGGAAGCCGGGATTTTCCCCGGTGGCGGCGATGGTGGCGACCACTTTGGCCTCACGCCCCCACAAGGTGACGTCGCGGCCGGCGCGGCGCGCGGTGGCGGCCAGGGCAGTGCCCCAGGCTCCGGCGCCGATAACGCCGATCTGGTCGAAGGAAGAGAGGATCATGCCCCCTTGTCTAATCGCCCCACACCGCCCGCGCAAGGGGGCCCAACGCACTGATCATCAGGCCGAGCAGCAGGGCCACCCCCGGCCAGATCCACAGATCGCCGGGATCATCCAGAATCGCCAGACTGGGCAGCGATGGATCGTAATACAGCCTGGCGAAATCCTGCCGGATGCCGACGCTGTCGATGCTGCGCAGTTTCGGGCGAATCCGGCTGTCGGCATGAAGAGGACGGCCGTCCAGGGTGGTAAAGCTGACGATCGGCGCATAGCCCAGGCCGTAGTCGACGGCGGACGTTACGGTACCCTCGGTCGCCACCCCCTGGGCCACCAGCCAGGCCGAGGTCGCCAGTTGCATCGCACCGAACAGCAGCAGCGCGGCACCGAGCAGGATGCGGATCAGGGTCAAGGCCATTGTCGTCTCTCCCTTACCGCAGCTTGGCCGCATATCCCCGCGGTGTAAACACCCGGCCGGTGCGGGTGATGCGGCTGTCGCTGCTGCCGACCAGCACGAGGGTGAGCATATCCACCTGATCCACCTCCAGCGCCCCCAGCGAGGTCACCTCGACGGTTTCCCCGGGACGGCCGAGATTGCGGGCCAGCACCACCGGAGTGGCGGCGGGGCGGCCGGTCAGCAGGATGTCGCGGGCTTTGACCAACTGGTCACGACGTCGTTGCGACACCGGATTGTAGAAGGCGACGACGAAATCGGCCTCGGCGGCGGCCTTCAGGCGGCGCTCGATCATCGGCCAGGGGGTCAGCAGGTCGGACAGGGAGATGGCGCAGAAGTCGTGATTGAGCGGCGCACCGATCCGCGCCGCTGCGGCCTGCATGGCCGACAGGCCGGGCACGACGACTACCTCCAGCCGGTCCCAGTCGGGCCGCGGGTCACGTTCCATCACCTCGAACACCAGGGTCGCCAAGGCATAGATGCCGGGATCGCCCGAGCACACCAGCGCCACCCGACGGCCCTCGGCGGCGAGGTTCAGGGCCATGCGCACCCGGTCCTCTTCGGCGCCCAAAGCGCTGTGGTGACGGTCCTTGCCGGCGGCGGCTTCGCCCAGCAGGTCGAGATACAGGGCGTAACCGACCAGATCCTCGGCCTCGGCGATCGCTCGAGTCGCTTCGGGGGTGCGCCAGTCCTCGGCACCGGGACCGATGCCCACCACCGTCAGCCGGCCCCGCGCCCGGCCGATCGTTGCGGCATTGAGCGTTCCCTCGGCGCGGGCGATGGCGCAGGTGCAGCGGGCGGATTTTACCTTGGCCACCACCAGCCGGCCGGCCGGACCAACTGCGGCCAGTGCCGCACCCTCAGCGACACCGTGACAACCGATTTCGCGGAACACCACCTCGGACGGCGTTATCAGGCGCGGCGCCTCGGCTTCCAGGGTGGCGGCGGGGAAAAAGCGCGCCGGCACGCCCAGCCGGCCGGCCACGGCGTGAACCGCTGCTTCGTCGGCTTTGACATCGACCGAAACGATGCAGCCGACCGAGCCCTCAGCCAAGCCATGGGCGGCCAGGGTGTCGCACACCAGCCCGGCCAGTTCCTCGGGCGAAGCGCCGCGCTCGCAGCCGACACCGACCGCCAGCACCGGCGGATGGAGAACCAGATCGTTGCCCGGCACGACCGTGCGATCGGTGACCCGCACCGTCAGCGCCGCACTTTCCTGGAACGGTACGGCTCCGAGCCAAGCGGCATCTCCGGCCGAGACGTCCAGGGCCACCGGCTCACCGGCCAGCAGGGCGGCGGCAATGGGCTTGGCGGCGGCGGGGTTGGCGACGCTCCAGCCGGTCGGCGGCTCGTCCAGGGCGATGCCGAACGCGCCCTCTCCGGCGGTGGTGACGGCGGCGATGCCGCCCAGGAGAGCGGCTATCCGGCGAGCCAGGGCGTTGGCGCCGTGATGGCCTCCCAGCAGCGGCACCACCGCCGACTCGGTGACCGCCAGCACGGGGGGCTCGGCCTGTTTGTCGTCCAGTAGCGGCGCCACGGCGCGAATCAGGATGCCGGCGGCGCACAGGCCGAGAATCGGCCGGCCGGCGGCGAACAGGCTGCGCAGATGGGCCATGGTGTCGGAGAAGCTCGTTTCGGCCTCGGTGACTCGCCCGGCCAGCCCATGAATCTCCGATCCGGGCAGGGCGGCACGGAGGCGCCGGGCCAGCGGCAGGCTGTGCGGCGAAAGAATCACGATCGCCGTCATCGGCTTGTCCTCCGTGTGACCACCAGGGAAAAATACGGCACGCCGTCGCGCTCCGCCTCGTCCAATGTCATGATTTTCTGTTCGGCATGGCTGGCCCAGGCGACGATCTGCGCACCGGCGGCGAGATCGAGCCGCTCCAGCACCCGCCGCACCTTGGCGAGGTGGCGGCCCAGCTTCATCACCACGGCGGCCTCGCACTGCGCCAGGGTGGCGGCCAAGTCGTCTTCGCAACGGGTGGCGGGGACGATGACCAGGCGCTCGTCGCGGGCCGACAGCGGCCGCGCCAGCGCCGCGGCGCAGGCCATCGGTGAGGCGATGCCCGGCACCACCCGCACCGGATAGCGTCCGGCCAGTCGCTCCAGCACATAGGCGAACGAGCCGAAGAACAGCGGATCGCCCTCGCACAGCACGGCGACATCGCGGCCGTCATCCAGTTGCGCGGCAATCTCGGCGGCACCACGATCATAAGCCGCCTCGGGCGGCGGCTGGGTGGGATCGAACGCCATGCGCAGAACGATTTCCGTCTGCCCGCCGGGCAGATGCGCGGCGACGATACGCCGGGCCAAGCCGTCGCCCTCCAGCGGAGCAGGGTAGGCAATGACCGGAACGGTGCGCAGGATACGCACCGCCTTCAGGGTCAACAGCTCGGGATCGCCGGGGCCGACGCCGAGGCCGTACAGGGTGCCGCTCACGGCTTGACTCCGATATATTGAGTAACCGGCATCAACGGCCGCCAGCCATGGAATCCGCCGGTCAGCCCCAGCCGGGTGACCGCGAGCCGCACCATGTCACCGCCATGCACGGCATGCCAGCCCATCAGTGCGGCTTCGCCCTCGGTGGTCACCACATTGGCGACCAGCCGGCCGCCCGGCCGCAGCGCCTGCCAGCAGCGTGCGAGCACCTCAGCGCGCGACACGCCGCCGCCGATGAACACCGCATCCGGCGGCCCGTCCAGCCCGTCCAGGCCCTGCGGCGCCGTTGCCGTCACGAGTCGCAGCCCCGGCACGCCCAGCCGGGCGGCATTGGTGGCGATCATGGCGCCGTGAGCTTCGGTCTTTTCGACGGCGATAGCCCGGCCGCCGGCCCGCATCCATTCGATGGCGATCGAGCCGCAGCCGGCGCCGATATCCCACAGCAGTTCGCCCGGCAGGGGGGCCAATGCGGCCAGGGTGACAGCGCGGACCTCGCGCTTGGTGATCTGGCCGTCATGGATGAAGGCGTTATCGGGCAGGCCGGACAGGCGGCTGAGCGGGCGGCTGCCGGGGTCGGCGCGGCAGTCGACGGCGATCACGTTCAGGTCGGCGCATCGCTCTCGGGGGGCGATCAGGCGTCGTTCGGCCGGACCGCCGAGATGTTCCAGCACCGTCACGACGCTGGCGCCATAGCCATGGTCGCGCAGCAGCGCCGTCACCTCAGCCGGCGAGTCGCCATCGCGCGACAGGATCAGCAAGCGGGCTCCGGGCGCCAGTTGCAAGGCCAGCGACTCGAGGGGGCGGCCATGCACCGACAGGCAGGCGACCTCCTGCAATGCCCAGCCCAGCCGGGCGGCGGCCAGACTGAAAGCACCGGGATGGGGCAGCACGATCATTTCATCGGGGGAAAAGAACCGCTTCAGACTGGCGGCAACGCCGAACCACAGCGGTTCACCGCTGGCCAGCACGCAGACTCGCCGGCCGCGCCGCGCCTGCAAGGCCGACACCATCCCGTCGAGCCCGGTCCACACCAGCCGTTCCGCCTGCGTTCCGGGCACCAGGGCAAGGTTGCGGGCACCACCGGCCAGGGTCTCGGCCGTTTGCACGACCGCTTGAGCGGCCGGGCTGAGGCCGGACCAACCATCTTCACCGATGCCGACCACCCACAGCCAGGGCGTCACTCCGCACCGCCGGCCAGGGCGTTGACGGCCGCGGCGGCCATGGCGCTGCCGCCGCGGCGGCCGTGCAGGGCGATGAACGGCACGCCGAAACGGTTCAGCGCCAGTGCCTGCTTGCTTTCCACCGCGCCGACGAAGCCGACCGGAAAGCCCAGCACCAGGGCCGGCTTGGGCCAGCCTTCCTCGAGTCGCTCCAACAGATGGAACAGGGCGGTCGGGGCATTGCCGATGGCCACCACCGCACCGCCCAACCGCTCGCGCCACAGCTCGACCGCGGCGGCCGAACGGGTGGTGTCCAGGCTGGCGGCGATATCGGCGACATCGGGATGGTTCAGGGTACAGATCACATCGTTGCCGGCCGGCAACAAGCGCCGGATCACGCCATGCGCGACCATCTCCACATCCACCAGCACCGCGGCACCGGAGCGCAGGGCGGTGCGGCCGGCTTCGACGGCGCCGGGCGAACACACCAGATCGTCGACCACGTCCGGCATGCCGCAGGCATGGACCACGCGCAGGGCGACATCGGTCAGTTCCGGGGCAAGATGGGACAGGTCGCATTCGCGGCGGATGGTCTCCCACGAGGCGGCATAGATGGCCTGCGGGTCACGCAGGTAAGTGCGCAGGGTCATGCCGCCGACGACGCCCAGAATCCATCCTTCTTCACGTTCAACCTCGGTTCGTTGCGCCTGCGACAGGGTGGGGTCGCCGGCGAACAGTTCGGCCAGCCGGTCGCGGCGATCCAGTTCGGCAAAGTGACGGGCCAGCCCGGTGACCTGCTGAGCGTCCTTGACCGACCCGTCGGGGACATGCACCGGCAGCAGCGACGGATAGACCTCGGCTAGCACCACCTGACCGGGATCCTGACGCGACAGGGTTTTCAGGCCGGTCTCGAACGGCCACACCCGGGTGACGTCGCCAAACCAGGGATGACGGCGCAGGCCGAGCAGGCGCGGAATGCCCATCAGCGTCTGTCCGCCGACGCTGCCCGGATAGCACAGCTTCCAGACGGGCTGCACGCCGGTCGCCCGGGTCTCGCACAGCCGGAACTCGGCGGGGCCGTCACCGCTGGCGTAGCCTGTCGGGCGTCGCGCCGTCAGGCCGGCAACCTCGCGGCTCGCGGGAACGCCCCAGAACGGAAAGGCGCGGCCGAACAGCTCGGTATTGAGCATTCCACCGACCTCGAAACGATTGTTGTCGTTGTCCGGTTGATCCCGCAGCCGCGCCGACAGACCTTTCCAGACCCCCAGCCAGGTGGGTTCGCGCGGCATAAGCCGGGCGGCGAAGCCCGCCGGATAGCCCAGGGCGAAGTCGACCCCGACCAGCACCCGTTTGCCTCGGGCCACCAGATCGGACAGCCGGTCGGTCAGCACGGTCATGGCGGCGGCGCGGGTGGGAGGATTGGCCAGCAGGCGCTCGGCCAGCACCGATCCATCCCGCTCCAGCCCGCACAGCCACACCGAGTCGGCACCGGTATTCGGCTGCGACGAAGCGCTCCAGTCGACCACGATGTAAGCGTCAAAAAGGGGCATTGGATTGGTTCGTTTTCAGATACGGATACAGGGCTTGACGCTCCCTCTCCCGCTGGCGGGAGAGGGTCGGGGTGAGGGTGGTCGCGCCGCAGGAGCAAGGATGGCCCAGGTGGGGACCACCCTCACCCTCCCGCTTCGCGGGCCCCTCCCTCTCCCGCCAGCGGGAGAGGGGTTTTCAGGATCTCATCATGGTCGTGGTGGTGATGTCCGTGCTCATGTTCATGGTGGTGATGGTGTCCATGATCATGATGATGGTGATGATCGGCCTCGGTGCCGATACCGCGGACGTGGTGGTGGTGACCGGCCTGGATGGCGGCCTGGTCGCGTTCGTAGCCGACCACCTGCTCGCGGTATTTGCAGAGCTGGCAGTTCATGGCGGTATCACCGCGCAGGATATCCTCGATCCGCTCGATGAAGGAGTCGATGACCAGCGGGTGGTCGCGCAAGTAAGGCGCGTTGATGAACTGGACCTCGGGATAGCGGGCGGCGGCGGCGTCGGTCCAGGCGTAGATACGCTTGACCAGGATGCCGGTGAACAGGAAATAGGGGAACACGATGATGCGCCGGAAGCCCAGCCGCACCACTCGTTCCAGCGCCGCATCGACCAGCGGCACGGTGACCCCGGAAAAGGCGACCTCGGCCCAGCCGAAGCCCATGCCCTCCCACAGCATGCGGGCGACCTTGGCGATGTTGGAATTGGCGTCAGGATCGTTGGTGCCGCGGCCGACCACCAGCAACAGGGTATCGGCGCGCGCCACATCGCCCTCGGCGCTGGCTTCGGCCTCGGTGATGCGGGCGGCGGCGGCGGCCAGCATCTTGGGATCAATCGCCAGATCGCGGCCGAGCAGAACCTCCAGGTCCGGGTTGTCGGCGGCGAAGCTGTTGATCTCCCACGGCAGATCGTTCTTGACGTGACCGGCGGCGAACAGCATGCCGGGCACCGCCAGGATACGCTCGACCCCGCGCCCTTTCAGCGCCTCCAGCCCGTCGCGGATGATCGGCCGGGCGAATTCCAGATAGCCGCTTTCCACGTCATAGTGCGGCAGCCGGGCTCGCAGATGCTCGGCCAACAGGCCGAATTCCGCTACCGCCTGCCCGTCGCGGCTGCCATGGCCACAGATCATCACGCCGGTCTTGCTCATCGGGAAACCGCTCTTCTGTTGACGGAGCGCGGGGCGGCGGACATGCTCCGTCACCATGCTGCCCCTTGGATACACGAACGGACCGGCGTCGCTCGATCCGCTGATACTGTTGCTGCTCGCGCTGGCCATTGATGCGGTGGCCGGGGAAATGCCGCTGGTATTCCGCGTCCTGCCCCACCCTGTCAAGCTCATCGGGTGGGTCATCCGCGAAGCCGAGCAGCGAATGAACCGATCCTGGCGCTCCGAACGGGATCGCGCCTGGCGCGGATTGCTGCTGGCCAGTATGATGATTTCAGGATTTTTCCTACTAGGCAAGGGGATCGCGCTGGTCGGTCAGGCGGTGCCGCGCGGTTGGCTGCTTGAGCTGGCGCTGACCGCGGTGCTGCTGGCGCAACGGTCCCTGTACGACCATGTCCGGGCGGTGCAGATCGGTCTGACCCGTGGCGGCCTGGAGGGCGGGCGTCAGGCGGTGGCGATGATCGTCGGCCGCGACCCCAACAGCCTGGACGAATACGGCGTCGCCCGTGCCGCCATCGAATCCTGTGCCGAGAATTTTTCCGACGCGGTTGTGGCGCCGGTGTTCTGGTATGTGGTGGCCGGCTTCCCCGGCCTGCTGGTGTACAAGGCGGTCAACACCCTGGACAGCATGATCGGCCACAGAAACGACCGCTACCGGGCGTTTGGTATGGTCTCGGCGCGCTGCGATGATCTGCTCAACCTGATTCCGGCGCGGCTGTCGGGGCTGATCATTGCGCTGGCCGCCCTGTTCGTGCCCCGGGCCAGCCCGGGACAGGCGCTGACCATCATGCTGCGCGACGCCCGTCATCACCGCTCGCCCAATTCCGGCTGGCCCGAAGCGGCCATGGCCGGCGCCCTCGATCTGGCCCTGGTCGGGCCGCGCCAGTATCCCGGCCTGATCGTCAACGACCGCTGGATCGGTGACGGCCGCGCCCGTGCCGAGGCCACCGATATCGGCCGGGCGCTGACGGTGTTCGCCGTCGCCTGTCTGATCAATGCCGGGCTGGTGGCGCTGGTGTTCGTGGGCCAGCGCTGGCTCAGGGGAGGATTGTGACAGTCTGTAACGCGTCGGGGAACCGTCATCAACCGTTACAAAAATCCCCTTCCGCCGACGCACTGGCGTTACAGCAGACCGTTTAAATGGCTCCAACGCAAACGAACCCCCGCCCCAGGAGCCCACAATGTACGCAATGCGCATGGCAGCTTTCGCCCTTGGTCTGATGGCCGCTGGTACCGCCCTCGCCGAGACTCCCTCCACCACGACGACGACCCCGTCGACCCCCCAGCAGCAGACCACTCCCGCCCAGCCGGCGCAGCCCGGCATGATGGGCCCCGGTATGGGCATGGGCCAGGGTGGCATGATGGGCGGGCAGGGCATGGGCCGCGGCATGAAGCACGGCATGGGCATGGGTATGGGCCCCTGCGGCCAGCAGGCCGCCGGCGAAGTGACCGTGGATACCGTCAAGGCCGGCATGGAAGCCAAATTGGCGCGAACCGGTAACAGCCATGTCAAGCTCGGCGAAGTGACCAAGCAGGCCGACGGCACCATCGTCGCCACGATCGTGACCAAGAAGGAAGGCGCTCTGGTCGACAAGTTCGTCATCGACCCCAAGACGCACACCCGCAAGCGCGTCGACTGAATTTTATATAGACGCCCTCGCCGGGCGCGCTCCGCGCTTGGCCGCCGCCTCAATGGCGGCTGGAGGACCGGCCCCCCTACCCCCTGCGAAATTCCGTCCGGCCTCCTTCCTCCGTGGAAGGGGGCCGGTTGGCGTCTGGCGGACGACTATCCTATTCGGATAAGGCTGCTTATCCTTTTGCGTGGTTGCGAGTCGATGAAACAGTTGTCGCAAATCCGACACGGGCCTACAGTCCCGTTATAAGGTGAGCAGGAAGGCGAAGACGGATGGCCATCAACGAGGAGATCGCTAAGGCGTTTGGAGCGCATGGTCTGTGGCGGACCCGCATCCAGCAGGCGATCGACAGTTGCGACTGCGAACACTCTCCCGATGACGTGTCTCGCGATGACAGATGCGTCTTCGGCCGATGGTTGTACGGGCCGGAATTGCCGGCCTCGATCCGCGGCTCTTCGGATTACAAAGCCGTTGTATCCATTCATGCTGATTTTCATCAGGCGGCTGGCGAGGCTCTGCGCAAGGCGCTCAAGGGCGACCGTGAGGCCGCTTCGGCCGACCTGCACGGCCGATTCGCAGAGATTTCCGAACGGCTCAGTGCCGCCCTGGTGCATTGGCAGCGCGAGGCGGCGACCGAATGCGCCGGCTATCGCGCAGGCCTGTGGCGCCGGCTGTGTTTTTTCTGGCGTGGTCAGGTGTGGCTGCGCATCTGGTCGACCATCGCCATTCCGTCGATCGTCGTGCTGTGTACCGTCGGCTATGTGGACCTGAAACAGGCGGATACCATCCGCGAGATGGCCCAGATGGAACGGGTGGTCGACGTGATCCGCGACACCAGCGCTGCCGTGCATGAACTCCAGAAGGAACGCGGCCTGTCCTCGGCGATGGCGGTCAAGCCCGACGACCGTCTGGTCAACGACCTCAAGCGGCAGACAGCCGCGACTCAGGCGCAGCAGCGGGCCTTGCAGGCTGCCGTCGGCGCCCTGGCGGCCGAGTTGCCGCCGGCGCTGGCGGTCCGCCTGCACACGGCGGAAAATGCCTTCAGCGGCATTGATGCCCTGCGGCCGCGCATCGCCGGCGGTACCGCCACCTGGATCGACGTGCTGGCCACCTTCGGCAGTGCTATTGATTCGCTGCTGGCTGCCGCCGAGGAAGCCTCCGCCCTGGCCTCGTCGCGCGACATCCTCAATCCGTTGGGCAGCCTGTCCAATCTGTCCCGGGCCAAGGAATATGCCGGCAAGGAACGGGCAGCCGGCATTGCCGCACTGACCGCCGGCGTACTCGGCGAGCAGACCCGCCGCCGCCTCATCGAGCTGGCCTCGCTGCAATCCGAACGGCTGAACGGCTTTGCCGCCGGCATCACCGAGGACCAGCGCCGCGCCTTCGCCGAGTTGCTGCGCGACGTCAGCGGCCCGCACGAACGGCTGCGTGATTTCCTGATGGAAGATGACCTTGAGTCGGTCAAGGTCGATGCCTGGTTCGCCGCGGCCACCGCGCGAATCGACCGCATGCGCACCATGGAAGAACGGCTGATCGGTGACATCGGCGCTACCGCGCAGGAAATCCGCGCCGCCACCTGGCGCGAGGTGATTCTGTTCAACAGCCTGATCCTGGGCTTCAGCACCCTGGGCAGCATCTTCGTGTTCTTTTTGACGCGCGGCGTCACTGTGCCGATCAATCGCCTGACCAGAAGCATGCGGCGACTGGCAGGTGGTGATAACAGCGTGGTCGTGCCAGCCATCGACATGGCCGACGAGATCGGCGAAATGGCCCGCGCCGTGCTGGTGTTTCAGCAGCAGGCGCAGACCGTGGAGCAGATGACCGCCGAGCGCGAGGAGCAGCGCATCAAGGCCGATGGCGACCGGCGCCGCTCGCTGATGGTCATGGCCGACAATATCGAAGGCCAGACCAGCGCCGTGGTGGCCCATGTCGCCGCCGAAACCATGCGCATCCTTGATACCGCCGAGCGCATGGCCGAAGGCGCCCAGCATATGGAACAGAACGCCCAGGTGGTCGCCTCGGCGGCTCAGATCAGTCTGGCCAACGCCCAGGCGGTCGCCGGTGCCGCCGAGCAACTGTCGGCCTCGATCCGCGAAATCGCCAGTCAGGTCGCCCGCTCCAAGCAGGTGGTCGGGGAAGCGGTCGATGCCGCCGAGGAAGCCTCGGTGACCGTCGACGAACTCAGTCAGGCCATGGTCGCGATTGATCAGGTGGTCAGCGTCATCGTCACCATCGCCAGCCAGACCAACCTGTTGGCGCTCAACGCCACCATCGAGGCGGCCCGCGCCGGCGATGTCGGCAAGGGCTTTGCCGTGGTGGCCCAGGAGGTCAAGAATCTGGCCAACCAGACCGCCCGCGAGGCGGCGGATATCTCGGGGCGCATCGCCACCATCAAGTCCATGGCCGAACGGGTGACGACAGCCATTACCGGCACCGTCGCCGGTATCGAGCGGGTCGAGGAGATTTCCGGCTCGATCGCCGCCTCGGTCGAACAGCAGGATGCCGCCACCAAGGAAATCGCCCGCAACGTCCACCAGTCCGCCGAGTCGGCACAGGAGGTCGCCAGCCATATCGGCGATGTTGCCGCCCAAGCGGCGATGACCGGCACGCAGGCGGCGGAAATGGAACGGATGACCGACGCCATGGCCGCCAAGGTGACCGAGCTGGGTCAGGTGCTGACCCAGGTGGTGCGCACCACCGCACCCGAGGTCGATCGCCGCACCGCTCGGCGCCTCGCCATCCAGGCTCCGGCCAAGGTGGTGAGCGGCGGCAAGGAGTATCAGGGGCAGGTGTCTGATGTGTCGGTCCGTGGCGCTTGTGTGCTTGGTCTGTCCCGGGCCAAACTGGAGGGGATGGGAACCTTGGTGTTGGACGGCCTGACTGTGCCGTTTACCGTGGTGGCCCATCAGGATGGCGTGCTGCGCCTGCGGTTCGATCCGTCGGTCGGCAATCAGGTGGAAGCCTGGCTCAATCAACGAATGGATTCGGCCATAGCGGCCTGATCGACAGAGGGGGGACAGACCGATATGCGCATCGCCCAGCATACCCAGCCCTATGGCGCGCTCGACGCCCAGGCTCTGGCCGACCTCGCCGTGGTGGCCCCGCAAGTGGTTGTGGTCTTCGGGCCGGTCGAGCAGTTCGCGCGCTCCGACCTGACCGCGGTCCTGAGCGCCGCCTTTCCCGGCGCCGCTCTGGCCGGTTGCAGTACGGCCGGCGAGATCACCGGCGGCGGAGTGCATGAAAAAGCCTGTGTGGTGACGGCGTTGCGCTTCGATCATACCGAGGTCAAGGTGGTGTTCGCCGAACTGGCCAGTCTGGCCGATTCACAGGCGGCCGGCGAGCGCCTGGGCGCCGCCCTGGCCGGTCCCGGACTGGCCGCGGTGCTGCTGTTCAGCAAGGGCCTGGACGTCAACGGCAGCGCCCTGATCGACGGGGTCGTGTCGCAGATCGGCGCCGGTATTCCCGTGTCGGGCGGCCTGGCCGGTGACAACGGCGCTTTCAAGCAGACCTTCGTGCTGTCCTCCGACGGGGTGTCCGATCACGGCGCCGTGGCCATCGGCCTGTACGGCGACCGCGTGGTGATCGGCCACGGCTCGTACGGCGGCTGGGAGCCGTTCGGTCCGGCCCGCAAGGTCACCCGCGCCGAGGGCAACATTCTGTTCGAGCTGGACGGAGAGCCGGCGCTGAACATCTACAAGCGCTATCTTGGCGACTATGCCAGCCAGTTGCCCGCCTCGGGCCTGCTGTTTCCCTTCGAGATGCTCGGCGAGGATCATTCCGCGCTCGGTCTGATCCGCACCATCCTGGGAGTCGACGAACAGGCGGGCAGCCTGACCCTGGCCGGGGCGATCGACCCGGACGGCTATCTGCGCCTGATGCATGCCAGCACCGACGCTTTGGTTGACGGTGCCGAGACCGCCGCCCGCAATGCCGCTGCCAAGCAATGCGAAGGCCCGGCTTTCGCCCTGCTGGTATCCTGCGTCGGCCGCAAGCTGGTGATGGGCGATCAGGTCGACGAAGAGGTCGAGGCCGTGGCCGAACTGCTGGGCCATGATCACACCTTGGCCGGGTTCTACTCCTACGGCGAGATCAATCCCATGCAAGGCACGCTGGAGTGCCGCCTGCACAACCAGACCATGACGGTCGCGGTGATCGCCGAAGGATAACGAGGGTTATGCACCGTCAGCTTCAAAGCCAGCTCAAACGGCTCTTTGGCCTGCGCACGCCGGAGGAGCTGGCCGCGGCGATGGCCGAAATCACCGCGCTCGGTGCCACGGTAGCGCCGGGCTCCGCGGCGGCCCGGGTTCTGAGCGGGCTGGGTGGACTGCTCGACCGGGTCAGCCACAGTTACGAACAGTACGACCGCGACCTGGATCTGCGGGCGCGCAGCCTGCAGATCAGTTCCCAGGAACTGGCCGAGGCCAACGAGCGGCTCCGCCAGGACTCGGCGGTCCAGGTCCGCGCCATCAAGTCGCTGCGCGACACCGCCAACGCTCTGCTGGAAGCCGACGGCAAGCCGCCGGTCGACGACGGCCAGGACACCGGGCTGGTGCGCCTGTCGCAGATGATGTCGACCCTGATTTCCGAGCGCGGCTCGGCGCAGCGCGAGCTGGAACGCCAGAAGTTCGCCCTCGATCAGCACGCTATCGTCAGCATCACCGACCGTCACGGCAACATCACCTACGCCAATGACAAGTTCTGCCAGATCAGCGGCTTCCGCCGCGATGAGCTGCTGGGCCGCAACCACAATCTGGTGAATTCCGGTCTCCACTCGCGAGAGTTCTTCGCCGGCATGTGGCGCACCATCAAGGGCGGCGAGGTGTGGAACGGCGAAATCTGCAATCGCTCCAAGTCCGGCGCCCTGTACTGGGTGGCGGCCACCGTGGTGCCGCTGCTCGACAGCCTGGGTGAGCCCGAACATTTCATTGCCATCCGCACCGACATCTCGTTGCAGAAGCAGATGGAAGCGCAGTTGCTGGAAAGCCGCCGCTTCCTGCAAAGCATCACTGACTCGATGGGCGAGGGTGTCTATTCACTGGACGACCAGGGCTATTGCACTTTCATGAACCCCGAGGCCGAGCGCCTGCTCGGCTGGACTCTTGAAGACATGCACGGCATTACCCTGCATGACGCGGTGCATTACCAGGACGGCGACGGCAACCACATCGACCATCAGGACTGCATGGCGCTCAAGGCGCTGTCCCGCGGTGAGGTCTATCGCTCTGACAGTGACCACTTCAGCCGGCGTGACGGCACCCTGTTCCCCATCTCCATCAACGCCGTGCCGCTGCGCAAGGACGGCCAGATCGTCGGCACCGTCGCCGTGTTCCAGGACATCACCGAGCGGCGGCGCATCCTGCAGGCGTTGCAGGCCAGCGAAGGCCGCCTGAAGATCGCCCTGGATGCCTCCAACACCGGACTGTGGGACTGGAATCCGCAGACCGACCAAGCCTATTTCAGCGAGCATTGGCTCAGCATGCTGGGCTACCGGCCGGATGAACTGCCCCATACCGGCGAGACCTGGCTGGCCCTGCTGCACCCCGAGGACCGTCTGAACGTGTGGCAGGTGCTGGAAGAGCACATGCGCGGCGAGCGGATGTTCTACGAGGTCGAATTCCGCATGCGCCACAAGGACGGCGACTGGAAATGGGTGCTGGCCGCCGGCAAGGTCACCGAATGGGATTCTGCCGGCCATGCTGTCCGCATGACCGGCATCCACAAGGACATCAGCGACCGCAAGCTGGCCGAGGCCGAACTGGCCCGCGCCAAGGAAGAGGCCGACCGCGCCAACCGGCTGAAAAGCGACTTCCTGGCCAATATGAGCCATGAAATCCGCACTCCCATGAATGCGGTCATCGGCCTGGGCCATCTGCTGCAACAGACCGATCTGGCGCCGCGCCAGCGTGATTACCTGACCAAGATCCAGGGCGCGTCGCGCAATCTGTTGGGAATTATCAACGATATCCTCGACTTCTCGAAAATCGAGGCCGGCAAGCTGTCGCTGGAGGTCATTCCGTTCTCAATCGCCACCGTATTGCAGGATGTCAGCTCGGTCGTCCAGCCGAAGGTGCGGGAAAAGCACCTGGAACTGATCATCGATCTGGAGCCGTCGGTGCCGGCCTCAATGGTCGGCGATCCGTTGCGGCTCGGTCAGGTGATCCTCAATCTGCTGTCCAATGCCGTGAAGTTCACCGAGGCCGGCGAGGTGGTGGTGCGCGTCGGTGGCCGGCGTCGCGATGATGCCAGTGGCGTCTTCGATCTGGACGTGTCGGTGCGCGATACCGGCATCGGCATGAGCGATGCCCAATGCGCCGCTCTGTTCCAGCCGTTCATGCAGGCGGATTCCTCGACCACCCGCAAATTCGGCGGCACCGGCCTCGGTCTGGCGATCTGCCGCCAGCTTGTCGAAATCATGGGCGGCAGCATCGGTGTCGACAGCCAGACCGGCGTCGGCAGCACCTTCCACTTCACCGCACCGTGCCCGATCGCCTCGACCGACTCGCTGGCGCATCAGTTGCCGAAGGATCTGGATCAGCTGCCGGTGCTGGTGGTGGACGATTCCGACGCGGTGCGGGCCATCCTGGCCGACATGCTGGAACGCTTCGGTCTGACCGTCGAGACCGCGGCCGGTGGTCTGCCGGCCTTGGACCGTATCCGCAACGGCCCGCCGCTGGGGCTGGTGGTGCTCGACTGGCGCATGCCCGATCTCGATGGTGTCGAGACCTGCAAGCAGTTGCGGGCGCTGGACGGATCGCCGCCGCCGGTGATCATGACCACCGCCTATGGCACGGAGGGGGTTCAGGAGGCGCTGGGTGACGAGCCCGTTGCCGCCATCCTGGAAAAGCCGATCACTCCCAGCACCATGTTCGACGCCATCATGCTGGCGTTCGGCCGGGCCGCTCCGACCGACGCGATCATGCCGCGCCGGGGCTGCGGCAACGACTCCGTCGACCTGTCCGGCCTGATCGGCACTCATGTGCTGCTGGTGGAAGACAACGCCATCAATCAGCAGGTCGCCTGCGGCCTGCTCGAGTTGATGGCGGTCGAGGCCACCGTTGCCAGCAGCGGCGAGGAGGCCCTGGAGCTGTTGCGCAAGCAGCGTTTTGATCTGGTGCTGATGGACATCCAGATGCCCGGGTTGGACGGCTACCAGACCACGGCGGCGGCACGCCGCGACCTTGGTCTGTCCGACCTGCCGATCATCGCCATGACCGCTCACGCCATGGCCGGGGATCGCGAGCGTTGTCTCGATGCGGGAATGAACGATCATATCGCCAAGCCGATCGACCCGGATGCGCTGTATAGTGCCCTGGCGCGCTGGCTGGGCGGCCGGCGCACCGGCCCGCTGATGCGTCCTCCGGCATTCACCGGTTCGTCCAGCACCCTGCCAAGCACCTTGCCGGGCCTCGACCTGACGGCGGCCGGGCGCAACGTCAACGGCAACCTGGATCTGTTGCGGCGCATCCTGGTGGACTTCGCCGCCAACCATGGCAACGCCGCCGCCGTCCTGCGCGATCTGCTGGCGTCCGGCCAGAGCCGTGAGGCCAACCGGCTCGCGCACACCCTGAAGGGGACGGCCGCCACCATCGGCGCCCTGGGCGCCTCTCGTCTGGCGGCCGAGATCGAAATCGCCACCGCCAGCGGTGCCGACTGCACGGCCAGCGTTGCCAAGCTGGCGGACAGTCTGGCCGAAGTGGTGGCCGGCCTGGAGGCTCTTCGGCAGGTGCCGGCCGGTGAAGCCGCCGCCGCGACCAGCCGCGTTCCCAGCCCATCCGAGATCGCCCAGGCCCAGGATCTGGCCGACCGGCTGGGCGAGGTGCTGGACGCCTGCGACCCGATGGCCAGCGATCTGGCCGACGAGTTGGCGGCCCTGCTGAGCGGCAGCGAGGCCGCCCGCTGTGCCGAGACCATTGCCCGCCATGCCGGCTCGTTCGATTTCGATGATGCGACGACGGCGCTGGCAAGCTTGCGCGGACACCTGACGACCTGGCTGGAGACTTCCCCATGAGCGCCGAGAAGGCTCGTATCCTCATTGTCGACGACGAGCCGATCAATCTGAAAGTCCTGGCCGATCTGTTGCGCGGCGACTATGCGCTGAGCGTCGCCAAGGACGGGGTTCAGGCACTGGCGCGCATGGCCGCCGATCCGCTGCCCGATCTGGTGCTGCTGGACGTGATGATGCCGCAGATGGACGGTCACGAGGTATGCCGCCGCCTCAAGCACGAAGACCGCACCCGCGACGTGCCGGTGATCTTCGTCACCGCCATGGGCCAGACCGAGGACGAAACCCGCGGCTTCGAAATCGGCGCCGTCGACTACATCACCAAGCCCATTTCCCCCTCGGTGGTGATGGCCCGGGTGCGGACTCATGTGGCATTGCGCGAGGCGCGGCATCGGCTTCAGGACCAGAACCGCGAGCTGGAACACCGCGTCGCCGAACGTACCCGCGAGGTGGTGTCTACCCAGGATGTGACCATCCGCGCCCTGGCCTCGCTGGCCGAAACCCGCGACAACGAAACCGGCAACCATATCCGCCGCACGCAGCGCTATGTCCGGGTGCTGGCCGAGCAGTTGCGCAGCCATCCCGATTACGCCGCCGAACTGGACGATCGCACCATCGACCTGCTGTTCAAATCGGCACCGCTGCACGACATCGGCAAGGTCGGTATCCCCGACGCCATTCTGCTCAAGCCGGGCAAGCTGGACGACAGCGAATTCGCCGTGATGAAAACCCATGTCACCCTGGGCCGCGACGCCCTGGTGGCGGCCGAAGGCGAAGTTGACGGGCAAAGCAGCTCATTCCTGCGGGTGGCGCGCGAAATCGCCTACAGCCATCACGAAAAATGGGACGGCGGCGGCTATCCCGAGGGCTTGGCCGGCACCGCCATCCCCCTGTCGGCCCGGCTGATGGCGGTGGCTGATGTCTATGACGCCCTGATCAGCAAGCGCATCTACAAACCGGCCTGGCCCCACGACCGCGCCGTCGCCACCATCCATGACGGCCGCGGCACCCATTTCGACCCCACGGTCCTGGATGCCTTCCGCGCCGTCGAAGCCGACTTCCAGCGTATCGCCGGAGAGTTCAGCGACCACGAATAGAGGCGGGCTCAATCCGCCTCTTGCCGGACCACACCGCTGCCCAACCGGCAGGCGCAACACCATTGCCGGCCCCACCCGCGCCAGCGTATAGCTGATGTCCAGGTTGAAACCGAGGGGCGGCGGGTGATGGCGAAGCGGTTGACATGGCTGCACCTGTCCGATTGGCATCAGAAGGGCAAGGACTTCGATCGCGACGTGGTCCGCGATGCCCTGCTGACCGATCTTCGAGACCGCACCGCTATTGATCCGGCTTTGGCACAGGTCGATCTGGTCATCTTCAGTGGCGATCTGGCCTATCACGGTCGGGCCGAGGAATACCAAGCCGCGCAGACCCTGTTGCTGGACCCGGTGCTCAAGGCGGTGGGGCTGGGGCCGGAGCGCTTGTTCATGGTGCCGGGCAATCATGATCTCGACCGCGTCTACGCCAAGAAGATGCTGCCGCCGGATTTGCAGAAGCCGCTCGAGTCCACTGATCAGGTTTCCGAATGGCTGACCGACAGCGAGTACCGGGATGGGGCGCTGAAACCGTTTCGAAATTACGTTGCCTTCGTATCCGGCTATACTCCTCAAACTGACCCGGCTTACGCGTCACGGATGGGCCTGAAGCTGGACGCCGGTACGGTTCACCTGCTGGGCCTGAACACCGCCTGGATGTCGCGCGGGGACAAGGACCAACTGTCCCTGATCCTCGGTGAGCCGCAAATTCACGAGGGGCTGAAATGGCTGCAAGAAGGCGATATCCGCATCGTCGTCCAGCATCATCCCTTCGAATGGCTGGCGCGCTTCGACCGGGATCAGGTGGAGCGTCCTCTCCGCCAGGGTGCGGATTTCCTGCTGTGGGGACATGAACACTGTCCCAGTCCGCTGAGCATTCAGGGGCCCGGTGCGGATTGCGTAACCATGCCGGCGGGTGCCACCTATGAGCGGCGGCGGACGGATAACTCACGCTATATCAATGCTTATAATTTGATCGGTCTCGACCTGGACAGCGGCCAGGGCACGGCGTTCCTCCGACGCTGGGGCGAGACGCGGACGCAATGGATCGCCGATACCGAGACCACCGACGGCGGGCGATACAGCTTCGCCCTGCCCAAGCGGATCGTCACCGGACGGGCCGAGGCCATTCCGCTGCGCGGCGAGTCGCCGGTGGAGCATGCCGGCAAGTGCTATCGCGATCTGCTGCTGAAAAGCTGCGACATCATTGATCTGGCCAGTCTTCCCGGTCAGGATCGCTTGTTGGTACAACGGCAACTGGACCTGCGCCGCCTGTTCGTCCCCCTGCATGTGCGAGTCGAGCCCTCGCCGGACGACGCCGAGGCCTGGGTCAGGATCGAGGCCCGCCGGCAGTCGGGCCCGAAGGAAGACGGTACGAGTGACCGGGTTCCGGTCGGGTCGCGGCTGGGGGCGGCCAAGCGGTTGATCATCCTGGGCGATCCTGGCGGCGGCAAGACCACCCTGATCCGCTGGATCGCCACCGCCTATCTGCTGAAACTGAAACAGGATCTGGACCACAGCGAACTCCCCGAGGTGGCTACGCTGCCCGACGAAAGCTGGCTGCCGGTGCTGATCCGGTGCCGCGACCTGGACAAGGACGGCTGCATCGACACGCTGGACACCATGCTGGCGCAGAGCCTGCGCAAGGCTGAACTGTCGCCCGAGGAGGTTCCCGCGGTACAGGCCCATATCCACGCGGAGATCAAGCACAAGCGGGCGCTGCTGATCATCGACGGGCTGGATGAGGTGACGGATGCCGGCAAGCGCGCCCAACTTTGTAATCTGTTGGAGGAGATCGCTCACACACATCCCGACCTGCCGATCATCGCCACGTCACGGATCGTCGGCTACCGCGAGATGGGCCGGCGCCTGGGCCGTGGCTTCGAGCATCTGACCCTGTGCGACCTGTCGCCCGAGGACAAGGACAGTTTCGCCAAACGCTGGTGTGCCCTGACCCTGCCGGCCGAGACGGCGGCAACGGCGGCCGAGGATCTGATCCGCGATATCAGAAGCAATGAGCGGGTGCAGCGCCTGACCGGCAATCCCATGCTGCTGACCACCATGGCCCTGGTCAAACGCAGCATCGGCCGCCTGCCGCAGAAGCGGGCAGAATTGTACGTGGAAGCGGTCAAGGCGCTGCTCAACTGGCGTAACGACAAGGGCGAACGACTGGAAGCCGACGAAGCCCTGCCGCAGCTTCATTACGTCGCCTATGCCATGTGTGACCGTGGCGTACAGACGTTGCGGCGGGATGAGTTGTTGGATCTGATCGCCGAAATGCGGATGGCCTATCCCAACATCCATGATGCCGGCCGCCACACCCCCGCACAGTTCATCGACCTGCTGGAAAGCCGCACCGGCATCCTGATCCAGTCCGGCCATGTCCGTCATCAGGGTGAAGAAGTCGCTATCTATGAATTCCGCCACCTGACCTTCCAGGAATTCCTCGCCGCCCAAGCCCTGGTCAAGCGCATCCACCCCGGCTACGCCGAGGGCCAGACCCTGGCAAAGCGGGTGGAGCCGCTGGCGCGGCGAGTGGCGGCATCGGAAGAGTCTGAAGAACGCCGTCAGGAGGGGGAGAGTTGGCGCGAGGTGCTGCGGCTGTGCCTGACCCTATGCGACCCGGCGGATGTCGATCCGGCGCTCCTGGCCATCCTGGGGTCGCCTCAATACAGCCGCCGTCGCTCTCGTGCCATCCTGGCCACCCAGTGCCTGAGCGACGAGCCCAATGCGGGTGATGAGGCCGGGCAGATGGTATTGGTGGAGTTTGCTAAGTCTATTCAGGGTGATTCTTATTATAAATCCGATGTGCATAATGTCTCTGTGTCATTGATGGAAACGCGATGGGGCGATGCGTGGAAGGAATGCTTGGTAGATCAAATTATAGCGGAGGCTCCGGCGATCAATGAAGTTCTTATTCTTCACCTAGAGAATATTTTCATTACAACTTACTCGAACATTGATCTACTTCCAATAGATTGGCTGGAGAAGGTGAGTGCTGACCTTAAAGGGAGTTTGCGACAACGAGTGGCGACTGCGGTCGCAATAAAGGAAGTTGTAGACAGTGAGAGATTAACAGAATATGGAGATATAGGGCGGATTCTGGTAAATTTGTTAAGTAGAGATTCTTTGACGGAATTCACGGCGATCGGTGTGTTGCACGCCATCTCGGGAACAAACGCGGACATTCCGATAGAACCAGTGCTCCAGTTCATGCATGGCCTCGATATTAATTCTCAGGCGGCATATTATTGCTGCGGGTTCTTTGAGCGAAGGCCGCATGATGTCGCGACGCCCGATTTGATCCGATGTTTGGGCAGTGTGGATATGCGAACCAGAATAGCAGCGGTATGGGCGCTCGGAGCGACCGGGGGGCCAGAGGTCGGCGCGGCACTCCGCTCAATGCTGACGGATTCAGCGCAAAGAGTACGCAAATCAGCCGTTCGCGTCCTTGGCCGCAATCAGGATGAGACTGATCGCCGTCTCCTGAACGATTCTGATGATTCCGCTTGGTTCTATCCCCTCGACCCCGCCGACCCCATCACCCCCACCCGCATCACCACCGCCTCAAAAGCCCTCAACCTCCCCATCACCGACATCATCGCCCGGTATCGGGCGCTGGCGCCGGAGTTCGGGTTGACCCTGGCGCCGGAGGTGGCGGCGATGACCGATGCGCCGTCCAAGCTGGTCGGCAAGCGGAAGCCGAAGAAGGCGTTGGCGGAGGCGTGATGTCCGGTGCCGACGGCGGCACGCCCCATTAGTCCCCTCTCCCGCTTGCGGGAGAGACGCCCAGCGCGCCGCTGGCGCGCACCACTGGGGATGAAAATGATGGTGTTGCTGCGCGGGCCATTTGTGGCATCGATTGAGGGGTAAGCGACTGCCCCCTAGGCCGACCGTCCCTGT
>Ga0209515_10000258_pt1 | contig 100469 bp, 55 predicted proteins | sample Subgroupgradi54m_FD_187454 | JGI IMG/M metagenome (GOLD analysis project Ga0209515, IMG submission 187454) | Subsurface groundwater microbial communities from S. Glens Falls, New York, USA - GMW60B uncontaminated upgradient, 5.4 m (SPAdes)... ... | reverse complement strand
AGCTGGGTCCTGCCGTTGAAACTTTCACGCTTCTCGGAGTGATTTATCTTGCCTATTCCATCGTCTCTAATTTTTACAATTATTTCTTCCGTCCTATTGTACTCGATCGGCATCTCATTGATATCGATGAGCTATATCGTTCAGGCAAAATCAAAGGGAGAACTATTTTTGTCCGGGTAGATTACAACGTTCCGCTCAAAAATAAAGTTGTAACAAAGAACAATCGCTTAGAAGCAATTTTAGATTCCGATTATCGTCTCATAAAATCACTCGACACCATTGAAAAGTTATTGAAAAGAGGAGCGAAGCGAATTGTGCTTGTCAGTCATTTAGAACGCCCTCAGGGAAGAATCAATCTCATGATGAGCCTTGGACCAGTTGCACCGCGGTTGACCCAATTGCTGCGCCAGAGAGGTCTTATCGGCAAAAATGAGGAAGTCGGATTTCCGGAGCCGATGAGAGAATTAACTCCAGATGAATTTATGAGGAGAAATGATGAGGCAATTGCGCGCGCTGAAAAACTGGGTCAAAGATTTGTACTGCTTGAAAATATAAGAATGCATCCATGGGAGGAATCTAAGAATGAGGAAGAGGTAAAACAATTGGGTGCTCAATTATATCAACGCGCTGATGCTGTTGTTCTTGATGGTTTTGCTGCATTTGAAAGAGGAGAACATGCCTCAATGGGGGGTTTTTCGCGCTCTATGCCCCGCGCCGTTGGGGAGCTTCCGCTTCAAGAGCTTGAAGCTTTAAGAAAAGCAGCGGGCCAATCAGACATTCTCGTAATTGGCGGACTTAAAATTGATACCAAGCTTCCGACCATTGAACAAGCGCTTGCCGGTGGGGTGAAAGTCATCATTGTAACAGGTGCAATGGCCAATGTCTTTTTGCTAGCAAAATACCCTGAACTAAAAGGTAGATTGGGTTGGTCTTATGTTGGCGATGAAAGCGAAATTAGATTTGCTCAGGAGCTCTTAAAAAGAGGCGAAGAACAAGGAGTGATTTGGGTCCTGCCGGAAGATTTTGTCATTGGAAAAACGGGCGAAAGCTTACCGAGCAACAAACGCGGCATTCAAAAAGGAAAGATTAATAAAGATGCGCCTGCGCCTAAAGAAGTTAAGACAGTTCAACTTCTTCAGAATGGCAGGGTTATTCCAGGCGCCAAGATTGAAGAAGGTTGGGCCATTATTGACTTCGGACCAGAGTCCGCAGATTTTGTAGCTACGCTAATTAGCAATTCCAAGAAGAGAGTTTTAAATCAATCCAGATGGGGAGGTTTGCTCAATTATTCCGCTCTGGCAGCACTTGCAAAAAGGAACAAAAAGACAACTTGGAATGGACCGTTCGGGGTCATCGAATGGGAGAATGGTTTTCAGGCTACGGATAAAGTTGCAGACGCTGGAACCGAAGGCAATGTGACGGTGGGCGGAGGAGATACCGTTGCCGCCGTTGGTAGAAAACCGGGCCGAGTTGACAAATACACCTTTGTGTCAACGGCAGGCGGTGCCTCGGCCACCGTTTTGATAGGAGGAAAATTAAGCGCTGAGCAGAAGCTCGAAGCTACTCCAGAAAATACCGAACTTTGGATTCCATCTTACCGGACACGGCCTGAAAGTTATCAGCCTTTTGTTTTTCTCAGGGAAATCATCCTGGCCATTAGGAATTTTATTCGTGAACTCAGGGCCAAGCCAATCAAAGTAATCATTCACTCAAGCAACCCCCGTGTTGGAGATCTCCGTGCTAAATCTTTCATCTGGCATGACGCGGCCCAACTAAAGCCGTGGTACCTGAGGATGCTGGGCAAAAAAGACTTTGAAATCGTAGCGATTATTGGAGCCAAGCTGGATGAGACTTATCTTCAGACACTTGCTTATGACAGTTCTCACATCAAACATTTCTTTAATGATCGGCTCAATCCCCTTACTCCATCCAATCAGGCGGTCAACTTTGATTATGGAGAAGGTTGGGTCAAGCTTGATGGAGAGAGAAGAACTCGCATTTATGGGGCGATGCCAAAAGGCGAGGAACTAGATCGCCTTGTGAACGAAGCCGATTTGGTGATTCATGCGGATGAAAATGTTCAGAGTTTGAGCGTGGCAAACGCCTACGCCGATGCGGGCAATCGGAAAGTGAATGTTCTTGTGGCCACCGATCGTTATGTGCCAGGTGCTGATGCTTATACCGTTCCGGGTGCCGGCTCACCTTTCTCTGATTCAAAACGAATTGTGGTCTTGGCCCCTCCTTTTCTCGGAGCAGCCCTTGCCGTGATTGAAGTTTTGGAGAAACAAATTCCAATTGAAGGTGGTACGATCGGAGGTTTTGAGCGCTTTACCGCAAATCAAGGTGTGGCAAGCGGTGGTTCCATTCCCGGTCGGATTGACGTCAACGCGAGCTATTCGGGTATGAACAATCTCACTCCTGAAGACGAACTGGCAGAGCTAGCCCTCACTACTTTGGAACAAGTTCGTCCTGACCTTGCTGAAACATTCACGACCTCTTATACCCGTGCGCCTCATGCTGCGGGTGGAGGCGTGGTCCTCACACTCTTTACCGCAAGGCCAACAAGTGCCAAAGAAATTGCTCGCCTTTTAACTCGGGCTTCCGTGACCTCTCAATTTTCTGGCCGCCTCAAAGTCCTAAGGGATGTGCTTGCCTCTGGCAAAGTTGTTGGGCGACCTGAGGGAGCGTTGATCGACCCGTCACAGATTGTTCTCACGGACGACAATCGGATGGCAGAGATTATGATTTGGAATGACCCAGATTATGGTTATGTGAACCAAATTACGCAATCGGTTAGATCAAGCCGCAGCCCGATAAGCCCGGCTAAAAAACGAGTCCGATCGGAAGTGCGTGCAGTTGCCGAAGAGGAATCCGTTGATTTAGATTCGCTTTCCGACCAAGAACTCGAAGCTTATTTGAATAAAATCCTCGAACCGATACCTTCCTACCTTCGGGATCCTTTCGTTCCTCGGCTAAATGGCGCCGACGGAAAACCCCTTAAACGGCGTGTCGCCGTAAACGGTCCTGGACGAACAGGAAGAAGTTTCCTCTGGTATTGGTTTGGTGCCATCCAGAAATACACCGACGAACAAAGGAAGTATTCCGTTCTTCCTGATGAAGTTAGCGTGATTGGCGATCCGGATCGCGATGATCTGGAGCTTGTCGTCATTAATGGAGTGCCAGGTGTGGAGGAGACTGCGGGACGGAAGAAAAGGATTCAAGCGATCAAGGATTGGTTGCAATACCTGACCGAAGATGACATTCACGGAAGATGGTTCCCTCATCTGAGCGAGCCGGATGCAGAGGGAAAATATTATGGCATTGACGACGAAACAGGAGAAGCATGGATCCAGTTGCATCCCAAAAGGAACCGCACCATTCTGATCAATGACCGCGGTCCGATCGGCAAGCTTCCTTGGAAGAAATACCAGATTGACATTGCCTTGGATTCGACAGGCACTTTAACCGATCGGAAGGATCTTGAGCTTCACAAAAAAGCTGGTGCCAAAAAAGTCATCCTCTCAGCTCCGGGAAGAGGAGTGGATGCGGATATAACATTGGGTGTGAATGATCACGATCTCAGGCCGGGTATGGATATTCTGATTTCCTGCAATTCTTGCACGACGGGTGCCATTGCCTTTGCTTTGAAACTGATTGAACGCGTTTTTGGAATCGAGCGGGGAGGAATGTGGACCGAACACGCCTGGACGGATGAAAACGCGTCACAGGATACTCCTACCAAGAGCAAAGGTCGGTGGTTTTCAATCTTGATCAATATGGTATTCACCACCACAGGCGCTGCCGCAGCAATTGGTCGAGCCGTAAGGAGTTTGCAGGGCAAACTCAATGGGATTGCGATTCGATTCAATAACGATGACGGATCGTTTGCCCACTTAGCGATTCGTCTAAAGAAGAAGACAAATGCCGAGACGGTCAACAGAGTCTTCCGAGTGGCTGCTAAGATGGGTCGATTTCACGTTGAATATCACGATCAAAATGTCCCTGTCTCGGGAAGCATTGTGGGGAATCCTTACTCTTCAATTTTTGTCCCACGACTGACGCAAGTTTCGAAAGACGGTAAGAACCTGAAGGCTAGTTTGGGCTACGACAATGAATGGGGTTTTTCGGGAAGGCTCCGCCGGATGGTCAGTATGACAGCGCGGCTTCTGGATGAAGAAGAGAAAAGTCAGGTGGTCAGAGAGGTGGCTGTGCCGAAGCCTGAGCCCAAGCCCTTTTTTGTCGAAAAAGGTTCTTCGCGTGATGCGAGCTTACAAGAAGCAACAGGCCTTCCAGTATGGTTGACGCCAGAGAATGAACTTGTCTTCGGCCGAGGAATGGTCGTGGGCGATTACGCACCGGTTTATCGGTATCAACTTGCCGGTTCCATTATGGATGATACTGCTGCCATGAGTCGCCCCAACGAAGTGGCTTACCGTGTTTATCACGGTGTCTTTGCCTCGGAGGCTGACAAAGTCTTGTTTGAGAGTCACCGCCAGCGTGTTGATTTTACGGTCATACCCGCTGGTGTTTTAGAAGGACGAAATAAGTACAAGGAGTTCCGAAGAGTGCGCGGACACGTTCATCCCGATATGCCGGGCTGGAAGCAAACACCTTTTAGTGAGATTTATCAAGTTCATGCAGGAGATGACGTCATCGTTTTGATGGAGAAGCCTGGGAAAGATGGCAAGCCCGCGCGCATTATTGCCAAACGAAGAAAAGCAGGCGAGCTCCAACGCATCCCGGCGGGATGGCGGCATTTGATCATCAATACAGGGACTCAAACAGCTGTGCTTTCCAACATTGTGTCCACGGATTTTGTCCCGGATTATACACCGGTCAGAAAGACTCAAGGACTGAGTTACTATTTCGTTCGTGACGACCGTCCGCAGACTCGGCTGATGGATCAGCTTGTTTCATTTGTCGAATCTCCTTTGGAAACCACGGGTGATATTCTCAGGGATCATCAGGGTCTGACACGCACCGTCCGAAGCGCTTTGGAAGTTGCCCGATATTGGTCTGGGCGCCAAACCGCTCAGGAATGGCTTGGTCGAGATGTTTCGGAATGGGTTGCCGGAAGATTGGCTCATTATGGTACTCGAATTGCTTCTGCAGTGGACGCGACCGGTGCAGATGGTGCTGAAGGTCTCGTGGAATACTTCAGGAATCGAACTCGTGATGCAGTTAATCAGTTGAGCCCGATTGCTTGGACCCCACAGGGAAAGAATGAACTTCATCTTTTGGCGGCACGACTTGAAGCCGATCTCGGTGAACTTCGCGGTGGGCTTTTGAGTTTGAAAGGGAGCGTTCGAACGGCCGGAAACATTTGGCCTGAGATCACACGTCCTGAAATGGATGGTGAGGGGTTAGGAGACACACTGCAAAGAGCATATCAACAACTGAACGAAATTTTAACTGCACCCCATCCGCAGGAAACGGGTCTTGCTTTAGCCGATCGCGTGCTTGGGTTATACAAAGGTGTGGCAGGCAAAGTTGAGGGCTTGGTTGATACGTCCCAAGATCCCCACGCTCCTGCACGTTCGCGTGTGGAACAAGCGCTTGCCATTGTGGAAGGACTCCAAGATATGCTCGAACTCATCCGAGCTTCGGATTGGACGCTTCAAAAAATCTTAGGAGAACAACCAGGCGCAAGTCTTCCGAATGAAACTTTTCAAGCTACCCGTGATGAAATGATTTCATTACTTCGAAGCGCAACGAATCGAGCCTCAGGTACTTTACAAAAAGGGCTCGTTCGTTCGCAAATCTATTCGATGTTTGTCGCACCAACTCAGGACGAAAAAGAGGCCGTCAAAACAAGAAAACAGATAGACAGGGAGATCACTTTCTTAGAAGGTCTTATCCAGCGTCTTTCAGGACTCACTCAGCGGATCGGGACACAACCACGCCCTGAGGATTTCTCAGATGCGGATCGATTATATTTGACGGTGAGGCAGCTTGAAAGTGCCCAAAAAGGATTGATTCTTCTCGAACCGGCTGTCAAGTGGGCAATCGACAAAACAGGAGTTGCTGTCGGTTCCACGATTGATCACGTCACAGGCGCAAAGTTGGATGGCAGACCCAAATCGCCACGCATTCGCGTCCTGAAGAATCCTAATTACAAGAGCGTACCGAATCTTGAATGGAGTTACTCAGCGGATGGCGAATCCACGCCGTGGGGAACTCTCTTTCCCAAGGACCAGCCGATTTACAACGCTTTTCTTGAAAATCCCGTGGAAATTTCTCAGGCACTCAATAATCCTGAAATGTTCGAACGCGAAGTGCCATGGGCTTATGACGTGATGCCCGAGCGTTTCGCCCAATGGATTGCGCGTGCGCGCCTCGTCAGACAAATTATCTTCTGGGCACAAAACGTCTCCGATTGGTTGAGCGGACTGGCCGACCGTGTCGCCGGAACCACGCCTCCCGTGATGGAAAATTACCCAACGCCAGCTCAAGCAGCTCTCTTTGTCGCGAGGGGCATTCGACAGGGGAAGAGTCACGAACAGATTGAGGCCGAGTTTCATACAAAACTAGGTGGTTATCCACATCTTGCCAATTCGTTTCAGTGGGTGGCTCGGCGGACGAATACGTTTGTCATTGCTAGCGAGTTTTATCGAATCGATGAGCAAGGTCGAAGACAACGGGTTCATCTCTTGGAGCCGCCGGTTCCAATCAAGATGCCGTCGCCAATTCCACCGGTTGAGCCTTGGACCCTTCAGTCATTGCGAGCTTCTTTAGCTCGGATCATTCGATTTCCGGCTCTCGTTTTGGATTGGCTTGCGGCTGAAATCAATCGCCTTCTCCGTTCAGCCCAAACTTCATTAGGTCGTGTGAGCCACCGACTTGAACTCACTCGAAAAAAGGTACCACCCAAATCCACAAAAGAGCGCTCCTTAGGAGCATCTCAATTTGTGGTCGATGCGATGCGCGACAAAATGTGGCGGCACAAACCCACAGGCCCATACGCTCAACTGGAACAAAAGCTCGATGGGTTTGAACTCTTCTTGGATGATCTTTACTTCCAAATTGAATTGGCACGAGTCGGATTGACGGGCGCACGGGCGGTCACACCACACGGAAAGGGCATCCTTGCCCGGACCAAGCAATGGCTTGGGCTTGTGGATCTCCAAGTCCCCGCCGGCAAACTTTTCACGGAGGCAACGGGCATTCAAAGCGATTTTCTGAACGAGTTTGCGGTTCTCGTCAGAACCGGCGATGTGAGAGACACCTTGATTCATCAATTTGGATCCTTTGTTGAAGACAAAATCAACCAGCTTTGGAAATGGACGATTGAAGAACCCGGAGAACGCGGATTGGATCGGTGGCTTGAACGCCGACAGCAGCAGATTGAAGAGATCCTTTACGGAATTGAATTGGCGAGAATGGCTGCTGAAATCTTAGGTCGCTCCAAGAATCCTAAAAAGGCAAACTTCATTTATTCGCGGATTGAACATTGGCTTGACCAGTTGTCCATTTTGGAGAGGACCGAAAAATTCACCGAGTCTTTTGACCGACACTTTGGTGCCACGGCAGGGACGGGGCTGACTAGAAGATTACCCTTTTTGACAAAACCCGGCACGAACGCTAAGGAGTTTGTCAGTCGTTTTCTCGCTCAACGTGCAACCGCCGACTATACGGCAAGTGAGCTTCTCAGACTTTCCATGATTCGGGCTCAGGTTGCTCTCGGGTTTGCTGGCTGGGCTCTCAACCGTTCAGGGAGAGTCACTCGGAAAGTTCGGGCTGTTCTCGGCACGGCACGGCCTGAGCCGATTCAGCCGCTTTCGGAAACATTGCCAGGATTGGCTCAACCTATGTCTGAACTCGAGCAGAATGCCTACACCCGCGAAAATTTGTCGGGAGCCAGTGGGAAATATGTGCTCGCAAATCTCAAGGCGAACCGGATTAATCCGGTTATGTGGCTTGATGGATTCAATCATGGGAAAGGGAAGGCAAGGAGTGAAGCAAGAATGCCAGAGGCTCTCCCTGTCGCATTTTTTAATCCAGTACAAACTGCTCAGTTGACGGCGAATCCCGAGCTTGCGAAGAGACTCGGTGAACGCCGCTCACGGATTCAGTTGGCCGCGCAAGATGTTTCGGATAAAGATCCTTTTGGGCAGTATGGAGCTTACACGGGAGACGTACCTGCTCAGGATCTGGCCACATTACCGGGACTCAGATACGTGTTCATTAACCAAGATGGCCGCTTGAACATTACGAATGAATCGCATCGCCAGCGCCTGGTCAATCAAATCCAGGCGTCCTTGAACGCAGGTCTTACGCCCGTTTATTTTTTTAGAAAGCCGATTGCAGCAGGTGGTGACGACGACGAAATCAAGGATTTGTGGGCAGAGATAGGGCTTCTATCAGGTGCTTTGAGAAATGCAGGACTTCCGAGAAGAAGCCTTTCTCAGATCCATTACGTTTATACTGCCCGAAATGATACAGGTCAGGACGACCCGCATGTCAGAAGAGCAGCTCGTGAGATTCGAGGAGCTGTCCGCCGTCAAAGCAGCTGGTTCTTTCTCTTTCGATGGGTCCTCCAATGGTTTTTCAGTCCCAAAGTTTTCTACAATGGCCTTCCTTCCGACGAACTCATTCGTTCTCCTTCAATCTTTAAGCGTTTCCGGAATCGCTTCACCGGCCGTTATTTTGACGGTGCTTACCTTGCTCCGGGCACTTTCCGCCGAGGCGTTTTTGGAACCTTGAGCCAATGGGTTACTCGCCTTGAAAAAATTCGAACGCGATTCACCATCATCGCAGACGCCGGCCAGAAAGCCCCCTTAAGCAAAGTCGAACAGTTCTATGAACTCAATCGTAGTCTTGAAAAGGCTCAAGCCAAGCTCATCATTGCGGCAAGCTTTCCAGACCTTGGCAATCTGGGTGTGACCTCAGGTGCACCCCGAGCAAGCGGTGTCCTTTTAGGATCTCAAGTAACCGGTAGCTTCGTTCCTGCGGAAAGACTCGCCGCCAATGGAATCCGGTTTGCATTTGCAGGGCACTCTGAGCGTGCCGATACGCTTGAGGCGATCAACTACAAGGGGCAACTCCTTCTTGCAGAGGGCGTTATTCCGCTTCTTCCTTTTGGTGGTAAGACCCCGGAAGAAATTGAGGGAAATTTAGAGACACTTCTCAATGGCTATTCGGCAGCCGATGTCATTGATTCCATACTTCTCTACGAGCCTCCGGATGCGATCAGCACCTCGGGCAGCCAGGTTTTGAGTGCGGAAACGGTCAACGATCGTCTGAGCTGGATTCGCAATTGGCTAACTACCAAATATGGAAGTACCGTCGCAACGCGGTCCACGCTTCTCAATGGCGGAAGTGTGGATGATGAGAACGCAGCGTCTCTTGCCAAACAACCTCAAGTGAACGGTGCTACCGTTGGCGGGGCAAGCGTGAATCCTCAAAGGTTCGCTCGAATCGTGAAAGCATTCGAGCAACCCACATTAGGTCAAGATGGTATCTATCAGAAGTTGAGAGAGGGTGACTGGCAAGCGGAGTTAAATCAAGCGATCCGTGTTGTAGCCTCCAATCCGTCCAAGAATTTGAACTATGCGCCCATTATTGCTTCGGCCATTCGGCGCCATCCCAATTACAAACAGATTCATGCGCGGCTTTTAGAATCGACCTATCAGGATCATTCAAGTCCTGCTGTCCAAACTGTTGTGAAAGAAATTCTGGACAATCTTGGGCTCCTTAATTTCAACAAACGCTTCATGAAAGTTCCGCTTAAACAAAGCACTCGTTCTGCAGGCTTCACGACACGTGCAACGGCCAATATCGCGGCTTCCTTGGAAGCCTATGGCTATATCGGTAGTGGTCTTGGCGTGGACAAAGAAACTAGAGACACACGCAAAGCTGAGGCTGATGCCACGGCTTTTGATACTCGAATTGGAACAGCGATGTTAGAGGGCATAGGATTAGAAGAATTTTTCAACGAAGGAGGTGGAAGGGATAAAGTTGTCGCAGCAAGTGCAGGTGAACTCTTCAACCGTGAGCAAGCGGTGAAGGGTGTTGTTAAGACCGGTGGCGATGATATTGAAGGCACAAATCAAACGATTACCAATAATCAACGAAGAACCCTTTGGCAACTTACGCCGGATGTTTCGGGTGGCACGTCGGTACGCATTACGGGCGAGGCGCTTGAGGAAGTTGGATACATTTCAGATGCTTATGCGGATCTCATCGTGACGAATGTTCCTCGACATTTAATTGAGGAGCTTGCTCGGCTTCTCGATCCCGATGTCCATTACGTTGACATCGAAGAAAGAATTGAGCAGACGCTTCAACGGATTGCCAGAGCCAACAGACTCACAAACGGCATCAGTGATTTGGAAGTTGTGATTATGCACCGCGACCGGGAAACCCAGAGGTATCAAGCCCTCCTCAACATTCAAAAACGTTATTCAGGTCTTGAAATAACGCAAATTGAAGATGGAACGTTTCTGCATGGCGTGGCCGCGGCTGCAAAGGGATGGAAGGGCGGGAGGGAGCGCAACAAACACAAAATCTTCTGGTCGGTTTCAGGGGCTCCCGAAGCAGCTACGAATCTTGCGATCGCGGCAGGTTTAACCAAACAAGGTGCTGTTGCGAACATGAGGCTTTATTCAAAAGAGGTCAATTTTACGGATGCAAGCCATAAGCAAAAAGCTTTCAATATGGCTCGCCGCTATGCTTTTCATGAGAGTGAGCGCAATGATAATGGCGAGAACGAAGTCGAAGAAATTCGTCGGCTACGAAAGGCAAGTGGCCATCCCGATGCCGAGACGATTTTGAAAGGACAAAAGATATTCCGCTCCGTTGATATCGATGGCGATGTTCAAGCTTCCGTTGCGCTTATCACCGACAACGGCATTGTAAGATTTCCAGGAGTTCAGAAACTTGAGCACGCGGAGAACGCGTACTTAGTTAACGTGATTGAGATTCAAGGGGCTCGAACAAAGGGCGGTGAAATTGGGATCACGCAACGCGTCGTGAAAAATCCAGAGAAGATCACGGAACTCGGCGGTAAGGAAAGAAAGGCACGCCAAGCCGTCCGGGGCGAACGGACAAAGATTCTCGGCGTTCCTCGTTACCGTACCGCACGTCAATATTATGAGCATCTTTCGCCAGGCAAACTCCGAGGGCTTACTCGAATTATGGATTCTAAGAACGGCACGATCAAAATTTTAGCCGAAGATCAGGTCGGAGGTTTCCAAGGTCCGATCGCTGAATATCACGAAGGCCGGGGAGAGGCTGTGGTTGTGTCATCTAAAGACATGACGAGCAATAAAGTCGCTATTTCAAAGTTCCTGAGTCCGAAGGCCACGGGCGTACTGCACGATGTCAATTACGGTGCCCGCCAAGCGGTTAATGCCGGGGCGGTTCATCGTGACACAGCTTTGATCTACCGTTATGAAAAATCGACGAGCGGCGGAGAGCCAGCTCAGCATGAAGAGGGCTGGACCATGGCTGAACTTAAGGCAAATAGTGCTGATAGCGTTGTTAAGCTCCTTGTTTACATGGATGTGGATGATCCTAAATATACCAAGGAGCAACTGGAGTTCGTTGCTCAAGTTCAGAAAGAAGCAGATAAATACGATATGCTGCTCCTGACAGAAGTGCTTACCTTTCAGCGTCCTTCTGAAAAGCAAGCCTTGAGTGAAGCGGAGAAAAAATACGGAAAAGGTTCGGAACAGTATCGCAACGTTTTATTGCAGTATTATCGCCGGCAGGCCCGCAACGCGATTCATTCCGCCTACCTCTTGAGCGTTTACACGGATGTCCTGAAACTCGAGTTCCCTGGAAATATTGATCTCATGTCGACGGAGGAACTCCACACCAACTTAAAGGCCCTCGATCAAGCAGCGGATGGATTGCCTTGGCTACTTTTGAATGCAGGCGTGGATTTTGATGTGTTTGAAAGACAAACGGCGATGGCGATGAAAGCCGGTGCGAGCGGTTACATGGCGGGACGCGCAATCTTTAAAGAAGCCTTGAGTCAGCGGACTCCTGAAGCCCGTGATCATTTCTTGCAAACCGAGGGAGTTCGTCGGATGGAAGTTCTCAATAGTTTGGTGGACCAATATGCTACGCCTGTTTTAAGAAAGCGGGGGGACGTTATCCGAACACGCCTCAACTTATATTGGGAAGATTTAGCTACTCCGGTCAGCCGGTGGTTTGAAAATTACCCAGATTATCCGACGGCATCTCATCGTACGGTCATTCCGCCTGTCTATGCCGAAGGAACGGCGAAGCCCTCTTTTCTTAGTGTTGAAGAAGTTCTGCGTCAGAATCCACTTGTTGCGCGTGACACGCCAAACGCTCTCCTCCAGGCCTATCTTCATGACACAAGTGAAGAGACCTATCAAACCGAAATCGCGGTCGGAAGAGAAATTGCTCGCAATCTTCCTCTCGGAAAACTTCTGGGTCTAAACGGTGTGACCCACGGTGTCGGAGAAAACGAAGGCTGGGCCAATATTATGGCGATGGATCAAAGCAATTCCTTCAGGAGATTTCTGAAGGTGCGAGAAAGACTCTTGCGTATGTCCAAATCCGATGCAGGTTATGAACCCGCTTATCAAGAATATGTGGATGCTAAGAAAGCTGTAGCGGCGGAACTTGCCGATTTGCCAACGGGTCTTTTAATCGATCTTCCTTATGCAGCGCTTGACATTGTGCGCGAAGGAATTTTGCCGGCCCACACGGGCTGGATCGTGCGCCTCGAAGAGTCTTATGATCCAGGTCTGGCCCGTCCAGAACCTGGTGTGACCGTAAGCAAAATTAAGCGGATGGGCGCGACAGCGGTCAAACTTTTGGTTTACATGGACGTGGAAGATGAAGATTTCACACGCAAGCAGCTTGGGTTCGTTAAAGAAGTTGCTGAAGCAGCTCATCGCGAGGGTATTTTACTCATGGTTGAGGTGCTTCCATTTCCGAGAAAGGGGGAGGACAAAAACAGCGAAGCTTATCTCCAGCGACAAAGGATCAACGCGATTCAATCGGCCAAATACCTTCGTCATTATGCAGACATTTTAAAGTTGGAACCGATCGTTGGTGAGGAAGTCATCAATGGCACTACCATCGATTATGCCAAGTGGGAAAATGCAGCGGCCGGCCGTCGGCCATGGGTTGTCCTTAGTGCTGGTGAGGCCTTTGATCAATTTATCCAGAAGATGGAAGAGGATTTGCACCAAGGTTCGATGGGAGCCATGGTAGGCCGTGCAACTTGGCAAGAGTTCTTCCAAAAAGGAACCGATTGGCTTAAGACAACCGCGCGTGGGCGGCTTCGGAAATTGGATCAGCTTGTGCGTGACCACGGTCATCCTTGGATGAAGCGCTTCGACCTAACCCCTCAGGATATGGCAAGTGCAGTCGAATTTGGTTGGCATCGCGACCGACGCGCTAGAGGGTTATCGCAAGAGGAAGTCGCGCGCCGTGATGATGCTAAAGCGATCGAACAGATCCTTCGAGTTCGTAACATCAAACTTCACGTCTATGATTTTGACGGTACCCTTCGCGAATCAGGCGATGCCGAAGTTCCACAGGGTGTTATTTATGAAATGATCGAACTCCTTAAGAAAAAAGTCTACATTGCGATTTCATCCGGAGTTCGTCATGAGACGGCTTATGAAAAATTGATTCAGCACATCCCACCTCAATATTGGAGTCAGATCTTCGTCTTGGGTAAGTACGGAGTTGATGCCGGATATTACACCTTCGCGGAAGGAGAACCTCGCTGGAATGCGATTTGGAGTCCAGTTGATTTGGGTGAGGCGATCAAGATCGTCGAAAAAAATCTCGAGACCATTCGCATAGAACTCGTGAGTAAAGGAATCGAAACGAGACCTCCACTTCGTCCGAGTGGAACAGGGATGTCGTTTGCATTGGACTATGCCAATAAAGCCGAAATGACACCGGAAAAGAAAAAAGAAGGGGTGGGAATTTTAGAAAAGCATCTTTATAAACTGACGGGCCAACGGCTTCACGTTACTGCAGGCCGCTCTGACTTTGAAGTTTTTGCTGCTAGCAAAGGGGCGGGATTTTGGAAACTGATCGGTTTCTTCCGAAAACGTATCGACTCGACGCTAGAGACAAAGAACATCCTAGTGGCGGGCGATAGTTACGCGCCTTATGCCGGTGACTTCTCGATGATGGCGGAAGTAGCGGGAGTCTTATCCATTTATGCGGGGGAGTATTTTGGATCTCTCTGGCAGCCCGAAACGCACAAGGTTTTCTATGCGCCTAAAGAAGGTTCGATTGGAATGGCAGAGGTTATGGCGATGCATCGCCGCGTTTTGCAAACAGCGTTAGTTCCCGAAATTTCCGTAGCAACTCGCTCAGAATCACGAAAGGTTGAAGCACTGCCAATACCAAGCCGTAAAGAAAACAGTTTGCGCTCCGAAGTTCGAGTGGATTCCCAGCCAAGTCCAGGCCGTGGCTTTTTCACCGAGGATCGTTTGGGTCAATTGACAGCTTCGTGGGATGATCTTGTTGAGGAAACCCGAAAAGAGACAGCGAAAAACGTCGTTCAATTATCTCCTGAAGAGAAAAAGCCAACCTGGGTTCAATCCCGTCCCCGTGTTGATGAATTGGTCAAGAAAAGCTTGGTTAAGCACGGACGGGCGATCGTTACCATTACAGGCAGCTCTGGAGTTGGAAAAAGTTCACTTGCCCGTGTCTTGGAAGATGCTTATCCTAAAAATCAAAAACTCATTGCAAGTGGGCTCAAAAAAGTTTCTCGGATCGTTGTGGACGACATCCGTCTTGAAATCGCACCTTTAGATTTTAAGATCAAAGATGGAGGGCAGGAAATCATAATTAGAGAAAAGTTAGAAGCATTAAAAGCTGAGTATGAGCGTTTAACAATCGAGTATGGCAAGGCCAAAAAAGCTAATATTGATTTGGTCGCACGCGAAAAAGCAGAAGCGCTTACTCGTTTGCTTCAGGAATTAGCTCGGTTTAACCACACACTTCGCGAAGAGTATGGATTCCGGCCCTATGACTTAGAAAAACCTTTTGATCCCGTGATCGGGCCAATTTCAGACGATCCTCTCAGTTATTACGACGTTCCCAAAATCAATACCTTTTGGCGACAAGCGATGGTCCAATCTCAAGATTGGAACCTGCCGACCCTTCCCGTGTTCGATCGCCGTTCTATTGGGCGGCTCCGATTTCGTCACAGCCAAGAGGGCCATATCCAAATTGTCTTTAATTTGACAAAAGAGCTAGTGCTTGAAATTCAAGAAGGAAGGTCGAAGCAAAGACAGTTCAGAACTGTGGTGAAGGAAGGAAATCTTGAGGTCACCCATGGAGATGAGATCCGAAGGCGGATCGATACCTTTGACCAGATCGAGATTCATCAGATTACGAGGAAGCTTGGCGGAGGGAAGCAAAAGGAAAAGGGATACCGCATCAGCGTAAAGGGTTCTAACTTTGAACTCTTTTTAGTCCCGGGAGAGGCGGGCAATGAGCTGTGGATTTTTGATGAGGCAACCTTAGAGGAAGCTTTTAAGAAGCACCAGAAACTTCCCGTACCTGACCACGTGATTGGCCCGGGCCAGATGGCTGACATTCTGGTTCGGTATCGTTTTGAACCAGGGACCGTCTTTATTTTCGATTGGATGTTTGCCCTTGCGGGAGATCCAAGCCTCTTTGACGTCATTTGGGTTCTCGATACCGACCCTTGGGCAACATTGGTGAGACAAGCGGGTCGGTTCCGTCCGGAAACGACGACGATGCCTGACCGTACGGCTTATGCTCGCTACCGGATGAAGCAAGATTGGTTGATCGAGAGACCGTTAATTCAAAGGCAGCTTGAGAACACAAAGGAAATGGCGAGAGACCTCGGTTTTCTCGATCGATTTGTGGAATCGATTACCGACACGCGTATGGACCGGTGGTTCTTGCTTGGACAAAGAGGACAATTGAGGGACGATCCATCTATAGCTCAAACTGTAAATCAAGCGGTCTATTTACGGCCGGAGGATTTTAAAAGATTTTCCCAACGTGAAGAATTTTCCTATCTTAAATTTCCGGAGGTTTTCTCTCCTTCTGGCTGGATGCAGGCCGGGCTGGATCAAATTCGCCAGCACGTCGTCAAAGAAACGCTCCGGAGGTCGGGATTTCAGGTGGAGCGGTTTATCGAGGTCGAAACTCCAGAAAGAATTGCTGTCGTTTCTGTAGGTGGCTATCTGTTGAAATACAGGCAAGATCCAGTTGAACAAGATCCTGTTCAAGGAGATATTTTTGGATTTACGCAGGCGGACCTCACGAGTCATTTGGAGAGAATCCGCCACAGAGGCAATGACGATTTCGAACCTTTCTCAATCGTCGATTTCGGAGGTCAGGAAGTAACTATTGTGGACGGAGAAAAATCGAAAAAAATTCGTTTGGGCAAAGTGTTTGTTCAAGCAAAAGGCGTATGGGAATCTTTGAAAGAGCGCCTTGACCAATTGGACGCTCTGATTCAGGAAGCAAAGTTAGCGGGCCAGGTGGACCTTGCGGAAAGGTATCAGGAGGAGGCAATAGCCCTTTTGAGGGGATCAATTCAAAATGATTTAGACTTGGCCGCGCGGGGGCTTGTGAACATGCGCCCTGATCGGAATCTGGCCGTAAAGACTTTTTCTCCCGAAGGAAAGATCCGCCATTCGGCTGCGTTTAGTCTGGATTCAAGCCCAGAAGCGTATCAGAACTATCAGTTCGATCTTTATCGACCTCATCCGCGAAAAAGGGAGCCCGGATTTGTCCCTGAACGCCATCACGTTCCGAACGGCTTATTAAAAGGCTACGAACAGCTTCTAGGTAAAATGGTCAATGATGTTGTTCTTCCGGTCACGCAGCAAGAGTTTCAAACTGAATTTTTTAATAGAATCCGGGAAGAAGATCTGGGCCCACCCGTTGCTGAGGTCATGTCTTTAGAAATTGCAGAGGCACAGTATCGTTTTCTTAATACCTTAGCGGTTATCTCAAGATTCAGTCGACTTTACGATCGATTATCCAAGCTCCAAGGGCAAGAAGACGTTACAGGTTGGGGTCATATTGTTCGTTGGACCTATCTTGTGACTCAAGAGGCTGCTCCTGAAAATACGGATGCCAAAGAAGCGATGAAGGCCATTTTTGATGAATTTAACGGTTGGGATCTTGAAGCAGGCGGTACCTACTCTATTGATACATACCAACAATCGATCCTGAGGCAGTTTCCAGAACTTGATGGAAATGAAACGTACGACCAGATTCTTTTAAAGGAATTTTTTAACTCTCTTTCCGAGCACTACGGCCAGATTTGGGAGGAGGCGAGACGCTCAAGGGAGCGTTTCACTGGCGGACCCGCTACGTCTTTTGGCGGACGCGCCGAGGTGCGCAACATTATAATTAACCCAAAAGCGAATATTAATGAAAGCGCGCGCCAGCCCCAACTTGATATTGGCAATATCAAGTTGGGACAGCCCTCACTTCCAATAGAAAGAATTAATGATAGTGAGGGCAGTCCTCGCTTGCGCACCGGTCCAAAACGGTCCGGCGCGAGGGCCGAAGTACGGATGGCCACCTTTAAAGGGCGTCAAAACGAAAAGTTCGTTATCGGGGATTATAAGATCATCGTTACTTTGGCCGAGGTAAAGGAAGGTAAGGCTAAATTACACGTCGGTTCAGACAAGGCCATTCCAGTCGTCAGCGCGGAGTTGCTCCTTAGGGAAATCAATCGTTCTGGTGAAGCCAAACTTTCTAAGGAAGTTCGCAAGGCAATTGTCAAATCAAAGCCGGCCATAGAACTTTCCAAGGCGAAAACCCAAAATTTAAATGGCCCAGGCCTCACTTTTACGCGCAAAGAAGGGGAATCCCTTGTCATTAACGATAACATTGTTGTCACTATTTTGGACATTTTAGCAGGAGCGGTAAAGTTGGCATTCGATATCCCGAAGAAAGTTTCGATCAAACAGCTTGCAGTTACGTCAGAGACGCCTCCTGTTGTTGCTAAGAAGGAAGCTTTGGTTCCACGAGAACTTGCCGATCAGGTCAATTTGGAGATTGATTCTAAAATAGCATCGGCGGCGAAATCAGATTCAACCGTATACGTTTATTTCAGGCCTGATTCGAGAGATAGAACCAAAACGCGTTTTATTCATAGTTTCAAACTCCGCGATCACTCGCGATCAAAGCAGGGGAAAATAATTACAGAGACCATTCGCCGGCAAGAATCGGATTGGTCCGCCTTAGCTTCCTCTTATGAGTTTGCTTCTATGCACGAAACTCGCGATTTGCTTTCCCTTTTTATTACCCGAATCCGCTCCGAAGTGCGGGCGAAGGAAGTGATCACGTTCCATTTTCCTGGCGCTCCGGCGCTTAGTGAGGAAGAACAAAAGATTTGGGAAACGATCCGGGCAAAAAAAGAGGCGGGAAGCGTTAAAACTTTGGACGACGTTCGAAGAAAATGGATCGGCAATTTTATTTCTACTCGAAATCCTTACGTCAGTTCGTTTAAGGAAAAATACCGTGATTTGTTGTATGACATTGCCGAAGCCATGCAAGAACGGAGGCCTTATAAAAACATTCGGAATTATCCTTGGGTAACGCATCCTCTTGAGTCCATTCAAATCGAACTGGTTGACTTAGGGGAGTCTACTACGTTTCGCTCCTCTGACCAAGGGCATCACTACTATTTAATTTCTGAATACAAACCGGAAGACAAATCGCTTCACATTTATTTTCCAACGGCGTTTGTCGAAAAGCACTTTCCAGTAATAGAGGCTGTCGATCCTTATCAAGTTCAGGCCCATGTTACGGTGATTACCGAGTCGGTCCTTTATGCAATCTTAAGAGAGGTGCTAGGATTATCCCATCAGGAAGCTGTTTTAATTCTTCCCCATTACAATTACCACCCTCACTCCCCAGAGAAAATTGTATTGAGCGATCTTCATGACGCGATTCTTCGGAATACCTTGGACAAGGCAAATCAAGGAGATAAAGTTGCGCAGCTCACATATCGAGAGTTGTTAGGTGAGGAAACGGCGACCATTCCTGACGAGATTAAGAAGGATTTGCGTGAGAGAAATCTGTCGGACGATGAGATCAACGTTCTTGAGCATCATTACAGCACATTCGATCTGGTTCTTCGCAAGGCAGCCAGAGAATTATGGAAGCACGAGGCTGGAGAACAGGTTGCGAAGCGGATTCCGGCGACGCTTACTCAAGAAGAGGCTACGAATCGATTGAACGCGCTTCCAACCTTAGGCAACTTTGATCGGCTTAATGCCTATTACGCCCAAGCCATCGAGAGAAACCTTTCCCATGAAGAAATTTTGGAGGGGCTTAAGCCGGAACTAACCCAAATGGCCGACATCTTAAGAGCCGCCCGGCCTAGCGATGAACTTGACAAACTGATGGTTCTTGGAGATCTCAAAATCCAAGCAAGACAATTAGACATCCTGAGAGCAGCGAGTGAATTTATATTGCAATTAATTCCCGAGGAGGAAGGCATTGATAGTCTTGCCCAACTTGCAAAGATCAAAAGCGTATTTGTTAAATATTTCGCGATATCGGAACAATTGATTAGGTATTTCGAGGAGAAGTTCAATTATAAAAAGGGCTTCATAAAAAGGGGTAAGGACAGCCAACAGATTCGAGTAAATCTAAATCGTCAACTACTAAAGATCGGCGATGAAAAAGAACGTCATATACTCTCGCTAACGTTAGCGATGATGATCGCAACCGTTAAGACGGATTACTATGTGGACGACCGCACAGAGCTTTCCTTTAGGATGGTTCCAAGAGCACTCCGTGGCCACGAGCTCAATACTGCTTTGGGGTATGCATCCCCCTATGCAATCATTTGGGTCCACGTTCCCTACGGGGCTTATGGCGCTCACTCAAGATATGCCGAAATCGCACGCGGCGGTTTGAGAAGCCTGCGGCCTGAGAGGACTCAGCTGCGCAGCCGAGTCCTATCCGAAGCGGTAGCCTTGTCATTGACACAGAATGCAAAGCACATGGACATACCGGAGGGCGGCTCAAAAGGAGTCTTCATTCATGAGGAAGGATTGAATCCGATTGCAGCGGCCATTGGCTATATCGATGGACTTGTTAATCATATGATGAGCCCTAAGAGTATCGTGGTGGCTCCCGGCGCTCAGGCCACAGATCCGCTTGAACTCGGTCCGGATGAAGGGACGGCCGATCTTGGGAGTCTCGCAACGGCGCGGGCTTGGATGAAAGGTTTAAAGGAGTGGCGGCTTTTGATGTCTGGGAAGTTACAAGCTTTGGGCGGAGTCCCTCACATGAAAAATAATCTGCTTGACCCTCCTGAGGAAGGAAACCGAGTGACCTCTCAAGGGGTGATGGTACATGCCTTTGAACTTGCAAGATATCTCAGAGATATTGGAAAGATCAAATCCGAAACGTCCGAACCCATCAGACTGGTTGTAACAGGCGGTTTAAGGGGGGATGTCACAAGCGGCATAGTCGAGATAGCGATACGCCACTATCAAAGACTGGCAGAGATCCTTACTTTGAGTGATAGTTCCGCGGTGGCCTTCGATCCTGAAGGGCTCGACCATGAGACCCTGTTACAAATGTATGCCGCGGAGGCGCAGACAAAGTCATTTCCGAAGGACAAATTGCATGAAGGCGGATTCGTATTTGGAGTGAAGGAGGGTGATACCGAGGAGAGTTACGTAACCTTGGGACCCGAGACGCTCACCCACATGAATACGAAGGCGCTAAGTCCGGAATTTCTCAAAGAATCCGGGGCCGATCGAAGATTCAGAGAACAAGCAAAGATTGGCCCTGATAAACCTCTCGTTGTCGTGTTAGAGAAAGACGAAGAAGGTCATCCGAAACAGGTTAAGGTACATAGTGCTTATTTAAGAGACGTCATCTTCTTTTTGGTGAAATCGGACCTTCTGATCACCGGCGGAGGCGTTAAGGATTCCATCAATGATCAGAATTGGGGGCTCTTCTTCGATTGGAACGGAAACCCGACAGCCTCCGGGATTGTTCACGGCGCCAATGTCTTTATCACGGACGCGGCAAATAATATTCTGGAATGGAAAGGGGTAGTGATCGAGCCCGATGAGAAGGCCAACTCGGTCGGCGTGGAAGTATCGAGCAGGATGGAGATGGATTTCAACATGCTCTTTCGTATGGATGAAATCACGCCGGAATTGATGAAGTCTTATTTCAAACAGGTGTTGTCCAAGCTCTTGGAAAGCGCCAGAGTGAAATTTTGGGCGTTGAGACTTGAAGCGGAAGCGAATCGCGACAAAAGCGTCGTTACGGAAATTTCGCCGATGATGTCTGAGGAAGTTATTCGTTTAGGGGATGTGATCGGGGGTTCTGACTTAGTTGGAGACAGGAAAGGGGGTTACAATGAATTAACCCTCCCCTATTTAGCGAACTACTTTCCCGACGTTTCGTCTTTGGATCGGGAATTCAAAACCACCTTAGACCGGGTTTTCGGTCGCATGCAATCCAATCGGATCCGGGCCATAGCATCCAAGGCGATTGCTCGAGACGTGGTATTAAGTTTGGGCAGAGGAGTGACTTCTCAAATCGAAGAGGTAACCGGAAGAAGTGAGCTCGAGGTAATCGAAGCATATTTATCGACTGCACAACGGTTGAACATCAAGGCCCGGCTCAAGGAGATTGTGGATAATCCATCAGGTCTTTCTTCTAGCGAACAGATTGGCCGGTTGAAAACCCTGAGGCGACGTACGAGGATGGGAGTAGAGGCAGCGCTCCGCCGCGCTGAGGTGCGGAGCAAAGATTCCCGAAGCGGCAAAGATAGAATTCATTGGTGGGAATGGACAATCATTGGAACTGGCAGCATTGTGGCTACAAGCGCCTTTTTGTTAACAATGTTATATTTCCACGGCCGTAAACTAGATATAAATCTACCTTCTAAGGCAAAGATCGGCGTTGAAAGAAAGCCCACTCCAGGGAAAAAACTTGACCTTCCCTTTAATCCCCGAAGCTTGACTACCTTCCCCGAAAAGATGGATGTCAGTGCAATGTTGGGAAGAGTGATTGAGCTGGAACTTCCAAACGAGCGTGAATTTACCGTCCAATACGATGTCACAGGAGGAATACAAGACCAGGTGCATGTAGGTATCGCCAGCAAACGAGTGAGGAAGGATAATTTTTCAGAAAGCTTTGCATTGCCACCGGTTTTTCAATTTGCAATACGGGGGGAAACGGAAGCTGGAATTCCGAGACAGAAAGTGGGAATTTCCTTGATGGATGAAGATGGGCTATTCAAGCGGAAGAAAGAGGGACACCTATACAAAGACGTTGTGGTAACACCCGAGTGGCAAGTCGTGACGCTGAACTTGAAAGATCCAAAGCTTAATCCCCATGGGCTTGAGGGATTTGATCCAATAAAAGTTTACACAATCATGTTCGATATCCCGGGCTCAAAAGCTGCTCCTAAAGGACGAGTGTCGGTGATGTTTGGAGGCGGTCTTGACACGACAGGAAGTTTCCGCCGCGCTGAGGTGCGGACTGAAACCGAAGCCCTACTATCTAAGATCAAAGATATAAAAGGACAATTAAAGTCTAGAGAAGCAGTCAAAGTGCGTGAAGCACTAAAGCCATTGGAAGGACAGAATGGATTGATTGCAGATTTTCAGCAGCATTATAGAGCCTTATCTGAATTGGGAGCAAGCGCCGTAACCAGTAAGAATCACACGTTCATCGATCAAGTCTTCGCAGATTATGAAGCAACGGCTTTGGCGCAAGTCGACTTTGAGAAATTTTTAAGCCAGCTAGTCCAGACTTGGCTTTCTTCCGATCCTGTACTTAGTGAGCAAATATTAAAACTTAGCAAGCAAGTATTAGGATTAATGATCCCAAGGAATTCCGTCCTTGATGCTATTCAACAGGCTGCAAGCGATGATCATAGTCTTGCAAGAAGCTTAATCAAAAAAGCGATTTCTGTAACCGGCAAAATCCAAAAAGCATATGGGCGGCGCGCTGAGGTGCGGAAAGAGCATCAAGTCGAAGTGAAGCCGGATTTGAGTTATCGTATCGAAGTCGTAAAAAATATTTTGGATCCATCAAATTCGATTTTGAAAGCGGAGATTCAAGGAAGAAAAGCGATGTTTGTTGTTCAGGATTCTCTCGTTCCAAGACTTGGAGCACTTCGACAAACTTTAGGGCTTGATGAAAAACGAATTTTGCCTCTGCCGCGGGGTGATTACCTTCGAAGTGCCGCAGAAGGAGAAAAAATCGTTGATTTAATTCACAAAAAAGCGGCTGAGCTTGGGCTTAGCCGAAAAGATGTAATCATTGTTATTGGCGACAAAGATCTTCAAGAGGTAGCTGGATTTGCAGCAGCTCGTTACCATCGCGGCATTCCTTATATCCGCATTCCTACCGTTCCCGTTTCGGAAATTCCTGCTGTGCTCGGAAGACAAACCGGTCTTCGCAAGTTAGGTGTGGATCGCTTTGACAGCTTAAGTTATTCCCCTCAATCGATTCTTCTCGATTCCGTTCTCATTTCCGATACGAAAGAAACTACTGAGGCATCTTTGCGTAAAGCTGCGGAACAAACACTTGATTTTAATCAGGCACATTTCACACCAACGGAAATAGGATACCAAGTCGCTTTCGTACCCGATTTAAGTTTTAAAGTCAAAATGGGTCTTGGAATTTTAAGCCTCAACAATGATCTTTTAAATGAGGAAGTTGGAAAAAAGAAAGCATTTGCCGTTATCGATGAAGGGCTAGGTCATGAATTCATAGAACAGCTGAAACAAAAACTCGGAATTGGTGACGATCGTATTGTGAAGTTGCCGGGAGGGGAAGAAGTCAAAGATGGAGATCGGGCGAAAGCCATTATCGAAGAGATTCATAGGAAAGCCCACGAAGCCGGCATCACTCAGGACGACCTCTTCCTATTAATAGGAGGGGGAGCCGTCCTGGATGTGGGTGGTTTTGCCGCTGCCCGTTATCAAGGAGGGACCTCCCATATCCGCATTCCAACTACGCTTCTTTCTCAGATTGATGCCGGGATCGGGGTCAAAAACGGAATCAATAAGTTCGGTGAGAAAAATTTCGACGGCTTCTTTATGCCTCCTAAATCGGTTTTGGTCGATCCGACGCTCCTTAAGAATCTTGGTGAAAGACAAATGCGCTCAGGACTCGCGGAAGCAGTCAAAGTCGCGTTGATGAAAGATGCTGGCTATTTTGATCTGATTGAGCGCAGTTATCAGGACGTTCTTGATAAAAATTTCATTCAGGGCGGTCCTGCTTTGGAAATCATGTGGCGTTCTATTGTTTTACATCTCGAGCAAATTCACACCGATCCTTTTGAAACAGAACTTGCGCGGCCTCTTGATTATGGCCATGAGTGGACACATCGATGGGAAAAAGAGACAAACTATGAAGTATCTCACGGCGAAGGCGTTTGGTTAGGGATGGCAATCGATACTGTGATTTCTTGGCAGCGTGGCTACATTTCCGCCAAAGATCGAGATCGCGTTCTTAATTTGATTGATAAAATTGGCTTTTGGAATGAGAAAGTTCACGCGATGCCCACTTTCGATCCTCGTGTTACTGTTAAGCAACTTTGGCCCGGCGTGAAAAGTTTTCAAATCCATTTGGGTGGGATAACTATTTCCCTTCTTGGCGCTATCGGTAAAAAACGCGATACGAATATATTTCGCGAAGCTTCTCTCAAAAAAGCTCTCAAATTTTTAAGGAAACGTTATCAAGCCAATGAAAAAATAACCTCTCCAGCCCGCGCTGAGGTGCGGATGCATACGCTCTCCAGAAGGAAAGGTGAGAGCATCATGATCGGCGACGACATTAAAGTCACTTTTGTAGACAATCGTGGATTTGGAAAAGTTCGCATGCAAGTTGAATTTCCTTCGGGAATGTCCCTCATGCGCCTCGATGACGATGGACAAGAATGGCGTCAGGTTCGCCCCAATAAGAAGGGATTTCATCAATACGTCCAAGGGAAAAATGGAAAGATCAAATTGGGAAAAGATATCGTCATCACAATCGCCGACATTGTTGGCAGTAACAAAGTCAAACTCGGTTTTGAGGTGCCCTTAGAAATTCCAATTCATCGCTACGAGCTTTACGTTTTCCTTCAGAAACAGAAAGCCAAAGGAGTCAGCGATGAGCCCGGTTTCGAATACGGGCCCCGCTCCGAGGTGCGGAGCAATGTGCTTCAAATCAATACCGAAAATGATTGGGACAAATTCGAGCAATGGATAAACGATCTGAGACAAAAACAGGAAACTGTGATTCATGAAATTGAATTCTCTAGAGATCTGAGTCCGCCAAACGGCAAAGTAGAGGATTTGACTCAGCCCAAAAATAACACGCAGCCTATTGCCTCCTTTCCTAATTTGGGTACTTATCTTAAGCGGATTTTCAAGCGACAATTTAAAACCGCACTCCCTATTCAATTTACTTTTGTTACTGGCGAAAAGAACCGGCTCACCGTTTCCCGCGCCGAGGTGCGGATAAAGTTAAAAACACTTTTAAAGGATATCCTGCTATCACTTCAACAAGCTGAGGAAGCCTTAAGGATCATTCATGGGGGGGAGTTGAGAGAGAGTTTCAAAGAAAAATTTAAAGCAAACTTCGCTGAACTTCAACATCTCAGAAGGAATCTTCCCAGAAAATCAGCAGAGAGAAGACGGTTGAAATCCCTTGAGCTGTATGACTCCCAATTGACAGGGCTTGCTGGCTATATGGCAGATATTGAGCGAAGTGTCAAATCCCGTTTTTATAGCCAGGTGCAATCGGCCGCGTACCATGTGCGCCTGATTCTAACCGATTTGGATCGAGACCCAAAACGTTGGATTCAAATTAAGGATATAACACCTCCCCAATCCAGACTTATGGAAGTGGAACAAATAGCCAGCCTCTCTTATCTGACACAACGCTTCGAGGAAAGATGGGGTAGCAAAAGAGGTATCAGTAAAGAACTGGACCAATTTATGGACTCTCTTTCTCGTGCCCACGCACAAGTCCAGATTGCATTGCGTCTGTTCGATAATATTGTCGTTAGTAAAAATCAACCCCTCCGCGCTGAGGTGCGGAGTGGCCTTGTTAAGGATTTTTTAGAACGTCGTCGTGATTCCCAACCACTCGGAGGTAAATTGAGTCTCCCAGCCATTCGAATGAGAGGCGGTATTGAAGGTCCACTCTCGCTTCCCAAATATGCTTCGTTCCTTGGATTTTCTTTACTTGGAGAGATGGGTGGCGCGGATTTTCGGAAAGCATTCTTATTTGCCGGTCCACTTTCTTTTGGATTGTGGACGGGAGTTCTTCGTAAAATCGCCGAAAACTTTCGTAGGCGTGGATTTTCACGAACGGAGAGATTTCAAAAGTCCTTCGACAGTTCCATCACCCAAAATGTGCCCACTCCGCTTATCCCGATCCGCGGTTCGTTCCCGTTTTTGCCATTCGCCCGTCCAGAAATAAGCCTGCGTGGGATCGATGGAAGTCCGCGTTCTGAGGAACAAAATAAACTTCAAGACTTCCTTAGCTTCCGATGGAGACAATTGTTTGAGGACCAAGGACAACGTCCTACTGATTCTTTCAGCTCTCATGATGGAAAGCTTACCATGCCTTACCTCTTTCATCAACCCAAAACCATCGCCACCACCCGCGCCACAAGAGGAATGAGTAGTGAGATCTCCCGCCGCGCTGAAGTGCGGACGGATGTTCAGAAAGCACAGATGGAAATCGCAGAGATTATGAGGAGGATCGGCCCCACGTTCCAGCAGGTGGGAAATGTAATGACTGAGGCCAAGAAACTAATCGATAGCGGCAGCTTAAGTGGCGCAGGGTTGAAAATTCAAGAGGCGATCGATTTGTTTAAGAAACATCCCTCTAAAGATTCGTTTATCGGTGCCATTCGTATGCTCGAGGCTTTCCGTGATAAGTTTCCTCGTGCCGAAGTGCAGAATGAAACTGAGAAACAAATCGCCAATTTGAAAAAAGATCGATCTTCGAAAGTTCGGGAAGAAGGAGTGAAAGCATTGGCAGCGCAAGAGGAGGTTGCGGTTCCATTTCTTATCAATGCCTTAAAAGATGAAGATCTGTATGTCCGCTACGGTGCTGCATTGGCGCTGGGCAAAATCGGTCCCAAGGCAGAAGCTGCGATTCCAGCTTTAACGAAGACGGTCGAAGAACCTAACCTGTTTATCCGCAAAGCTTCGATTTGGGCACTTGGCCGTATCGGTCCAAAAGTTGCTGAATATGAACCCGCTGTGAAAATCTTGAGATACTTTGCTTCTCATGGAAAAAGACAGGGAGAGTTTGGAAGAATGAAAAGAGGCGAAGTTGCCGAGATTCCCCGAGCGGCTATTGATGCCTTAAATAAAATTGGTTTCTCTCGTGCCGAGGTGCGGAAAGAAGCTGTGGCAAATGGCGTGGAATACGTGACGGACGAACGGTTAACCACCACTTATCCATCCACTGTCACGCTTCCTTTATCGGAAGAAGCGAAAGCCTTAACTACAATGGAAGAAGCGATCGACACTATTCTTAAAGAACAAGGCAGAACTCGTTCCGAAATGCGTGCGGTTGCCGATTTGATATCGTTCAGATTTCTTCCGGTTTTGGCATTAGCGTTCGCACCTTATTTTAATATGATCTTTTTCGGAATCGGATTTAACGGTGTGCCGATCGGAAGCAATCTTACAGAAGCGCAAAAAACGCAGGTCCAAAAGCAAATTCAAGAAGCTCGTTCAAAGGTGGCAACCGGTTCTTATCTGCATACACCGCGTACCGTCGTTTTGGTGCAAGTGGGTCGTGAATTTCCAGAGATGGATTTAGAAGCTATGGAGCTTCCTGTGGGAAGCCATGTTTTTGTCGTGGAACCTTTAGGGTTAAAACCCACTGGTTACAAACATTATGAGAAGACGAAAATTCGCGGCGTTGATATTGTGCGATCCGAAGTCCGGTCTGTAACTCCTTCCTTGTCAGAACTGCAAAGAATCTTCTCCAAATATCCTCAATCTGTTCCGGTGCTCATCTTCCCACCAGGTTTCGATCAACTTGAAGATTATAAGTTGGCTGCTCCCGAGGAAGGTTTCATTGCAAGAGCCCCCCGGCGCCGAGATGCTCAAGTTGCTTTATCGGATTTACTTGGGCATAACTTGCCACGGACTCTTGTAAGACGTATTCCGCCAGAGGTCTTAAATTTCAAAATCAATGATGGCGCACTTTCGCCCATATCCATTCCAACTGCTCGCGAGAGGAGCTTTGTGGAAGCTTATCTAGCGATCTTAACGCAGCAACAAGTTGCGGAGCAGGCGGTCGGAAAAGCTGCGTAAACCATGAAACCAACATCTCGATTGATGAAAATCACAGCAGGGATTACTTTTCTTTTTTTCTTTTGGCAAACAACCACCGCCTATGCGCTGCCGGTGGTTGCACTTCTTCCAAAAGATATCGGAAGTGTTCAATCGGATTCTTCCCAGTCCAAGCCCGAGAAAACCGTTTTCTTCCTATTAAATGCCCACACTTCAAGTGATGCACAGGCACGCATCGCGGATCTCCTCAAATTTTTTCAATCTCAGGGAATTGATCTCATTGGTTTGGAAGGTGCTGACGAGAAAATCGATGGCAAAATCTTTCGTGAATTTCCGTTTAAGGATTCACTTGCCCGAGCTGCGTGGCAGATGGTTGCAGAAGGAAAATTCACCGGCGCTGAGTACTATTATATTACCGCAGAAAAACTCCCGCACTTTTACGGACTCGAGGACAAAACTCTTTACCTTGAAAACCGAGACGCGTTCATCCAAACGAGCCGCCGTGCCGAAGAGCTTAAAGAAACGCTCAGTACATTGCGCACATCCCTGGATGTCTTAAAGAAAAAAATCTATTCAAAGCGCCTTTTCAATTTTGACCGGATCAATGGATTATATGAGCAGGGGAATTTAAACTATTTGGATTTTTTAGCCGGTGTCATTGACACGGCAAAACATGCTCAAACGAGCCTTCCGGATTTTCCAAATGTATACGCACTCTCCAAAGCGATTGAGAAGGAAAGACGGATCAGTACCACGAAACTTCGAAAAGACTTGGATAAAATACGAAAGAACCTTCCGAAAGAAGATATTGATGAAACGATATTTGTGTTGATGGAAGGTGACAAGTCCAAACTGCAATCTACGGACGATTCCTTAGAGAATTACAAAAAGATTTATACTTATTTTTCAAATCTGATTGACCAAAGGAAAATTGATCCCAAAAAATTGAGTCACTTTTCCTGTTATTTCGATTGGTTGAGTTCATTTCAGTCCTTCGATCCAACTCAACTTTTTGATGAATTAAATTCACTCATTCAGTTGATTTACGGACGCCTTGCCAAATCAGAAAAAGAAAAAACACTCCTCAAAATTACCCGCGAATTTGAGGTTCTGGGAAAAATGCTTTCGATTCAATTGACTCAAAAAGAGTGGGACGCGGCTCCCTCGTCAGTTTTCAATATGGAATCCACGCTTTCTTTTATGAAAGAAGAACTTGGGTCCCATGCGCCTCAGCCCTTTTCGCCGACCGCGAAAAGGACAGAGGAGTACCAAACTCGGTCGGAGTTTGGTGCGCCTCAGATTGGACCTTCTGAATTTGTGTTAGTTCATGAAGCTCTATCAAACGCCCAGCATTTTTACGAACTCGCTGAAAAACGTAACCAAGTCTTCAGTGAAAAAATTCTTCGGGAGATGGATCTGACGAAAAAGAACGCTTCTGTAATTGTAGTCGGTGGTTTCCATGAAAAAGGGCTTCAAGATATTCTCAAGAAGCAAGGTGTTTCAACCGTTGTGATTTCACCCAAAATTGGAAGTCATCTTTCAGACATTCCTTACCTTGAACGCATGATTGGAAAGCCCACACAGCTTGAAACCGTATTGAAACAGGCGAGCGCACTCGAAAATATTTTAAAAGTTTCAGGAATCATCCCACATGACGCTCAAGTAGCCGTTGCGAATGAACTGGATATTCGCGCGGTGGTTGATCATTTGTTTCAAGAAGGGCCGAGTTCTCAAGCGGATCGAGTTAAGGAAATCAATCAAGCGATTAAAGATTTTAAAGTTTCAAGCGTTGAAAGCGACAATGGAAATTTTACTGTGCTGATAAAAAGAAACGGCAAATCAGTCGCATTCAGCGTTAAAAAGAGTGACAATTCACCTGGTACTTACGAAATCACAAGCGCCGAACTCAAAATCCCGCCAACCATTCAGGCAAGCAGAGTTAAAAGTTTACCTCAGTCATCGCGCATCCTAAATTATTTATCCCGCGCGGCTGTTTCGCCAGCAGCAATTGGAGAAGTAATCACCCGTGAATTTTATTCCCGCTCCGAGGTGCGGAACATCAGGGCTTCTGATTATCATGACGTGATTCGTCGAATCATGAGAAGACTTGTAAAAACCGTGGAGCGCCGGCCGTACGAGAGACAACTCCTCACGGTGGATAATCTGTTGCGGATGGTCGCCAAGAGGTTTCGACGCCATCCCCAGACCCGAAATTTGAGTGTGCGCGCACAAGCCAACGTTTTGAACTTCGCCAAGAAAGATTTTCTGGTCCAGAAGTTGAAAAACGAGGGGTTTAAGAAAGATTTTGAAGAAATACTCGATCCTCAGATTGTTCATAACGGGCTTCTCGAGGCGGCTTTGCAAAACCCAAAGTTGCGGTGGCAGCTCCGTAAGGAGAGGCCCCGGATTCAGATCGGTTTAATGGACAAAAGCCTTTATTTTTCAGGCGATTCTTGGGCCGAGTTTCCCGATGTGACTCGCTCCGAAACACCCTTTCATTTTCTCATGATGATGGACCAGGACCATCCCCGTAATTATCTTGTGTTTCAAATCGTTCGTCACCAGCTCTGGTTGAGTCATTCGGAGGATCAGGAACCTCACCTCCTCACCTCCAGAGCCAAAAATATGAATCTGGCAAAAGACCCTTCGTTTCAGAAATTTGACCAGCGGATGAGGAAAGCCGAGCGGACGCTTACCTTGGGAAGGACCCGAGATCCCTTTGGCGGAAAAATGTTCGCCCATTTTAAAATCAATGTCCAATTTAAAAATCCTGGAATCATCCTGGCCCGCCGCCATCCGGCTGGGAAGCGCTATGCGAGCAATGGGGACAACTATCTGGTTTTTGAAAATGTGAGTGATCCGAATCATCCGAAAAGGGTATTGCGTTTATCGAATTACCCTACGGCCCATCCCGCCTTCTGGATTGAAGGAGTGAATCTGAAATGGAAAGAGCGGGGCGTGGAGCACGTTCAACCTCTTTTATTTGCGATGCCCCCTCGAAGGCAGGGCCGCCCCACGGAAGCCTTGAAGGGGAGACCCACGGTCAACATCAATCGGATTCTCGATATGATTCGGACAGGAGAACTCGCCCGCAAGTTGCCTGGTTCCGTCAAGATCGAGGTGGATCGTAAGCTGATCCGTCTGGAAGCGATCCCCGAACCGGTTTATCAACATCACGCCAGGAGGTATTTGAAAGGTTATGAACTCTGGATCTCCCCCCAAGATCCCTACCCTTATCGTTTTTATCCGTATGGATTCACCTTGGGCGAACCCCCAGCCCCCCAGCCTCGAACCCGCGCTGAGGTGCGGAAAGAATCTGTGAATGAATGGCCGCTATTACCATTTGTTCTTAAGCAGGCAAGTTTTATAGCGTTAGCGGCCGTGTTCCAAAGTGTTCAAGCGTCTTTCATGATCGGACACTTGAACTACAAATCGAGGGAAAGCGGATTTGATAACAGAGACGTTGATCTTAATTTGGGAGACATCAATTTCAACTCGTCCCAATCGTTTACGAACATCTTCAAGCCCTTCTCCAAACGTTCGGAACTGAGATTGAATGTCTTCCAGGATTACTTTGAACGCCCGCTCTCGAGAGAATCCAAGATTGTCGGTGGCTTTCGGCATATTATTTTTCCTTTCTCTGCGGGAGGTCCTATTGAAGTGGGGAAAACTTTAGCATACGAACTCCAAAGTGTCAAGAAATATGGGGTGAAATCTTCTTTTACTTCTCGCGCTGAGGTGCGCGCGGATGACGTCGCGGCGATAAGAGCTGTTTACGGTACTCAGTATGAGAAACGAAAACGAGAACTTAACCGTTTAATGGAAGATTACCAGCATCGATTAGGCGACCAGCAAGGTTACCTTGAGGTAAGCGCACAAGTAAAATCATTTCCAGCATCAGAGCTTATTCCCACAGAAAGAATTCCTTACCACAAGGGTCTGGATGAGGAGCTCCTCCGGAAAATCGAACGCACCAAAGCCAAGGCGTTTCAACAACTTGGGCTGTCAGATATTCCGGTCATCGTGTTCGATTTTGGTCGTGATCGAGGCAAATACCTTCTTGGTCTGGGAAGTCATCATCAATGGAAATTGGCAGACAGGAATAAGCCAATCACAGCTTTTACACTAACTCTTGACATCAATGATCAATTTGAAAGCACTGGATTTCCTATTCCTGAAGAAGTGAGGGATTTAGAGCGATCAATAAAATCCAGAAGTGACTCGGTTGCATTCAGCACTGAAGAAATTCCAGCCTGGCAATTTCTCTTAACCAAACTCAGACATCCTTTCCAAGTAGTTAGGGATCAAGTGATTGCCGTGCTTCCACAATTGAGTGTAGCGGATGCCAAAGAATTTCTCAAAGCCGCGCAGTCGATTCTTAGAGGTCGAGATCCCGACTGGATTAAAAGGTATTTGGAAGAAGTGACGGAAGAAATCGATTTACCTCCTTGGAATCCTAATATCCTGACTCAAGCGATTCAGCAATTGCCCGCTGCGGCAGGATGGAGAAATCCGGAACCGGGCGTTCCTCTTGGTGAACGCTTGGTTGTTTGGTTCAACGAACTGAATAAAGACAATACAGCCATTGGTGGTGGAAAACTTGCAAACCTGGGACATTTAGAGAGCGGTGGCGTTCGAGTACCTGCCGGATACGGTACCACAGCGAAAGCTTTTCAAGAGACTTTGGCCTATAACAACGCTCACGAAAAGATTTTCGATATCCTAAAAAGTATCGATGTGAGTGATGCAGAACAACTAGCCAAGGGCTCTGAGCAAATCCAAGAGATGATTATGAGCTTTAGACTTCCCCCAAAACTTGAACAATTGATTATGGCCTACCATAGTGAGTTGGCGAAGCGGCTTGGAATTCCGGAAGACGAAATCAAATTGGCTGTGCGAAGTTCAACGACACAAGAAGATAAAGGAATTGACGAAGGGATGAAGCTTAAATTGGGAGAAGAGCTCACTTCTGGTTCTTCGGCAGGCCAACAAAAGACGACCCCGAACGTTTTGCGCGCGTTAATTCGTCAGCGATTCCTTGAATCTTATGCGTCTCTCTTCAACGCTCAAGCGATCAGTTATCGCGATACACAGGGTCTTGTTGATTTCTTATTAAAACTTACGGATCAAGAACGAGTTGATCTTGAAACCACGTTTTTGAAAAATGGTGAAACGCGCGAGATCGGGAGGCTGCTCAGAGAAAAACGCCCAGTATCTCGAATCCGCCTACAAAGAGCTATTGCCCAATACCGGCGTGAGCTGCTATCTAGATTAAATGAGGCCTATGATCCTTACATTAATATGTCCAAGCTGTCTCTTGCTGTCGTCATTCAGAAAATGCTTAAGATCGACAAATATTATCGTGGTTTCACGGCAATGAGTTATGACAACCGGACTGGATGGACAGGCCTCAGTTTTCAACTTGAGAATGTGGAGAAACAGGAAGACGCTGGTAAGTCCGTATTCCTGGAGGGTGAAAATGTTCGCATCTCTGAACAATTGAAAAAAGATGCCGGCGTACCTGAACTCAAAAAAGGCCGTGTCGTTCGTCTTGATTTTAATTATGGGTTGGGAGAAACCGTGGTCGGAGGAAAAGTCAGTCCTGATACATTCCTGGTTCACATTTTTACTGACGCTCAGAATCATGAGCATGTCAACATTTTGGAAAAGACACGTGGGACAAAAAAGATGCAAATCATTGACGTGGATGAAGCGTTGGAAGAAATAGGTCTCAGCGAGAACGATCTCGACGAGTTAACTCATTTCATGCGGAAGTGGCAAGAGCCGTGGTGGAAAAAGCTGTGGTTCTGGCTGCTAGGACTTTTCAAATCTCAGACGGAATGGGCGAAGAATGTGGTATTGCTTAACCGTCTCGGTTTAAAGCAAGGGCAAACGCGATCTCTTTTTAAAGAGCTTCACCGGATTATGTCTTTAGAATTTGATCAGGTGGATGACTATCGAAGGCCGAAACATTTAGGAGACTTGCTCTACGGACGTCCGGACAGTGCTGTTTTCCGGTTGGCGAATATGATACACGCGCGACTTGAGGACCCGAAAGCGAGGGTTTTTGAAACCTTTGTGCCTTTGGAGATGAGGAGACGGTTTTCTGTCACAGAGGAGGAAGTAAAACGAGTTGCGAAGGGGGTCAAGACAGCATCTGATCTTTATGGAGAGGTTCGCGATATGGAGGGAGGTTTGGAAGGCCGTCGAGGAGAGTTGTCATTCGTCCAGTCGCGTGCGATCACAACAAACATCGAACTCAATCAACCAAACCTCGTTCAATTGCAGAAGACAGTCATTAATGAAGCGGCTAGTGAACAAGCCGAAAAGGCGGGACGTCTATTGGGCATTGGCGTGCCGGGGCGCAATGCGATTGTGGGTGAAACTTTTGTGCTCGACCGGGATTCTCGGGAACCGTACGCCAAACAATTAAAGCGCGCGCAGGATCGAGCGAGCTTCCTTGCCAAACAGGGAAAGAAACTGATTCTCATTACCAGATTTACCGCACCGGATGATGAGCCAGCGATGAAAGTCTCAGCAGGCGTGGTTGCGATGGAAGGGGGAGATACTTCCCATGCTGCCATCGTCAGCCGCGAACTTAAGCTTGCAACCGTCGTTGGGCTAAGTGAATTTTTGGATCGTCTCCGCCGAACGGATTCAAAACGCTATCGATTTGTGATGAAGTATCTTTTTACCAATGGGAATACGCTCACCGTGGATGCGAACAATGGAAAGGTGTACATGGAAGCGCTTCCGGTTGAAACTCAAAGTGTGGAAATAGATGTTGATCGCCTGCCAAGGCTTCGTTTTACAAAACCGGGTCTTATTGCTGCCAATCCGCAGAATATGCGTGAGATTTCAAAAATCGCACTTTACCGTTCCGATTATGGCGTGAGTTTGCAACGTGCTGAATTTCCGCTGGTGAGCATTGGTCATCCAAGAGCTTTTGAGGCTTACGATAATAGGCGGCTCCTTCAAGAAGGCAGAGGTGACGAACTTAGCGAGCAGCAACTGGAGGATATCAGAATTCTCAATCGTAATCCTCAACTCATCGCTGAAATTGAAGATCGAATTGGTGGATACGTCGATCGCAATGGGAACATATCAGCCAAGGAATTTTTCATTCAAAAGTTGCAGGAAGCCATTATGTCGATGGCGTCTGCCAACGGCCTTCACAATAAAGTTCTATACCGCTTCAACGATTTCAAGCAAAACGAATTGAGGCAGATTTTAGGCGGCCCTGAATTCGGACAGGTGGAAGAAAACACAATGATCGGCAACCGAGGAGCGGGTTGGCTTCTTCACGAAGATAATCGGACCGCGCTCAATATGGAAATGGAAGCACTCAACAGAGCTTACCGTGCGGGATATACAAACGTGGGAGCTTTTTATCCTTTTGTTCGAACTCCGGATGAACTCAAACGCGGGCTTAGTCGGTTCACAGAGTTTGGCTTACTTCTTCATAATGTAGGGATGATGGTGGAACTTCCATCTAATGTGATTCAAGCTCATGAGTTTCTTGACATCCTTGCTCAATATGGTCAGGAATCCGGTAAAGATGTTTTCTTTTCTTTCGGAACGAATGATTTGACTCAGTTGACACGTCAAGCGGGGCGTGAAGAAGCGCTTGTGAGAAAACTATTTAATGAAGCGGATCCTGCTGTCATTGCAAGTATCCGTCACGTCGTGAAGGTAGTTGCCAATGTGCGCGCGAAGGGCGTCAATATTGACTGTGGCCTCTGTGGACAAGCCGTCGTCAAACTTGTGGATTCAAATCCCCAGGCTGCGCGGGAAATTATTTCAATGTTAGATTCGACCGGTTTAGATATTCTTGCCTTTACGAAAGCTGTAAGACTAATTGCCACATCAGAACTTGATATGGGGATGCTTTCGGAAATGGCGCTCAGGAATGCGCGACAAATCGGCCAAGGATCTTCGTTGCAAAAGCAAGGTGCTGCTTCAAGACGTTTGGTTGTCGTAGAAAAGTTGAGCGATCTTGAAAAAATGTACTTAGGTGATTTTCTTCTACTGGATCAAGGATTTCAAGTTAATCTTGATCAAGATTTACCTGAGATCGATCCGCGTAAGATGCGCACCGTATTGGACCGCGTTACGCGCGATTCTTTTGATAAAAATCTCAAACAAACGGCGGTTCAATTAAAAGCCGACATCCCGGCTGATATAGAGAAGCGGCAAAGACTTTTTAAAGATAGTGCGTTCAGGGAACGGTACGCCCGGTTTTTAATGTTAGAAGCGTTTGATCAAGCAGGTGCTATCTTGACAGCGGACGACGCCCCGAACATTTTTGAGGGACTAAGCCTCCGCACTCCTCAACTAAGTAATGTGGACACAGCGGAAACCAAAAAGTTTGATGGCAAACTCGTTACCATCGATTTCGAAACGGGAAAAATTTATGAGGGTGAGCTTGACATTACGAAACGAGAAGTAGATGTTGAGGACCTTGTTCAGATTGTCAATGAGCCGTTGGAACCTCAAGCTCTGGAAGATGTTGTTGTTCGCGCTCGAGATGTGTATCAAAGTTTTGGTGTCCATCCATTGGTCTTGATTCAACAAGGCAGGGAAGAAGTTTTTAAGAAAGGCCTACGAACAGCACTTCAATCTGCCGCCCAAGAAGCCAAATCCACTGATCGATTACTTGTTTATCAAACGAGCGATCTTAATTCAAAGGAATATCGCGCACTCAAGGGAGGAGAAGCCTTCACTCTGGAAGAAGAAAATCCCGCGTTAGGACTGGGGGGACTTTATCGATTCGTGTGGGAACAAGAAGAAAAAGTCCAAAAGGCTCCAGTCGATGGGGGAAGATGGGGTTTCCTAAACCGTTATCTTCCAGAAAGGTACCGACGCGGGCCGCCTCCCGGATATCACAGACTCCTTGAGTTAGAACGTGATGCAATCGCCGAAATGGCAGGCCAACTTAAAAATAACGGCGTGAAACTGGCCGTTGAATTCACCGACGTGCGCGATCCGCAACACCTGAAGACAGCCATTGACCTTTTTAGAGAAAGTCTCAAGCCGCAAGACATTCAGTTCGGCGTTCGAATGGACAATCCGGACAACTATCTATTTCCAAATGAATACATCGAGCAGGGTTTAAGTTTTGTAAGTGTCGATCCCCGTCAACTTTCGCAAAGATATTTAGCTGCTGACCGCAACAACACAACCGTTCCCATTACCGACGAAATCGCTCGCACCAATCTTCGCTTACCTATTAATAACATCAAACAAGCCGCTTCTCGTCGCGGCATTAATTTCATCTACCGATTTCGATCTGAAGCGCGGGGAAAAGGAATTGATTCTGCAGAAAGCTTGGGCAGCGAGTTTACTTTTAAGCTTTCTAGAGATTTTGCGGGTTACTCTAATAATAGTGATGCAGGGCCTCAAGATGTTGAAATTTTCAAAAATGGAAAACCGTTTGTTCACCTTTATTGGCGGGGTATGGTTGAAACTAGGGTTTTAGATAATGATTTATATGATAGGAAAAAGGTGGACCGTTACTTTATCAATGGAACGGATTCCCGTCTCTTCCCAACTGAAAGTGTCCAGCTGGGGGAAGTTCATGTGGATTTCAATTTTCGTTGGGAACCAGAACAAGCGTTTTCAAGTATTTATCTTGATTTTATAGGTGTTAAAGAAAAGCACCAAGGAAAAGGGGTCGCAAAAGCTATTCTTGCTTGGATACGTTTCATGCAGGAGACAAAATTTCCCGACAGGGATGTTTTTGGGGAAGTGTTGAATCCTAAGATTATTCCTATGCTTGCGGAATTATATCCGGAGGAAAGAATATTGTTGTCAGCTCCCAGCGGAGGAGGGATGAATCTACTTTCCGAATTCGGCGGGGTCGAAGGTTATTTAGGCAATAGCAAATATTCCATTGAGACCGGATTGACCCCCCTCAATATAGCGACTGTCAATGGCACTGTCACTCTCAAGAATGGAAAAATCGTTGAGTCCAAGCTCCCTAAAGGAATACAAGTCCGTTATCGCAAAGGCAGGATCTGGCTTATCAATAGATATGCCAAGGAAGCCATTTTTTCCCCAGTGCTTCGTTTTGATTTCCCTCGTCCACAGTTCCGCATTTTAAGTAACCAAGAGAGTGCTAGTCGCCGCGCTGAGGTGCGGGCGAAAGTGGATTCACCTTCATTGATGCAGCGGATCACGAATACAATCGAAAATCCACCTGCTGCTGGCAGTAGGGAAAAAAATCAAGCAAAAGCTAATTTTGGAATGATCACTCCCGATAGCGCTACAGATAAAATGGTTGAAAAGCTTCTGCTAGGCTTTGAGAGTAAAGTAGATTGGGTTCGAGAGGCTTCAAAAGATGCGCTTACCCGGATTGTAAATGGCAAGCCGGAGTTTGCTGACAAAATCAATGCACAACTCAAGACAACTCAAGCACCCGTTACGCCGTCTCGTATAATCCGAACCGTTAAGATCCAAGGGATTGAGATTGCTCAAGTAATCAGAGAAAGGGTTTTGAAAGGAGTCCCGAGTGGCAGACAAACTACGTATAAAGTATTACAGTCCGGTTACTCAGTGGACAGTCTTCTCAAGAATGATCGTGTTTTACCTGTTAAAATCTACGTACAATCCTTCAAAATTTATGATGCTTCAGAGAATGAACTCCCCGAAAGTCATGAAAGCGTAGTCACCCAGAAGCTTGCACCTGGGCAATTTCTGGTCGTCAACTATGGTCTTCCCAAAAACGTGTCGAAAGAACCCCCAAAGCGCTCCGAGGTGCGGAGCGTGGAGACAATAGTGACCTTCGCTTTGGTGGGAGCTGGCCTTGGCGCGAGCTTCTGGCTTGGAAAGGAACTTCAGAAGTGGCGCCAGAGACGAAATGAAAAGGAAAGGCTCGATCGAATCAGAGAATTTCCCTTGGCAGTGGAAAGATTGACAGAGTTGATTCAGAAGAAGGTCCCTCAAGGTTTCGAACTCGAGCAGCCTATCCGTTGGGAGACCTTTAGCATAGAGGATCTCGAAAAAATCTACGAGAAGACACCCGTTACGGTGAGCTTGGTCGAAGGGCCCGTGAAAGGAGCCAGCGGCCGAGTGAGTTTTATGAACAACGAAGCTCAAACAAAACCCGCCGCCGTTTATCAGGACCTTCTGGGGCATCTGGAGGATTACCGTACCCACCGCACAGTGGTGATTAACTTCGGGGAATCTCGCCGCGCTGAGGTGCGCACAAACCTGAACGATCAAGATATTCAGGCGTTACAATTTCTGTTGGGCGACGATTATCAAAAGACTTTGATTCATGAAGAATTTATTACAGCTCTCAGAGAAAAAAGATCTTCCATGAGTGCGCAAGAACGAGTGGCGGCAGATATCTTAATTGAGAAATTATTGCTGATACAGAAAAAGGATGCCGAACCAATTCCTCAAAGTGTTCTTCTGAAAGGATTGATAGCCGCTACTCGAGGAATTGTGAGAAATTTGAAAAAGGCAGGGGAGCCCACTAAACTTAAATTATTTGAAGAGATTCTCGATTTGGCTGAAGACGCAGGAACAACGCAACAAGATTTGTTGCGGTTCATTCAAAATCAGGATTACCATGCAGATCTTTACTATTTGGAGGTGGTTGTAGGTCATAGCAATCCTGAATTATCAAAATTTGTCCGTCACTTCAAATTCGCTTACCTAAAAATTTTAGATCAAGAAGCACTTAGCTTGAAAAAAATATTTGATATTATTTCTCAAACAATCGAAGCTTCAAAAGGTATCTTTGTATTGGATGATAATTTTAGAAGCTTCGTACGGGTCACTATTTCTCCAAGACGAACTTTTCACATGGAGATCGATTTCTCACTTTCAGGAGATCATGTTTTGGTCATGATAGGAGAAAAAACATACAGAGCATCCCACAATCCGAGGGTCCACCTCCTTTTAGATAAAAAATCTGAGATCTTAGAAATTTTTGATGCTCTACTTTCTAAACCTGCGATGAAAAAATTACGTATTTCTAAGAAAACCGAACCGAAGATCAATCCGGTAAAACGGCTCAAATCTTTGCGAAATACTTTTGCCCGCGCTGAGGTGCGGGAAGAGAGTTTGGACGAGCATGAATTTCTCGCGACGCTGCAGAAAGAGGGGGAGTTTAGGGGCGGAGTTAAATTGAGTTCAAACAGAGAATTCAAAAACCAAGAAACTTTTGATGTTCCTGGATGGGGCCCTCTTTCAATCGAGGGTGATAACTGGGAAATTTTTGCTAAGGTGCATGACGATCTCTTATTTACAATCGAGGCCTATCATGGAACCGATTTTTTACTTGCTGAAGATCCTCTCTTTTTGAGAGCCACGGTCAGGCGATGGGATAATCAAAAACCCTCGTTTGAGGATGAAAGGATCAATAAAGATCAAGTGCTCGATCGGTTCTTATTTACTTTGCTTGACGGTAGGCCTGATGGCAGGGCGTCCCTCTTTGACGTGATTCGTATAGAAGCGCCTCGCGCGATTGACAGGATGATCGAAATTTATCGTCAGACCAAAGACATCAATCGTTCTTTAGACCTCTTTTCACCCTTCGAAACTCGCGGGGCGGAAGCGGCTGCCCAAATATTTAATGAGGCGGGGATTTCATATGAAGACGTTGAGACTAGGGCGCAGCAATACGAAAAGGGCAATTTTGATTTGCGGTTTAGAAAAGATTTGCATTTAGAAATGCTTATCCAAGCTGTCATGCGGCAAAACACTATTACAAGTAGCGATGATTCGATCATGCTGAAAGAATCCGATCTTCGAGCCGGGCCTTCGGCAGCTCTTGAACCTATGAAGGAACTAGCGCGAGGGACCGGCGCCATATTTTTGGAAGAGGTTGCCAGACACATGCGCCGCCCAGAAGCCCGCTCCGAAGCGCAGACCGGAGGCGCGCAGCCGGCGAAAATGACCTTAACTTTCGACCCAAAATACACAACACACTTCGTTGACAAAAATAATATAGAGTGGTTTACAACACCTATAATAAACGACGCTGGAAATTCATCCGTCCATGATCTTCTTCGGGTCGCTGGCTTTGAAGACTTGGCTCGAGCAATGCAAGGTGGGCAGCTATGGAATTATGGAATTCCGAAACTTTTGGAATACAAGCTTCCTGGTAAGGAAAAAAGAGAAATCGCAGCGATTGTTGTTGAGAAGATAGACCCTCTTACCAGCAGTAGCCAAGGTATGTATGTTGTTGATTTAATGCTGGGGACAAGCGGACCTTACGTTGACTATGTCAGCTCGCAGGCTTTATTACCAGGCGATAGGGTTATTTTTAACGAGAGCAGCGATTTTGCTTCGCTATCTCCAACCACAACTGTCAGGGTAACCAAAACAACAGAAGATGTTTTCGAGTTAGAAGTCACAATCCCGGCCCGCGCCGAGGTGCGCCAAACTCCGACCGAGTTTGGCACTCCTCTGTCCTTTTTGCGGTCGACAAAAAGGGCCGAGGTGCGGAGCGAGGAACCAGATAAAGACTTAACTGCGAGGGCGAGCATTCTTGAACGGCTCACATCTCTGAAGAAGGATTATCTGACTCTAAGAAATTCTCTTAATAAGCAAAGGAATGATTACGAAACACGCGTAGGGCTGTTTCAGGAGCGCTTTGAACAGTTGGTGCCGTCTCTTATAAAATTTGAGAAATTTACAAAAACATCCGAAAGATTTAAACGATTTCAAAAATCCTTTTATAAATTCCAAGCTGGTCAAGTGCAGCTTATATACTTAACCGAACAGATTGAATTATGGGATAAACAGATGAGAGAGATTTGGCGGTCACTTTCCGCCTTACCGAATCAGCCAATTCTAATCATTCAAATTAAAAACAGGACAATAAAAGAGTTAAAGACGGCTCAGGCTAAGTTTGAGCGTTTAATTAAGAACATGCAACAGTCTGTGACTCGTTTAAATCCAGCAATGGACGAAAGAATTAGGACATTCACAGAAATGGAAGAGGCTTTATCAAAGTTAGAAGAAGAATTCAAAGATCTAGGTGGCGGCCGCGCTGAGGTGCGGGTGGCGGAGGTTTCAAAGTCACTGACTTCGGAAAGAAGGATTACAGAAATAGTTTTTGCCGAGGATCAGCATGGCGTACTCAACGAATATCGCAGCGACTTTACTGCCCGAGATCTGCCAAAGGGTGTCCGCATGTCCTATTTCGAAAATGGGGAAGAAGCACTAACGTATATTCGGGAAACCCATGCGACAAATCCCCAAGCAGGCTGGCTTATCATCACAGATGTGGTTATGCCGCAGATGAGTGGTTACACCCTTGTTGACGAATCAAGGAAGCTTCTTGGTTATCCAGCCCCTGTCATTTTTGCGAGTAGCGGCAAAGTGAGTTTAAGTCTTGCCGGGAATGAGTATGACGCAAGAGGTAAAATAATAAAAAGTGGTTGGAATCAAATCACAGCATTTGTGGTTCAGACTCACCCCGCCGAGGTGCGGATGGAAAGCCAAGAGGTTAAAAATCAAATCAAAGAAATTCTGGAAGATCCGGCCCTCGACCAAAAGTTTAGCCTCAATCAAATCGAATTTTTAAGAAATTTCTCAACACAAGAAAAACTTACAGCGAATGATATCGTCTCTGCCAAGTCTTGGATTGCACAATATGAAAATCCTGTAAAACCCCGCGCTGAGGTGCGGGCAACCCTAGAGGATCGCATTAGAGAACTTCAAGGCGAGCTTAGAGGGCTTCATCCTGAAATGGTTGTCAGTATCCAATCGATCGTTGACAACGAAATCAATAAAAAGAAATCGCCGAAACTCGATGTCGCCACCATCCGAGCAATCCTCATGGCTGAAGGTTTTGAGCGCATCAGTGAAGATACCTTCCGAAAACCCGGTCGTGCTGAAGTCCGGACCGAAGCCAGGGCTGAACCCAAGCCAGTTTCGCTTGAGCGCGCCGAAGAGTTTGCAAACGAACTGAGTGAAATTTATTATCTTGTTGATCAGGAGGAGATTGGGCGTTTCGTCATTAAAGAAATTTTTCAGAGTCTTCACTCGGAGTTTTTGCCGCAGCTGCTTGAGAAAATTAAGAACTCTCAGGAAATTTTGGAATGGGCAGCTGACATACATTCCAAATTCCCAGACCTTATCTCACAAATGAAAGTGGCAGAAGCTCCTGATTTTTCCGATCTTCTTTTTACTGAGGCCGGCGAAGCTGTAATGGTTCTTGGAAGCTCAACTTCCGGCAAATCGTCTCTTGCCATTGCCGCACAGGAACCCTTTTCAATCGGCGGAGAATCTGATCACCGTTATGTCACAATCGACATTCCCGGTTATCTGCTTGCAGGATCACTTGGCCACCTTGATAAGATTCGCGCCTGGGCGTTTCGCACTGAGATTACAAATCCCGAAGAACGATGGGTTACTGTGACGAAACAGGAGCCCATGGTTACCATTGTCCGTTCCGTTGTTTTCCTTGAGCGATCCAATGGCAAACAATCTGATCAACCCGATTTTAAGGAAAATGAAGTTACAGATCTTTCTTTCGTCCCCCATTTGGGCATGAAGAAACAACTGACGTTGCCGATCCAACTCCTTCACGTTTCTCACGGTGCGACGGATGCACAGAGTCACCGCAAGCTCGCGGCTCAAGTGATAAGGCATGTGACGGATTTCATTGCAAAACAATCCGGTCCCAAAACCCAACCGCCGACAATCCCCCGCGCCGAGGTTCGGACCAATCGTCAGGAAGTCCAAAGTTTGAATTTATCACCACTGGAGCCAGTCCGCTTTTTTATTCGTGCGTTAGGAATTAATCCTGATAAAGCCAACTCAATTTTGTTGGGTGAAGATGATAAAGGTTACGGTGTTGTACCGCTTAGACCTTCTTCGACACTTGATCGGCTCGTGAAATTTTTGAAAAAACATTCTCCCAATCCTGATGAAATATTGGCCCAAAAACCAGAAGGTTGGCTTTTGACTTTCGGGAAAAAACCGTTAGGAATTGTCGTGAAGGTCAAGGAAGCCAGTTTTGAATTCGTTGACCTCATTTCGTCTTTGCAAAGCCTTTCCCCAGAGGAAGTCAAGATGCTCAATCAGCGGCGGTTAGATTTCAATTTACATTTTGAAACATTCTTGAAACAAGTTTATGGGGAAGAAAAATTTCCGCGGCAAAGCAATCTTACCGATGTGCCGGATTCGGTCCCCATTTTTTCCTGGCAGACTCTTTCGATTCCCGGTTATGAGCCCTCCTTGAGTCTTCCGGTTTGGCTTGATGTCTTTCCACCCTCAACGCCTTATGCGCGCGAACTTTTAAAATCCACCCTTCCTAAAATTGGGAATGGAAAGCGATTTTTGATCATCGGAACGGGCGCCGGTCCGGAAGCCGTTTGGATTGCAAAGATTTTCAAGGATCAAGGCAAGGAAGTCCAGGTTCATGCAGTTGATATCAACCAACTTGAAGTGGAAAACACAAAGGCCAGCGCTGCCTATCATCAAGTGACGGATCGGGTACGTGCATGGCAAAGCGATGGTTTTAAAAACGTGAGCGGTCGGTATGATTTTATTCTTATCGATCCACCTTTTCCGACTTCTGAAAAATTAAGCAAACATGATGAACATGATGTAAGAACCGAGGATCCGGAAGCAGAATTCTTTATGTCAATTCTTGCCGGCCTTGAAGACCATCTCAATAAGCGTGGTGGTGCGCTCTATATGGTTTTGCCGCTTTTTTCCGAGCCAAATGGTTTTCTTTCAGTAGGTAGGAAACATGTCGACTACGAACGAATTGATTCTGCTGATAACAAAGTTGATTCTGCTGATAAAAAAGAATTTGGAATTTACGAATTCCGTCTCGCCGGTCAGACCACCCCGCAAGTTCCGAGCACTGGGCCCCGCGCCGAGGTGCGGGCTAATGGTGAAGAGGAAGATAAATATGAAGGCCGGTATTATGTTGATCGCGGTATTAGAACTTTCAGCGCTCACAGTCAAGTGATGAAAAGAATTAATGAAAAGATCAACTTTGGGATTTTGCAGGAAGTTCAAGTCGGAGAAACAAGGATTATAGTGAACGATCAGAAAAATCCATCTGAGGCCATTCAAAACGAAATTTTCAGTCAATTTCTTCCGGATTCGGATAAGTCAAAACCAAAATACGTTCGGGTGTGGTCAGAAGGCGATAAAACTATAACGATTAAACCGTGGATGCCAGATTTTATGGAAGGATTCCCAAAAGTTGCCCCCCCTGAGGCACAGACGATTGATTGGCAAGTGATCGAAAAACTTTGGACAAATGTTGAAGAAAAGAATTGGAATGATGCAAGTTCATTAAGTCAATATTTGGCTCGTCTCTATGCTGCTTTGCCGAGACCATCGTTTTATCCACGATTCAATGAGCTTGCGGGAAAACTGGAGACAGCCATTAAAAAGCCTGAACCTAACTCTACTAAGGTTGAAGAGGCGAGAGGAAGGCTTGAAGCCTACGTCTTTGAAGCTTACGTCGGAAAATTAATCGGCCGTGTCGAACGGGCTGAGGTGCGGAAAGAAGAGCGTATAGCGAATAGTGCGGAGGAGATAGAAAAACTATCCGCTAAACGCTATCCGCTATCTCCTAAATTTCCCCGCGCTGAGGTGCGGAGCGAGATTGCTTCGGCATCGCGTGGAACGCTGCCTCGCAATGACGAACGGATTCCAGGGATTTCGGTTCCACCTGTTGCTGAAATTCGGTCGGCAACTACAAAAGTTGAAGTTGACGTTTCGGGTGTCGAAGAAACTCAAACGGTGCCGACAGTTGTTAATGGGAAAGTTGAAACGGTTGTTCTTGGCCCAGCAAAAGAAAGCGCGGTTTTCGAAGGTGCTGCTCGCGTTGAAACCGGTACGTTCAGTGTGATCCCAGCGCAGAAGGTTAGTCTAAACATTGAGCAAACCGTTCAGGAATTTGTAGATTTGATTCTTGCCAAAAGGAAGGATTCAAAAACGATTTTGCTTAGGCTTACTGAGGATGAGGTTGCCATTCTGAATGGTCAGAATGATGAAAAAGTTCAGCAATTCTTTAGAACCCTTGAAAGCCTTTACAAATTAGGCCATCAAATTACAGTACTTGTCCCTGTTGGTAAAGAAAACGACGTTAAAAAATACTTTGGTTCGCTACGGCTTCCAATTACGGTAAAACCTGTCGGCGAAAGTAACATTCCGGTTGTTGAGCGGGTTCTTGCGCGGAATTTGACGAACGAAGTTTATGTGATGACCGAGGAGATGGCGGAAGCTCAAGCAATGGCCTTAAACTCTAATGTGCAGAAATCAAAAGCTAAAATGATCGTTACGGAACAAGTCCAGACATTTCATGATTTGAAAGATCATCTTCTTGCAAAAGCGCGTCTTGCCGTGGAAGCTGCCTTGCTCCGCGAAAACGCATTTCAAGAAATGGGTGACGATAAAAACATTCTTGTTCCTAATAGTTCTCTCTTTAACGTTAACGACCTCATTAATTCCTTAACACTCTTTAACCAAGCCGCCCGTCACATTCTCACCCAAGCATAATTCCAAGTTCTCCGCAGGTTTTATAGGGATTCTCGCTTGACTTTTTCTCCTTATCCTCATAATATTACTTATTAATTTAGTTTGCCCTTCATAAATTTCGTAAGTATATTTCAATTAAGGGCTTAACCCTCATCTTAATTGCCCTAAAAGGGTCCACGAGAGGGCTAGTGTTTTTTCCCGAAAAATGCCGGATGAATCAGTTGTAACGGAAGCAGTTCCAAACTCTAAGCGAAAGGTATTTTTCGGATTATTTGTTTTTCCGATGTTGATCGCCGTGACGATGGCGGTCCTTTTGAGTGCGATCGTTCTTTTGACACATGAAGAGGAAACCCCCGAGTCGCTCATTACCGCGATTAAAACGGGAACGCCCAGCAAACGTTGGCAGAAGGCGTTTGAACTTTCGAATGAGCTCAACCGCGAAGGTGGAATGATTCGGAGCGCGGGTATCATGAACGAAGTCATTCATATTTTGAATGACAAGGAACATTATGATGCCAAGACGCGCGCTTATATGGCCATGGCGCTCGGTCGCTTCCGAAATCAGGACGCTGAGATGGCGCTTAGACAAGCACTTCGTGAAACAGATGACGATGAAGATCCGAAGTTTACGCTTTTCGTCATGTGGGCGCTTGGAAATTTTAAAAGTCCAGATACAGCTCAAGATGTTGTTCGTCTTTTAGAAAGCAAACACGATGATCTCAGAAAAACCGCCGCTTATGTTTTGGGGGCTTTAGGCGATAAAGAAGCGATTCCCGCGCTTCAAGCAGCTCTTGAAGATCCCGTGGCAGACGTTCAATGGAATGCGGCGTTGAGTCTTGCCCGATTAGGCGATCCTGCTGGCGGTGAGACGCTGCTTCAAATGTTAGACCGAAATCATCTGCGTAATATTTATTTGATGAATGAAGTAGAGATTGAACATGTCATGGTGAATGCCGCAAAAGCGCTGGGCTTAATCGAATATCCTAAGGCGCTTTCGGTTTTGAAAAACGTTTCTCAAAACGATTCAAATCTTAAAGTCAGAGAAGCAGCATTAACTGCACTTAGAAATCAGTCATTGCGAGGAGGCCAGGAGGCCGACGAAGCAATCCCTGAAAGTAGATTATGAAGATGTGCCAACAAAGTTATGTCTATCCGATGATGAATAAAAGTAACACGGTTGTTTACGCTGGTGTAACTAGCGACTTAGAAAAGAGGATCTACGAACATAAGCGCAAATTAGTTGATGGTTTTACGAGAAGGTACAATATAAATAAATTAGTCTATTACGAAATTTTTGATCATATTCAAGATGCAATCTCGAGAGAAAAACAAATTAAAGCTGGATCTCGAGCGAAGAAAATGGATTTGATTAAATCAATGAATCCAAACTTTGAAGACCTTTCTCAAACGTTTGAGATTGCTTCACCCCCTGCGGGGCTCGCAATGACGGCGCATCTCAATGACTGATTTTCAATCCCCAACTCCAAATCCGCAATCGACAACACCGCAAACTCCGGTGAAGCCCGTTCCTTCTAAAACGCCGGAAATTATTTCTTCTCCCGGACGCAGGCAATTTCTGTCTTGGTTTGCCGTAGCTTGGATCGGTTTCATTGCAGCGACGAGCGGAGCCCTTGCCTTGGTTTTGCGCTTCATGTTTCCCAATGTCCTTTTCGAACCCAAAAGTACATTCAAAGCAGGTTTCCCAGATGATTATGAAGTCGGCCGAGTCGATGAGCGGTTGAAGGATAAATATGGCGTTTGGATTGTTCGCGTGAATGAAGGAATTTATGCGCTTTCAACCGTTTGTACCCATCTCGGCTGCACGCCCAATTGGCTTCAAACAGAAAATAAATTTAAATGTCCCTGCCACGGAAGCGGGTTTTACAAAACAGGAATTAATTTTGAAGGACCGGCGCCTAGACCGCTTGAGCGTTTCAAAATCGGATTGGCCGAGGACGGGCAGATTTTGATCGATAAAAGTAAAAAGTTTCAACAAGAAAAAGGCGAATGGAATAGTCCCGATTCGTTTCTGACTCTATAAAAGGTGAGAGGACATGCTACCAAAATTGCCTAAATTCAATCCCGAAGAATTTAAAAAATGGATGACCAAAGGGCAAATTTGGAAATCCATGTTTCGGCATGGTTATACGACCGATGATCGTGACCGAGCGCTTACGGTTTTGACGAACGTCTTTTTCCATTTACATCCTGTGAAAGTGAGAAAATCAGGCGCTCGATTTGGGTTTACTTGGTGCGCAGGCGGCCTTTCCTTTTTTGTGTTTTTAACCCTTGTCGTAAGCGGAATCCTCCTCATGTTTTATTACCGCCCAACCGTCGAGTACGCTTACAACGATATCGTTGCACTTCGTGAACACGTTCCATTTGGGATTATGCGTGAGCTCCACCGTTGGGGAGCCCATGCGATGATCATCACCGTGTGGCTCCACATGTTCCGCGTTTTTATGACCGGTTCTTATAAACCACCTCGCGAATTTAACTGGGTGGTTGGCGTCCTTCTTTTGGTTTTGACCATGCTTTTAAGTTTCACCGGATATTTACTTCCTTGGGATCAGCTTGCGATTTGGGCGATCACGGTTGGCAGCAATATGGCGCGTGCGACACCTTTCTTAGGACACGAAGGACCAGGTGCGTCGCTTTTGGCCATCGGAGATATCCAATTGGTTCATGCGGGAGACGATGTCCGATTTGCCCTTTTGGGAGGCAGGTTTGTAGGAGCTGCGACACTTCTTCGCTTCTATATATTACACTGCGTTGCCATTCCAACGGTTGCGGTTATTTTGATGGCAGTGCACTTCTGGCGCATTCGTAAAGACGGCGGCATCAGCGGACCGTTGTGATCATGGCTGAATTTATCAAAGAATTTGTCAATTCAATTTCATCGCCGGTAACAATTTTCACGTTTGCGGCCGGTTTCCTTTTCCTTTTTCTCTCGTTTCCGAAGCAATTTACTTCCAAACGGGTGAGCCTATTGCTCGCTGCTTTGGGAATTGGTTTTTTTCTCTTTGGATTGACTGATGAACATTTTAAAACAATTGTAACCACTCCGGATAACGTTCCCATCGTTGGAATGCTCTTTGTGATGGTTTATTTTACGTGGTACGCCATGCGAAAAGCAGTTTTGAATGATGAACGACTTGAGCAAGGGAAGCCTCCGATTGAAAAAGAAGAATCAGATCAAAAAGTCCTTGTTTTTCCTTACCTTATTTTTATTGAATTTGTTGTCGCGCTTTTTTATGCCATTATGCTCGTCGTATGGGCGCTTGCCTTGAAAGCCCCTTTGGAAGATCCAGCGAACCCAACCATTTCACCCAATCCATCTAAGGCTCCTTGGTATTTTTTGGGGCTTCAAGAACTTCTCGTTTATTTTGATCCTTGGATCGCCGGCGTGCTTCTTCCTACATTAATTATTGTAGGTCTTTCCGCGATTCCTTATTTGGACCGGAGCCCCAAGGGCTCAGGTTATTATTCGTTTAAGCAAAGGCGTGTTTGGGTGATGGGGTTTCTGTTTTGTTTTTGGATGCTTTGGATTACGCTCATTGTTTTTGGGACGTTTCTCCGCGGCCCCAACTGGAACTTTTTCGGGCCGTTTGAAGTTTGGGATGTTCATAAGGTCGTACCGCTTTTGAATGTGAACCTCTCGGAATTTATCTGGATCAAATGGTTGGGCGAGGGACTTCCAAAAGAATGGTTCATTCGAGAGGCGCCCGGATTTTTGATTTTGTTTATTTATTTTATGATTCCGCCGGCATTGGCGGCAGTCACGTTTTGCAAGAAAGCGTATCAAGAAATGGGAGCGGTGCGTTTCGTGGTAGCCTCGTTTTTAATCTTAGTGGTGATTGCAGTTCCGATTAAGATGTATTTGAGGTGGTCTTTCAATTTAAAGTACATCGTTGCCATCCCTGAATTTTTCTTCAATATTTAAAATATATGTCATCCTGAGCGAAGCGAAGGATCTGCATATGTTGTCATTCCCGCACGTTTTAAGCGGGAATCCAGATTTTGGATCCCTCCCCCCGATTAGAGCATTCGGGAGCGACAAAATGCGTCGATTCAGGGATGACACGCAGTGTCAGATTCTTCGGCACTACGGGTGCTGCCCACAGGGCAGCGGTCGAGTCCCTGTGGGACGGCCTTCGGCCTCAGAATGACAAAAGGTCTTTATGCCACAAGATCCGAATAAACTTTATAGCGTTTCAAAAACCACCATTTGGTTTGCGCTTGCGAGCGTGGTTCTCACCGTTTCTCTTGTCCTCATGGTCGCTCAAGATTACGGCCGTGAATGGAAGAAATGGCAGAGGAGATTTGTCGAATTTGAACGTAAAAAAGTCGAGAGCGATCTTAAAAAATCAGAAGAATCCGCAAATTCCAACAAAGAGCTTCAAGCGCTTGAGCAACAACTGAAAGAAGCTCAGCGTAAATTTGACCAGCACAAATCGGATTACCAAAAGTTAATCGATCAAAAGGCGGTTGTTGGCATTGAGCTCACCAAAGTCAAAAGCCGCTTCCAAGATTTTAAACAGTTCAACGATTCTTATAAGTTTTTCCTAGAGGAAAGCCGTGCGCGTGGAGAAAAGGGAAAAATTAAAGATTACGAAGAAAAAATTGGGAAGGTTGCACCTAAATTAAAACAAGTACAGCTGGATCAGGAGGCTGTTGAAAAAAAGGACGACGATCTTGATACGCAAATTCAGAGTTTCAAAGCCGACGAGAAAAATCTGACCAAAGAAATTAACAAATTCCTCCGCGATCAAAATGTTTTAAAAGTTAAGCTCGCAAAACTCGCTCCCTCGCCAGCCAAAGAATTGTTGAACGCTCCAATGGTGGATTTCATCGCCCCCTCGCTTCAAATTCAGCAAGTTGTTTTAGAGGATCTGCATGATGATTTATATTTTGCAAAAGCTCAGAAAGTCGACCGTTGCACCACTTGCCATTTGGCCATTGATCGGAACGGGTTTGAAGATGCGCCCGAGCCTTTTCGGACTCATCCAAACCTGGATCTTTTTTTAAGTGCAAGCTCTCCTCATCCATTAGAAAAAATTGGTTGCACCGTTTGTCATGGCGGAAGTGGTCAATCGCTTGATTTCGTGCACACAGCTCACACGCCAAAGAACGAAGAGCAAGCCAAAGAATGGAAAAAGAAATACCATTGGCACGAACTTGAGAAGTGGGAAGCCAAAATGCTTCCACTTCAGCATACCCAAGCTTCTTGCGCTAAGTGCCATCAGGGAGTTATGGAAGTGCCGGAAGCTCCCAAATTAAATGAAGGAAGGCGTCTCGCGCAAAGATCAGGCTGTTTTGGCTGCCATACCGTGAAGGGTTTCGAAAACCGATGGAAGATAGGACCCAGCCTTTTCAATGTTCGAAACAAAGTGGACCGTGAATGGATCGTGCGGTGGCTTCAGAATCCAAAAGATTTCCGCCCATCCACTCAAATGCCGCGGATCTTTCATCTTGAAAATACGAATTCTCCGGAAGATCGTGTCAAATCCAATGCGGCCATCGAAGGAATTGCGACTTATCTTCTCAAATATTCAGATTCGATTAACCTGAAGACGCCCTCTATTGCAGGCGACCCAGAAATTGGAAAAAAGTTGGTCAAGGAGATTGGATGTCTCGGCTGTCACAGTGCGGATGATGCTAAAGCGAATAATCACGGGCCCGAACTCGTTAACTTAGGCAGCAAAGTAAGCCATGAATGGCTGTTCACTTGGCTTAAAGATCCAAAACATTATTCGTCCGACACCCGCATGCCCAATCTTCGGCTTACGGATGAAGAAGCGGCGCATATTACGAGTTATCTTTTGCAGAGCAAAAATAAGAAGTTTGATGAAATGCCCATCCCTCATGTAGATGAGAAAGATTTAGACAGTCTTGCCACCGACTACATGACTCGGAAAATACGGCATTCAGAAGCGGCTGAAAAACTGGCAAAGATGAATCTCGAAGAAAAGTTTGAATTCGTGGGCCGAGAGATGATTCTCCAGCAGGGCTGCTTTGGATGTCATGCGATTCATGGATTTGAAGACGCAAAACCCATTGGTACAGAACTCACCAAAGAAGGCCAGAAGGAAGTTGACAGGTTTTATTTTGGTTATGTTGGTATCGAACACGCACGTCAAGCATGGTTTTTCCAGAAGCTTAAGAATCCAAGAATTTTTGATCGCGGAAAAATTGTGGGATACCACGAAAAATTAAGAATGCCACTTTTTGGATTTACCGATGAAGAAGCAGGTGCTTTGACCACATTTCTTTTAAGTTTGCGTGAAGAAGAAATTCCGCTTGAGATGAAGAAGCAATTAAATTTAAAAGAAAAAGAAATCGAAGCCGGTCGGTTTTTGGTTTCGAAGTTCAATTGCCAGGGATGTCATACCTTGAATAAAGTGGACGGCCGAATCCGCGCGCTTTACGATGACAAAGGAAATGCGCCGCCTTCACTCGATGGCGAAGGCGCTAAAGTTCAAGAGTTCTGGCTTTATCATTTTCTCGGAGAACCAGAGCCCATTCGTCCTTGGCTTAAAATTAGAATGCCTACGTTTGGGTTTAAAGAAACGGAAGCCAATACGATTATCAAATATTTTCATAATCTTTCCGAACAAGAACTTTCGTTTGCACCGCAAGACGTTCACGCGACACGAGAAAGCATTAACACAGGTCGCGAGCTCTTCACTCAGTTGAAGTGTATTCAGTGTCATCAATCGGGTTCAAGCGAGGCCAAGTCGCTCACCGCATCGTTTTTGGCTCCTGATTTGACACTTGCTCGGGAACGGTTGAAACCCACTTGGGTTCTCCAGTGGCTTAAAGATCCGCAAGTGTTGCAGCCGGGAACAATGATGCCGACTTTTTTCCCAGAAGGTCAGAGTCCTTTTAAAAATATTCTAGACGGTGATGCGGCAAAACAAATTCAGGCGATCAAAGATTATTTAATGGTATTTACACCTGAAGAAATGGCAAAAGTTAAAGGTGGAGTACAAGGGAAAGAAGGGACAAAAACATGAAAAAGTTAACTCTCTCGTCATTACGAGGAGCGAAGCGACGAAGTAATCTCGGAGATTGCTTCGGCGTTGCAATTTGCTGCCTCGCAATGACGCTCGTTGTTGTTGCAACACTATTTTTCTCAAAATCAGCTTTCGCAGGTTCGGTAACCGGTAAAGTCAATTTCACCGGGACCGTTTCTCAAACGGCATCGATTTCGATGAACGCGGATCCCGTTTGCGCTTCCCTTCATACGGCACCTGCTTATGAAGAGACAGTGATTGTTAACGATAATAAGACGCTTAAGAACGTGTTCGTTTACGTCAAGGAGGGGATTGAAGGAAAAACATTTCCGACACCTACGACACCAGTAACCATTGACCAGAAAGGGTGCCAGTATGCGCCCCACGTTTTCGGAATTCAAGTGGGCCAAACCCTTGAGATTGTGAATAGTGACTCTACGCTTCACAACATTCATTCACTTGCCGAGAAGAACAAACAATTTAATTTCGGCATGCCGCTTCAAGGAATGAAGCTGACCAAGAAGTTTGACACACCTGAGGCGATGGCAAAATTCAAATGCGACGTTCATCCTTGGATGAATGCTTATATCGGCGTACTGCCGCATCCTTACTTTAGTGTGACGGGTACCGATGGAACATATGAAATCAAGGACTTGCCCCCTGGAGAATACACCGTCGAAGCGTGGCATGAAAAATATGGAACACAAATCCAGAAGGTAACTGTAACAGAAGGATCAACAACGGTTGAGTTCACGTTTAATGGCTAAACGAATCTTATTTATTGTTTTGTCTTTTTTCCTGGGTTTGGGATCTGCCTTCGCTGGCACGATCACGGGCAAAGCGCTTTTTGAAGGAACGCCGGGTGAGAATCCCAAGATTGATATGACGGCAGATCCAGTGTGCCGTCAGATTAATCCTGGAGACGTTTTTCAAGAGCGTATCGTGATTAATTCTAACAATACGCTCAAGAACGTTTTCATCTATATTAAGGAAGGGCTTGGGAATCAAACGTTTCCAGTTTCTCAGACGCCGGTAGTATTAGATCAAAAAGGTTGCACCTACCATCCGCGGGTTTTAGGGATCGAAGCCAATCAAAAACTTCAGATTTTGAATTCGGATGCTACGCTCCACAACATCCACGCCTTCGCAAAAAATAGCCCCGAATTTAACTTAGGGATGCCTATCCAAGGGATGAGACTGGATAAGACATTTTCGAATCCGGAAGTCATGGTGAAGATGAAGTGCGACGTCCATCCATGGATGACGGGCTACATCGGTGTTTTGAATCATCCGTTTTTTGCTGTGACGGGTGAAGACGGGGCTTTTAAAATTGAAAATATCCCGGCCGGAGAATACACGGTCGAAGCTTGGCATGAAACTTACGGCACGAAGACCCAGAAAATCGCAGTCAGCGACGATGCTCCAGCGACCGCCGATTTCAAATTCAGTGCCAAAGAGATTGTCGATGAGGCAAGCGGCCTTAAAATTAAAACTTCGGAACCAAAACCGGCCGGAAAACAATTTGATGACTCCGCTGCGCTCAACGTTCCGCGCCCCAAAATGTATTGGTGGCTTCCGCCCAATATTTCAACTGATTATGGACCGAAGATTGACCATCTTTTTTACTTGATTTTGTTGATCACCAGTGTCATTTTTGTAGGGGTCCAGGGGGCTCTTGTCTTTTTCTTGTTTCGTTACCGGGCCCGTGACGGTGTTAAGGCAACTTACACCCACGGCAATAACCGTTTGGAAGTAATTTGGACGGTTACGCCGGCAATCATTTTGATTTTTTTGACTATCTGGAGCCAAAAAGTCTGGTCTGAAATTAAAGGCCCAGCACCTGCGGCGGCTATTCCGATTGAAATTCAAGCGGAGCAATTTGCTTGGAATGTGCGTTATCCAGGGCCTGATGGTAAATTTGGAACACCAGATGACATTAAAACAATCAATCAACTTCACATTCCGGTGGGAAAGCCCGTTCGTGTGCGACTTACTTCTATCGGAAAAGATGGTAAACATCCTGTGATTCATAGTTTCTTTTTACCCGAATTTCGTTTAAGACAAGATGTGGTTCCGGGAATGGCCATTGATGTTTGGTTCGAAGCCACGCGCACCGGCCAGTATGAAATCGCATGTTCCCAGTTTTGCGGCCTCGGCCATTACCGGATGCGAGGTTTTCTGGCCATTCATTCTCAAGAAGGTTTTGAAGCTTGGTTAAAGGAGCAGGGAAACACATGAGCACAGAACACGGGCACACCGAACACAAATTAAGTTTCGTACGAAAATATATTTTTTCAACCGACCATAAAATGATCGGCATTCAGTTTCTGTTTACCACCCTTTGTTTTTTCTTTGTGGGTGGTCTTTTGGCTTTGCTTCTCAGATGGCAGCTTGCCTTTCCGGGAAAACCAGTGCCTGTTTTGGGTCAACTCTTTCCCCAGAACATGATGGTTGGAGGAGTGATGCTGCCCGAGTTTTACGCCTCACTTTTTACGATGCATGCATCTGTCATGATTTTCTTTGCGATCATTCCCATTTTGGTCGGCGCTTTTGGTAATTTTGTGGTTCCGCTCCAAATCGGCGCGCCCGATATGGCATTTCCGAGACTGAATATGATTTCTTATTGGGTTTTCTGGCCCGCTCCCTTTATTGTTTTGACCGGCTTTTTTGTTGAAGGAGGCGCAGCAGCAACGGGATGGACGGCCTATCCGCCTTTGAGTGCGATTGAACCGTTCGGCCAAACATTGTGGATTGTCGGGGTCCTTTTCGTTGGAACGTCCTCCATTATGGGTGCTATTAATTATTTGACGACGATTTTGAATATGCGGGCGCCCGGCATGACTTTGTTCCGAATGCCGCTGACGACGTGGGCCATTTTTATTACCTCGATTCTTTCTCTGCTTGCAACCCCAGTACTCACTTCAGCGTTGATCATGCTTCTGTTTGACCGCACGATGGGAACGCATTTCTTTTTGTCTGAAGGGGGCGGGCATCCACTCCTTTGGCAGCACTTGTTTTGGTTTTATTCCCACCCGGCTGTTTACATTATGATTCTTCCGGGCATGGGAATCGTTTCAGATGTGATTTCCACTTTTTCGAGAAAACCTCTTTTTGGGTACAAAATGATGGTGTTTGCGATTATGGCAATTGCATTCTTGGGTTTTATTGTCTGGGGCCATCACATGTTTCAGAGCGGAATGAATCCGACGGTGGGAACCACTTTTATGCTTTCGACTATGTTGATTGCAGTGCCGTCGGCCATTAAGACGTTCAATTGGTTAGGAACAATGTGGGGTGGTTCCATTCGTTTCACGCCCGCCATGTTAAATGCGATTGCGTTTGTGTCTATGTTTGTGATCGGCGGGCTGAGCGGTATTTTTATGGCCTCTACCGCATTGGATATGTTTATTCACGACACTTATTTTATCGTGGCTCATATTCATTATGTACTTTTCGGTGGCAGCATGTTCGCTGCATTTGCCGGAATTTACTATTGGTTTCCGAAAATGTTTGGACGAAACCTCAATGATTTTCTAGGGAAAGTCCATTTCATCGGAACGTTTATTTTCTTCAATTGCACCTTTTTCCCGATGCATATTTTGGGAATCGGCGGCCACATGCGCCGAATTTACGATCCAATGCAATATGCACACTTGAGACATTTACAGCCGATCAATGTCTTTATTACGATCAGCGCTTTCTTGTTAGGGCTTGCTCAGCTTCCTTTTATCATTAATATCATTAAGGGTCTTTTTTGGGGTGAAAAGGTCGACCGGAATCCGTGGCAGTCGAACACACTTGAGTGGGTGGCACCGTCACCTCCGCCGCATGGTAATTTTGAAGCAGTACCAACCGTTTATCGAGAACCATATGAGTATAGCGTTCCTGGGCGTGATAAAGATTGGTGGCCGCAGAATGAACAGTGAGAGTGCGGAATGCGGAGCGAGGAATACGGAATGACCAATCATCTTAGAGAAAAAACAAACACTGTCATTCTGAACGTAGCGAAGAATGACACGCGGATTGCTTCGACTATCTCTGAAATGCTGCTTCGCAATGACGACAAAGAGCGAACTCAAATGGTTATTCCGCATTTTTCTCAGTGGTTGCATCGTTATACCAAGTTGCTTGTTGTTGCTACATTTTTCTTGATCATTGCAGGCGGTTTGGTGACCAGCACGAAATCAGGACTTTCCGTTCCTGATTGGCCTCTGTCTTACGGAAAATTGATGCCGCCAATGGTAGGCGGCATACGTTACGAGCATACCCATAGAATGATTGCAAGCCTCGTTGGCACGATGACTTTTGTTCTCACGCTTTGGCTCGGGTTTAAGGAATCAAGGCCATGGGTTCGTTGGACGGGAATTGCTGCATTTGGCGCTGTAGTGTTGCAAGGCATTTTGGGCGGCTTAACCGTCCTTTATCTTCTGCCAGCACCTATTTCTATTTTTCACGCATGTTTGGCGCAAACATTTTTTGCTTTGATTGTGAGTCTTGCGTTTTTTACTTCTCGCGAGTGGTTTTCGAAAGAAACAAGATTTTCTCAAGACTCTTCGGCATTGAAACAACCTTTGCTGATGACGATTGCACTTGTTTATTTACAGCTCATTTTGGGAGCAACGTTGAGGCATACGGCAAATCAACAAGTTGCGATTTCCCATGTCGTAAATGGATTTTTCGTTTTGATTAGTTCTATTGTAGTGATGATTCGTGTGTTCCACCATTACGAACGCGAGAAGAAAATACTTTATCCGGCGTTATTCCTCGGGATTTTAACGCTGGTTCAGATGACGCTTGGAATGGGCGCCTTTATTTATGTATTTATGCTCGGCGAAACCCTTCAACCTCAAGCAGGCAAAATCTTTTTTGTAACGGCTCATCAAACACTCGGGGCGCTTCTTTTAGCAACCGGCGTTTTTCTTTTGCTCCGAGTTTATCGTAAGGAAATTGCAAGATGAATCGGATAAAAACTATACTCGTCCAACCATTTTGTCATCCTGAACGAGCGGAAAAGCGTGCGGGAATGACAGGAGAACTTTTGGATTATTTTGAACTGACCAAGCCGAGGCTTGTTTCTTTGGTTCTTTTGAGCACAACCGTTGGATTTTATTTAGCCAATCCGGTTGGGATTAATTCGCTTTCTTTTCTCATAACGCTCATTGCAACTGCTTTTGTGGCGGGCGGGTCTATGGCTTTGAATCAATTTTTGGAACGTGAAGTGGACGCTAAAATGATCCGCACTCAAACGAGGCCCCTTCCAAGCGGACGGCTTGAATCGAGCCAAGCGCTTTTATTTGGATTGGTTACTTCCGCATTAGGTTTTTTCATCTTCATCTTTTTTGTCAACTTAACCAGCGCGCTTTTGGCCTTTATGACTTGGGCCAGTTATTTGTTCGTTTATACACCGCTTAAAAGCAAAACCTCACTTTCTACCATTATCGGTGCTGTTCCAGGAGCTCTTCCGCCGATGATTGGTTGGGCTGGAGCAAATGGAGCAGTTAATTTTCATGGGTTTCTTCTTTTTATGATCATTTTCTTTTGGCAGCTTCCTCATTTTTTGGCAATCGCTTGGATGTATCGGGCTGATTACGCACGGGTGGGCCAACCCATCCTTTCGGTGGTGGATCGCGAGGGAAAATTTGTAGCGCGTCAGATGATTTTAAATATGTGTGCCCTGATGCCCGTAAGTCTTTTACCGACTATTTTTGGGCTTACCGGCATTGTTTATTTTTTTGGGGCTTTTGTGTTGGGCCTGTGTTTTGCGGCAACCATTATTTTCGCGGCGAATCATTTGGATTTGAGAGCGCGGTATGTGCTGCGCGCTTCCGTTGTTTACCTTGCAGCACTTCTCATGTTAATGGTGATTGACAAAGTATAAGGATCATTCATGAAACAAGACTCACATATTGGACGACTGGGGATTGACACTCGAAAGCTCGGAATGTGGATCTTTTTGGCTTCCGAAATTATGTTTTTCACAGGCCTGATTGGTTCTTATATCGTGCTTCGTTTTGCCAATTTAAATACGTGGCCCGTTCCTTCAACCGTGCTGAATATCCCCCTTACCGCAGTCAACACCTTTATTCTGATTTGTTCCAGCGCGACGTTGGTTCTGGGTCTTGCGAGCATTCAACGCGGTTATAGAGAAGGGCTTCACGTGGGGCTTTTTCTCACCGTTCTTCTGGGGGCAATTTTTTTAAGCGTTCAGGTCCACGAATACCGTAATTTAATTGAGGATGGATTTACGATTTCACACAGCATTTTCGGCTCCTGTTTTTTTACGTTGACGGGTTTTCATGGAGCACACGTGTTTGCAGGGGTCGTTTGGCTCACTGTGGTTTTGATTCGAAGTTTCTTGGGTTATTTTACTCCCGAAGAATATGCCGGCGTTGAAATTGTGGGGCTTTATTGGCATTTTGTTGATTTGGTGTGGATTATTTTGTTTACGATTCTTTATTTGATTTAGGGATTGTCATCCTCGCGGAAGCGGGGATCCAAACATTAGATTCCCGCCTGCGCGGGAATGACACCATTCGAGGGTTGAAATGAGTGAAGCACAAGTAAGTCAGGCGGTATCCGGAACGGAATCAGTCCATAAACAACCGAATTACGGTGCGATTTTCTGGGCGCTTTTCATTTTGACGGTTTGTGAAATCATCGTGGCCAACCTTCATTTTGCAAAGCCCATCATTGTTGTAACTTTAGTGTTTCTCGCTATTGTCAAAGCATCACTCGTCGCGCTTTTTTATATGCATCTTAAATTTGAAAAATATGTGATTTACATTATTGCGCTTTTTCCTCTTTTTCTCGCGGTCATCTTAACCGTCTTGGTCCTTTTTGATAAAGCACCTCACCTAGCAGCATGAACATTGTCTTAACCGGCGCTACCGGTTTCATAGGGCGCTCGCTCATCGAAGCACTTGTCAAACGGGGGGACGAGCTCATGATTCTTACTCGTTCCTCAGCGCGGAAGATTTCCGAACATTCCAACATTCATTATGTGATTTGGAACCCTGGAGACCAAACCAGTGTGGTGAAAGAAATTGATGGAAGTGACGCCGTTATTAATTTGGCAGGCGAGTCCATTGTGGGAAAACGGTGGACTCAAGGACAAAAGGAAAAAATTTTACAAAGCCGAGTTAGCGCAACCCAGATTATTGCTAATTCCGTTAAGAAAGCTTCCAAAAGACCACAAGTGTTAATTAATGCTTCGGCGGTTGGTTATTATGGTCCTCACGGAAATGAATCTCTAACCGAGGATGCGAAAGCAGGGAGTGACTTTTTAGCTGATCTTTGCAAGGCATGGGAAGCACACGCGGTTCGAGTCGAGGATTTTGACGTTCGAGTCGTTCGGCTCCGGATTGGAATTGTGTTGGACAAAAATGGCGGCGCGCTTAAATTAATGCTGCTGCCGTTTAAAATGTTCATAGGCGGGTGGCTGGGAAGCGGTAATCAATGGATGAGTTGGATTGTCCGGGAGGATTTAATCCGCTTAATCATTTTTTGTTTAGACAACCAAGCCGCGCGTGGAGCCATCAATGCAGTAGCTCCTCAAGCAGCTACCAACAAGGCTTTTTCGCTCGTTCTCGCTCAAGTGCTTAAACGTCCTTGTCTCACGCCCGTTCCATCGTTTGCCTTAAAAATCTTGATGGGCGAAGTTTCTGAAATGTTGCTCACAGGCCAAAGAGTAATTCCTAAGAAAGCTCAAGAACTTGGTTTTTCTTTCCGCTATCCCGAGATTCGGAATGCTTTGGAAACAATTCTGCGCTAGTTTTCTCGTTTCGGCCTTCATTGTTTCAAGTCCGGTTTCGCTTTTGGCGGATGATAAACTTCCAAACTATGCACGGGTTCCGGATTTTAAGTTTACGGAACGAAGCGGAAAGGAAATAAAACTCGCTGATCTTAAAGGGAACGTTTGGATTGCCGATTTCATATTCACCCGTTGTCAAGGAACGTGCCCGTTGCTTACAGGACAAATGGCAGGACTCCAAGAAAAGCTTGCTCCTTCTGATATTAAATTAGTTTCGTTCAGTGTTGATCCGGAACATGACACGCCAAGAGTTCTTTCAGAATACGCTTCGCGCTATCACGCTCAAGAAAATAAATGGTTTTTTCTGACAGGACCTAAAAACGAGATGTGGAATTTTGTTACCGATGGATTTTCACTTGGTGTTTCCAAACCGACACCGGAAGATTTAAAAGCCGGAGCAGAGCCGGTGATCCATAGCAATCGGTTTGTTTTAGTCGATCGAGGAAGTAATATCCGTGGCTACTATGACGGTTCTGAGGCATCAGCAGTGCAGAAGTTAATTGAAGATGCTTTACAACTTACGTCGTCATTGCGAGGAGCGGAGCGACGCCAGTCGGTCGAGCGGCGGTTGGCCGCTTAGTTCTCTGGCACCGAGCGGTCGGCTCGGCGAAGCAATCCCTAAGTCCGAGATTGCTTCGGCCTTGCTTCGAAACGCTGCCTCGCAATGACTAGGAGTGTGAATGGACCTTTCTTTTTTTCCCGCGTTAAATGCAGGGCTCAATGCCACAAGCGGACTTTTAATTGTGCTTGGCTTTATATTAATTAAGCAAAGGGCATGGACTGGTCATGCGCTTTGTATGTGCCTTGCTATGCTCGTCTCAGTTTTATTTTTGACCTCTTATATTTATTATCATGCTCATCATGGTTCCACGCCTTTTCCTTATCACGGCTGGATTCGGCCGGTTTATTTTGTGATTCTTATTTCCCACACCATTTTGGCTGTAACGGTTTTGCCCCTTGCAGGGGTAACGCTTTATCAAGCACTCAGGAACCGTTTTGACAAGCACGTCCGAATTGCGAAGATTACGTTTCCCATTTGGCTTTATGTTTCTATAACCGGCGTTGTCATTTATTGGATGCTTTACAGGATGTGACATAATGAGGTCCATGAAATTTTTTGTAGCGGCAGGCCTCCGTGCCTGCCCGTTGGATTATAGAAACAATAGGCGTCGGGTGCCCACGGGGGGGCACCCCTACATTTGGTTCTTTGTAATGTTTGTTACAAATTATCTTGCCGATTATTCTTCTGCATACGCTTGCCCGATGTGCAAAGAAGCCATTTCGAGAATGGGGGAAATCTGGCTCGCCATTGGTTTGAACTGGAGTATTTATTTCATGATGGCCATGCCGTTTATCCTGATAGGGTCTTTCGGCACAATTCTTTATTTGAATTATCGTAAGCATCACAATCAATGAGGTTCACCTATTGTATGGGTCGAATTCTTCAATTGTTTGCGCTGCTTCTCATGCCTTCTGCCATTTGGGTGGGTCATTTTGGACATAATGAGCAAGGTGCGATTGCTGTTTTCGTCAGTTCCATGGCCGTTTTTTTCGTCGGCTGGATTTTTCAAAAGGTTCAGTGAGAAACTTCCGAAGAAAGCATTCTTTCTGATCTCGCCATATTTTGATATAATTTCCAATTTATATGAACAACTCGAAATCGATTAATACTTTTAATACACGTACAACTCTTAAAGTAGGAAAGCAGGAGTATGTCATTTTTAAGCTCGATTTGCTTAAGAAAGCTGGACTCCCTGATCCGGCAAGACTTCCCATATCTTTAAGGATTCTTCTTGAGAATCTTCTGCGTTCTGAAGATGACCGACACGTGAGGCGTGCCGATATTGAAGCGCTCGCTCGTTGGAATCCTAAAGCGGCGTCTGATAAAGAGATTGTGTTTACGCCCGCCCGAGTCTTGCTTCAAGATTTTACGGGTGTTCCGGCAATTGTAGATCTCGCCGCGATGCGGGATGCGATTAAAAAAATGGGCGGTGATCCCGCATTAATCAATCCGCTTCAACCGGCGGATCTTGTCATTGATCATTCGGTTCAGGTTGATTTTTTTGGCACCTTAAATGCTTTCCAAGAAAACGCCAAGCTTGAGTTCGAACGCAATCAAGAACGCTATCAATTTCTTCGCTGGGGCCAGCGTGCCTTCCGAAATTTCAGAGTTGTTCCTCCAAATACCGGGATTGTTCATCAAGTAAACCTTGAATATCTTGCGAAGGTTATTTTTGTGAAAGAAGATGGAACACTGTACCCTGATACGCTTGTCGGAACGGATTCTCACACAACGATGATCAATGGCCTCGGTGTTTTGGGTTGGGGCGTAGGTGGAATCGAAGCTGAGGCCGCGATGTTGGGCCAACCCATTTCAATGCTGATTCCTGAAGTCATCGGTTTCAAGTTATATGGTGAACTTAAAGAAGGAGCGACCGCTACGGATCTTGTGCTGACTGTGACTGAAATGCTTAGGAAGAAAGGTGTGGTTGGAAAGTTCGTTGAATTTTTCGGAAGCGGGCTTGATTCCTTAAGTCTTCCCGATCGCGCCACGGTTGCCAATATGTGCCCCGAATATGGGGCCACAGTTGGATTTTTTCCAGTGGATCAAAAAACTTTAGATTATCTTCGTTTGACAGGCCGAGACGAAGAATTGGTAGCGCGGGTTGAAACTTATACGAAGGAACAAGGATTTTTCCGCATCGCCTCCGGGTCCGATCCTATTTTTTCGGATACCGTTGAATTAAATCTTGCAAATGTCGAACCAAGTCTTGCCGGGCCAAAACGCCCTCAAGATCGAGTTTCACTCAAAGAAGTAAAAGAGTCATTTCGAAAAGAGCTTCTTTTGATGTTTCAAGGAAAAAAAGGAGACCCTGTTTTTGCTAATCGAATTGCCAAATGGGCTGATGAGGGAGGGAGCGTCAAAAATAATTCCAGTTCTTCAACTGCTGCTCTAAATTCCAAGACGGAAATTGATCATGGTTCAGTCGTGATTGCAGCGATCACAAGTTGTACGAATACGTCCAATCCTGCTGTGATGATGGGAGCCGGTCTTTTGGCCAAGAAAGCGGTTGAGTGTGGGCTTACCGTAAAACCTTGGGTAAAAACAAGTCTTGCTCCTGGTTCCAAAGTGGTCATGGAATATCTCCGCGAAACCAAGTTAATTGAATCACTCGAAAAATTGAAATTTAATCTCGTGGGTTTCGGATGTACCACTTGTATCGGAAATTCAGGTCCGCTTCCTGAACCGATTGCCCGCGCGGTCAAAGAACATGATTTAGTGGTGGCCGCCGTTTTGTCAGGGAACCGGAATTTTGAAGGGAGAATCAATCCGTTGGTACGCGCGAATTATCTTGCTTCGCCGCTGCTCGTTGTCGCTTATGCCATAGCCGGTACCATTAATACTGATCTTGTGAATGAACCCATTGGAAAAGACGGATCTGGCAAACCTGTCTATCTTCGTGACATCTGGCCTAGCCAAAAAGAAATTAGTCAGGCGATGGCCTCTGTCACTTCAATCATGTTCAAGAAGCAATACGCCCAAGTGTTTGAAGGTGATGCCAACTGGAAATCCATCAAAATTCCGCAAGGGAGCACATTCGAATGGGATTCGAAATCTACTTATGTGAAGAATCCTCCCTTTTTCATTCATATGCCAAAGGTGCCGGACGCTCTCAAAGATATTAAAAGTGCCCGGGTTCTTGCGGTTTTGGGCGATTCTGTGACCACGGATCACATTTCCCCTGCAGGCTCTATTGCCAAAGACAGTCCCGCCGGGAAATATTTAATCGAACATGGCATCGCGCCAAAAGATTTTAATTCTTACGGGGCGCGGCGCGGGAATTTCGAAGTGATGGTGCGCGGAACATTTGCGAATATTCGTCTTAGAAACTTACTTGTTCCGGGCGCAGAAGGATGGTGGACACGCCATTTTCCAGATGGAGAGAAAATGGTGATCTTTGATGCGGCCATGAAATATCAGAAGGAACAAATTCCGCTGATTGTGATTGCAGGGAAAGAATATGGTTCGGGGTCTTCCCGTGACTGGGCTGCTAAAGGTCCGGCGCTCTTGGGTGTGAAAGCGGCGATCGCCGAAAGTTTCGAGCGGATTCACCGAAGTAATTTAATTGGAATGGGGATTCTTCCGCTTGAGTTTGAAGCGGGAAACAGCCGTGAATCTCTAGGTCTTACGGGCGAAGAAGTTTTTGATATTACCGGCGTCCATAACAATCTTACGATTGGAAAGAAACTAAACGTTTGCGCGAAGGGAAACGGAAGCGAGAAAAAATTTAACATAACCTGCCGCATCGATACCCCCGCTGAATTAAGCTACTACCAGCACGGAGGAATTTTGCAATACGTCCTGCGTGAACTACTTCGCAGAAAACATTATTAATCCTCATGATCCCATCACCTGCTTTACGAGAGCGCACTAAATGTCTATTCTTTAGGAACTGCGCTCTTGTATCTTTAAAAGATTCCCCCGTATGGGGGAGAAAGCGGGTGATGAGATGAAATGGGCTATTGCTTGTTTTAAATTTTTTGCCTCGCTCAAATTGGCCGTCTTTCTTTTGGTGGTTCTTGGGATCGCTTTTGGTACGGGCACTTTTATCGAATCTTCTTACGGCACCGACGTAGCCCAAGTATTGGTTTACCGTACGCCGTGGCTAGGTCTCTTGCTGATCTTGCTGGCGCTTAATTTATTGGCTTCTGCGCTCGACCGAATGCCTTGGAAGAAAAAACACATCGGTTTTTTAACCACCCATTTAGGAATCATTTTGATCCTGGGAGGTTCTTTAATTTCACAAGCATTTGGAATTGAAGGTCAGCTCCAGATTCAAGAGGGAAAGACCGAAAGCCGCATGACGCTCGCCGATCCTTTGCTTCAGGTCGTTTCGGTTGAGTCAGGCGCGAGCTGGACATTTTTAATGGATCGACATGTTTTTCCGTGGCATAGCCGGAAAGAATTAGTTTCAGATGAATCAAGTCCATTGAAAGTAAATTTACTCACCGATTATCCAAAAGCAAAACTGGTTGAAACTGTAAGAAAGAGTGAAACAGGATTTTCTGCGCTCCATGTAGCGCTTAGAGGATCGATGGCTACGAGTGAGAACTGGCTTTTTTTAGATAACCCCAGCCGAAATTTGGTTAATTTGGGACCTGCTACCGTTCGTTTTGAAACTGAGCCGATTGAACTTCCAAAGGAAGAAAAAACTGGTTTGGGGACACTTAAGTTTCAGTTTGAAAGCGGCACATCAGATGAGATTAAGCTTGATCAAAAAAAACTTGGGAAAAAATTCTCGTTAGTAGACACTCCTTATCAAGTACAGGTGAAGCGCATCTTAAGAAATGCTGCCGTTGAGGGAAATAAATTGGTTGAGCGGACCGGATCTTCGCCCGCCTTAGGTGAAAGCAATCCGGCCGTGGAATTATTATTGGAGGGTGAAGGACTTTCTGAATACCACACGATCTTTGCAAAGTTTCCTGAATTTCCAACTCTTCACGGTTTAAAGCCGAGCGAAGCCCATGTGCGTATTACTTATGAGGTACCTGAATTTTCCAGTGCGACGTCAAAAAATGAACTCAGGTTTATTTATCAATCCAAAAACCTTCCTCATTATCAAATTAAACATGGAAATGATTTAAAGGAAGGCAAGGTGGAGTTGGGAAAAGAAGTCGAAACAGGCTGGATGGATTTTAAATTTGTCGTCGATGCCTATGTGGAACATGCCGCTTTAGATGAAACTTATAAACCGCTTCCAAATTCTTCTCAAAATACAGAGGTTCTCCCCGCGATCCAGGTTGAATTTGAAAAAGGAGGTGAGGAAAAATCGGTTTGGCTTCCTCAAGGGGAAATCAATCACATTTCCATCGGCGGTTCGGATTACCATGTGATGTATGGCCTTAAAACCAAACCGCTTGGTTTTCAGATTGGGCTCCGTCGTTTCATGATTGAAACAGATCCAGGCAGCGAGCGGCCCGCAAGTTTCAAAAGTGAGGTAACACTTAAAGATGCTTCTCGGGGAATTCGTCGTGATCAAATAATCCAAATGAATGAACCTCTCAAGCACCGCGGCTTCAAAGTGTATCAATCGGCTTATCACATAGAACCGGGAGAACCTAATATTTCGATTTTTACGGTGGCGCGCGATCCTGGCAATCCTATGAAATATTCAGGGGCCGTGATCATGGTGAGTGGAATTCTCATGTTATTTTATATCAAGCCGCTTTCTACCCTGAAAGCAAGCGATCCAAAATTAAGGAGCAAGTGATGAAGCCAGCGGGTCCTGTCATGGGAAACATCCCATACATCCTCGGCATAAGCCTGCGGGTGTATGGGAACCCTGTTTCCCATGCCACCCGCTTTGTACAGGCAGGCAAAGGAGTCCTGATTGAGCAGCTCGCGAGGGCTTCGAGGGCATGGATTCGCCACGTTTTTTGGCGAAGAGCGAAGCTCGAAGTGGCAGCGCAGACTTGCCTCGCTGGGGCAAGTCAAGCGGTGCTCAAGCAGGAGCTCCTGAGGCTGCCAGGACCGCGGTGCCGTAGGACACATCCTGCTCGCCTTAGGAGGATTTTTTTATTAGTAGCTCTCGGTCTTTCCTTGTGTCGTATTGGAATTGCGGCGGAGAGGGCGGAGGAAGTATTGGGCAGGATTCCGGTTCAAGATGGTGGCCGAACAAAACCTTTTGCAAGTTTTGCAAGGGAAAGTGTTTTGCTGGTAACAGGAAAAACTTCGTTCGAGGGTCAGGATTCGACGTCGCTTGTTTGGCGTTGGATGGCAGAACCCAAAATGTGGAGTGCAAAACCTATTCTTCCGGTAACCGATCTTAAGCTCAGAGACGAATTTTCAGCGAGTGATTTGGTGCATAACCGTATCGCACCAAATCTGATCTTAAATGATCTTGATTTTGTAAAACGAGCGAACCTAGCTCGCTTAAAACAAGAAAAAGAGAAGACAAGCACCCCGCTTGAGAAAAAAGAAGTAGAACTTTATCAAAGGGCACAACTCTTTCAAGCGATTGCAACAGCCCAAATTCCGGGATTCATTCCTCATCCTGAAGATCCGAAGATTGCCTGGCTTCCGCTTGAAGCTTTTATGACAAAAGAAGGCGTCGAAATTATTTCACAAATATTTCCTAAATCTCAAGTTGAGAAAGTTGAAGCAGCACTTGGGTATCTTTTAGGGCGTTTTAAAGGAAGCAATTCTGGGGAAGCGGTTCTGGCTGGAGAACAATTTGCAAATAGCGTTGATGAATTGCTTTTTTCTAAGGACATTATGCTGGACCGCGGATCAATCCAAAGAGAGCTTTTATATTTGAAGCTCAGACCCTTTCATTTAGCATGGATTTTATATCTAATCAGCCTTTTTATTTGGATGGCTCCCCATAAGAAGAAAAAAGTGGTGGCTTGCGCACTCGGGTTTTTTCTGGCAGGTTTTTTGGTTCATGCGCTTGGTATTTTACTTCGCGTTCTAATTGCGGGAAGACCTCCCGTTACCAATATGTATGAATCCCTCATCTGGGTTTCATGGGCCGTTGCTTTCTTTTCGCTACTTCTTTGGTTTTTTTATCGTTCTTCTTTTCTTCCGGCCATAGCCGCGTGCGTTTCAACTTTTGCGCTTTTAATTGGGGAAAGTTTTCCAGCAGTTTTAGATCCTTCAATTTCACCGCTTGTTCCGGTTTTGAGGAACAACTATTGGCTTACCGTTCATGTGCTTACAATTACTTTAGGTTATGGCGCTTTTGCCCTTAACTGGGGAATCGCGCACGCGCTTTTGTACTGTTTAGCCTTCAATCGGAAAAAAGAACTCACAAATCATCTTACTGAATATTTATATCGGTCGCTTCAAATCGGAGTCGTCCTTCTTGCAAGCGGCACCATTCTCGGCGGCGTATGGGCGAGCTACTCGTGGGGACGTTTTTGGGGTTGGGATCCAAAAGAAACTTGGGCTTTAATTGCTGTTCTGGCTTATCTTGCGGTACTTCATAGCCGTACGGCCGGTTGGTTTGAATCTTTCGGAGCTGCTTTTTGGTCTGCCGCTTGCTTTTTAACGGTGCTTATGGCTTGGTATGGGGTTAATTTCGTGTTGGGGGTAGGACTTCATAGTTATGGATTCGGCGGCGGAGGGCTTCCTTATGTTTTGGCGTTTGTTATTGCAGATTTAATTTTGCTTTTATTTTTCGCAAGACGATTTAAAATGAAAACATAACATGGCTGTCCCAACTTTCATTAAATTAATAATAATTGGTAGTTGGGACTACCGTCGCTTAATATTAATGGATAGGGGTTGCAATGGTTGAAAACACAGCACGAAGAGGGGAAAGGCCGCCGCTCATTGCAAAGAAACCCCCCCGGAAACGGGAGCCGAATATCCTTGCGGTCATTGATCAGAGTGGGTGTACGGGTTGCGAAGCCTGCATTATTTTTTGTCCTGTTGATTGTATTGAAATTGTGCCGGGAGCTAATTTTGCTCAATTCCAGCAAGTCGTGGAAGTTGATATCGAACGTTGCATCGGCTGCGCGCTTTGTGCCAAAAATTGTCCATGGGATACCATCCCGATGCTTTCTTATGCTGAGGGAATCAAAAAAGCACCCGAGCTTACCTTTAAAAGCGTGTGCAACCAAAAGACCGCCGAGGATACCGAGGTAGGAAGTAAGAGGTATGATGTATGAAATAAGAGGTGAAAGGCAAATTTTTCGCTTTTCAGGCGGAGTTGCCGTCCAACCTGAGCCAGATTTTTTGGGTGAAATCAGGTGGATGGGTAAGATCGGTTAATTCAAAATCGTTGATGTCTTCAGGCTGAAACGTAAGTTCCTGCTGGTCGTAAACTCCCAAAATTTCTTTTCCTCTGGCGATAAAAACATTTTCGATTTTTCGCCCATCTCTTAAAACGGCCGTAATCAAGTGCCCACCTTTAATAGTTTGCGGCGTTTTCTTTAATCGATCTGAAATTGCATTCGGCAGCCGTCTTTTCGATTCTTCGATAAATACCGCTTTGATTTTTACCGAATCCTTGAATTTTTCGGTCCGCAGTTCACGTCGAATCCGCGCATCTTCATAGGCTTTGTCTACTTTGTGATACATCAAAATCATGAGGGGAGTCAGCGCGACAAGCCAGCTTCCGAAAACAGCGATAATCCAAAGGAGCGAAGTTGTTGGATTCTTAATGGAGCCGAATCTCGCTGCAATAAATGGAGTCCAAAACCAAACAGCAAGAAAAAAGGAGCCGATCGTCAAGCTAATCCAAATAAGCCACCACGTCACCGTTGACTCGTCTTGTTTGTCCATATGACCCATGACCGTCTCTTTTTTCTTCATGAGCGGAATAAGCGTAACGAACCAAGTGCCGAAAACAGCTACCATCCATCCGATGGCGACTTGAGGATTATTGAAATTGACATTTAAGCGGTCGAGTAATAACCAATTCCAAAAAAAGAGAGAAGCAGTGAATCCTCCAATGGCAATGAGAATCCATTTCAGCCAAAACCAGATACCGGCTAAATTGTTTGATCGTAATTTGGTCGCCATTTATTCTTCCTCTCGAGTCTTCCTCAACCATTAAAGTAAGACCTGTATTTTAACGGTTATTTGCTTTTTTTCAATATTTTATAACTTTCATCAGCTTGATTTATATATGTGAAGTGTTAGAGTTGGATTAGAGTCATTTAGATCTTTGAATCTTGTTGATTTTTTTCCGCCGAAGGACGGGTCAGTCCTTTGGCTGAGAAAGTTCCGAATGGAACGATAAATCCGCCACAAAGATTGGCGGATCCGCCGTGTAGTTTGGCGGAGGCAAACCATTTGAAAGGATGGGGCGCAAAGCCGTGCACCTAATCCCTGAATCAAGGGAAGGTCGGCAGGCTGCCGAATTTCGTCGTGAAAACCTTAAATCACTTAACCGTTTTGCTCGTCACAATAGTCTCGTTGGCTGGATTTGCGGTACCTACCGGATTCGCTCAAGAAAGCATGATTTCAACTTCATTTCCCGCATCTTCTCCTAAAGAGAAGCTTCACGCCCTTCAGCTTACTCGTTTTCATTTTATTACCTTAAAACAATTCCATTCAGCCCTGTTTTCCTTCGGAGAGGATCGGAACGTCCTTTCTAATTCCGAAGCCGAAATTTTGAATGCCGGTTTAAACGCTTTTCTGTCTTCACCAGGACGGGAAACAACGCTGCTTGAAGCGCTCCGCCAAAATAAGGCGATTCAGCTTAAGTTTTCGGTTCCTAAAAAAGAAGAAGGCGCTTATGATGTGATCGACGATCCAAATCGGCCACTCCTTTACCAGCTTAAGCCTTTGCTTAAATCGACACCCGCTTCCATTGAAGTGCGGCCTCTTCTTGATAGACCCGTCGCGTTCCAGATTACCTTGAAGAATGGGAACGAGCATTATTCCTACTACGTGGATTGGGCTGGCAAGATTACCCACTTGGCCTAAAGAGAATTCGAAATCCGAAACAACAATTAAAATCTTAATTTAATAAAAATGTTTTAAAGATTTGAAATTTGAACATTCGAATTTATTTCGAATTTCGATATTTGGATTTCGTTTTTTGTTTTCTTCGAGGGAATTTTACGATTCCGTGTGATATTCTTCACGGTAGATTCTTGTCAACGCAAAGAAAAGCGAAAGCACCACAGGGCCCAAAAAAATACCCGTCAGTCCATAAAGCTTCATCCCGCCTAAAATCCCAAGAAAAAGGAGAAAGATGGGAAGTTTGGTTTTTTTACCAATGAACATAGATTTCAAGAAATTATCAATCAAGCTGATGCCAAATGCGCCAATGATTAAAAGCGTAATTCCTTTTTCAAATTGCCGGGATGATAAAAGATAAATAACAAATGGTGCCCATACCGTTGCTGCGCCGGTAATTGGAATCATAGAGGTCAAGAAGGTCAAAAATCCGAACAAAAAGGGTAAAGGAAGTCCCAAGATCCAAAAGGTGGTACCCGTGAGCGTTGCTTGAACGATGGAGGTCAAGAATTGTCCACGGATGACAGCAGAGAGAGTTTCATTGATTTTTTTGGCGAGTACCTGTTTATTTCTTTTTGCCATGGGAACCATTTGATAAATGAATTCATACATGGAGTTCCCATCTCGGAAAAAGAAAAATAGAAGGAAGGCGATCAGGAACAGATTAAAGATCCAGAAAATAAGATTTTTGGTTAAAGTCGCAAGCTGTAGAGCTGAAAAATTAGCGATCTTTTTCGCTCCACTGAGGATAAGACTCGTTAGATTTGTTTGAAACGGAGTCCATTCCGTCCAAAGTTTCTGTGCCCAATCACTTGTCATCATCTTGCGGATTTGTTCGAGAAAACGTTCCAAATTTCCAGCCGAAAGGTAGTTGTTGATTCTATAATAAAGCTCGACAGCTTCTTTCATTAAGCTGACAATGACAAAGGCCGTTGGGAGAACAACAATGAGAATTACCAATGATGTTACTACGAGCGCTGCGAGCGAAGGATTGGTATGAGGAATTTCTTTCATTTTTTCAAACAAAGGATAAAAAGCGAAGGTAAGGATTGCGGCCCAGGAAATAGCGGCCATGAATGGGGAAAAAATGAGAACAAGCTGATAAAGAATGAAGAGAAAAAGCCCAACAAAGAAAAAAGAAACGATTTGTTCCCGCTTCATTGGAGTTTAGTGTACCCGTTAGATCTGTTTGAAATCAATCGAATTCTTCTTGACCGTTACCGTCATTCGCGAGGCGGCATTGACATTCATTGAAAGGACTAACGTCAATTAATGAGAAGTCAATACTGTCCCGACAGCAAATTAATATTAAATCGATGGTCGGGGCGGCCATCGATTTTTGCTTGCAGGGGCGGGTACAAGACCCACCCGTTTTGGCTACGACACTGCTTGTTGCCGATATCCTTCCATGATACAATTTCTCCTTTAAATCCGAAATTCATTTAAAAGGAGAACCAAAGCCAAAACGAGGAGTAACGGATGAATATTACCATTGGATTTTACGGTGAGACCAAATCAAAAACCGATCTTTTAGTTGTAGCCTCATTTGAGGGAGAGAAACATCCTCCGAAGGCACTTCAAGCGGTAGATCCAGAAGCTTTTCATGTTGCCGAGAGCGCCATCCAGAAAAAGCGTTTCGGCGGTAAGGAAGGGGAACAGTTCGCCTCTTATGATGGAGCGATCAAAGGGGCGAATGAACTCCTTTTGGTCGGGCTTGGCAAAAAAGACAAATGGTCAGGAGAGAAATTTAGGAAAAGGGTCGCGGGTATTCTGTCATATGGAAAGAGTCAGAATGCAAAATCCATTCGAATTTTAGCCGAAACCTTTGTCAGCGGTCCTGTGAAGCTTGAAGAAACAGCAGAGCTGATTCCTGAAACTTTGGATCGGGCCGACTATCGATTTGATAAGTATTTGTCGAAGAAAAAAGATGAGCCAAAGCGAGAAGTCGAGTCCGTCGAGCTTCTTTATTCAAAGAAGGCTCAAAAAAATTCCCTTGAAAAGTTACTCGACCACGCCCGAGTTGTAGCGGAAGCTGTCAATTTTACTCGCAATCTGATTAATGAACCAGCCAATGTGATGCCGCCTCATGAATTAGCTCGCTGCGCGCGCGAAGTGGCACGTCAAGGAAAAATTCGTTGCCAGATTCTTGGCCCCAATGAAATCAAGAAAAACAAAATGGGTGGGATCATCGCCGTTTCTCAAGGTTCGCACGAACCAGCTCAATTGATTGTTCTTGAGTATGGCACGGCGTATAAAAAACGGGGCACGATTTGTATTGTTGGAAAGGGTGTTACCTTCGATACCGGTGGAATTTCAATCAAACCTTCTCGAGATATGGAAAAAATGAAATACGATATGTCCGGCGCCGCGGCCGTCTTGGGAATTTTTAAAGCACTCAGCCGTCTTAAACTTCCGATTCATTTGGTAGGCATCGCGCCTTGCGTTGAAAATATGCCCGGCGGAGGTGCGCAGCGCCCCGGCGACATCATCAAATGTTACAACGGTAAATCTGTCGAGGTGATTAATACCGATGCCGAAGGCCGTTTGATTTTGGCTGACGCGCTTGCTTATTGCGAACGGTTCAAGCCGAAAGCCATTATTGATTTAGCAACGCTTACCGGCGCTTGTGCTGTGACCTTTGCAGATAAAGCAATTGGTCTTTTGGGAACAGATCCAGTACTTCTCGAAAAAATTAGGAAAGCAGGTGAAGTAACAAATGAACGGTGCTGGGAACTTCCACTTTGGGATGAATACTTTGAAATCATCAAAGGTCATCATTCCGACATCATGAACGCAGGATCCGGTTATGGCGGCACCATTACGGCGGCGATGTTCTTAAAAGAATTCGTTCCCATTAAATCATGGGCCCATCTTGACATTGCTGGAACGGCGTGGGTGGATTCCGACAAACCTTATAATGCCAGAGGAGCGACGGGAGTTGGAGTGAGACTTCTTCTTGAGCTCTTTCGGAACTGGAAGTAAACATTTCTGTAAAGGGAGCTTGATCTCCTCAGGCCCCTTTTCCTCGCATCTCTCCAAAGAAGCAGTTCAAAATACGACTGAAAAAGCCGATATGCTCATGATGAGCAAAACTACGGTGTCGACTCTCATTCAAGGGATTAGGAAACGCGAGATGACTGCCCTAGGAGAAGCCATCTCCGTCCTTGAAAACAACTCTTCACTGAAATCTAAACTTCTAAGCCGTTTCAAAAACGTCCCGAGCTGTGGATGCTCCATCGGGATTACTGGTTCGGCAGGGTCTGGAAAGAGTACTTTGATTGCAGCGCTTGCAAAAGTAATGAGGCGGGATCAAAAGACAGTTGCCGTCGTTGCTGTGGATCCGACGAGTGCCAAAACAGGAGGAGCTTTTCTGGGAGACCGTGTGCGCATGCAAGCATTGACGGAAGATCCCGGGGTTTTCATTCGTAGCATGGCAAGTCGTGGAGCGCACGGCGGTGTAGCTCGATCTACGGAAGGTGTAGCGAAACTACTTTTGAAAGCGGGATACGATTTTGTTTTAATCGAAACGGTTGGGGCAGGCCAATTGGATTATGATATGACGAAATTTGTTAACCTTACGTTGCTTGTTCTTACTCCAGAGGCAGGCGATGAAATGCAATTCATGAAGAGCGGTCTTCGGGAATTGGCCAATGCATTTGTGATTAATAAAGCCGACAGACCCGGTGCTCAAAATATGGAGGATTTTCTAAAGCGAAGCGAAGTAAATGCTCCGATCTTTAAAACTGTGGCCGAGCAAAAAAAGGGCATTGATTCATTATATCGATTTATTCTCAGGTTATCGCAAAATGCTGTAGAGGCGCAGTTTCCGCGCCCAAAGAAGGGAAGGGCGGGGAGATCCCGCCTCTACTCGTAAGGTGCTCGCTTGCAATGGCGGACAGGGATGCTATGAATTCTCATAAGAGGCTTCGAAAAATAGTTTACACACCACGAAACATCGGCAATTTGCGCTATGCGCGCGATCTTGCTGACCCCGGTCAATTTCCGTTTACGCGCGGGATTTATCCCACCATGTATGCGGGGAAGGTTTGGACCATGAGGGAATTTTCCGGTTTTGGTCTTGCTCATGACACCAATAAAAGATTTCATTTTCTTTTGAATTCGGGTCAAACCGGTCTTTCGGTTGCTTTCGATCTTCCAACGCTGATGGGATACGATTCCGATGATTCCAAATCCATTGGAGAAGTGGGGCGAGGAGGCGTTGCGATTGATTCGCTCGAAGACATGGAAGAACTTTTCCGAGGAATTCCGCTTGCCAAAGTTTCTACTTCCATGACAATTAATGCGCCTGCTGCGATCATTTTTGCGATGTATCTTGCTTGCGCCAAAAAACAGGGAGCTAAGCTAAATGCGCTCGATGGAACCATTCAGAATGATATCTTAAAGGAATATATCGCTCAGAAGGAATGGATCTTCCCGCCAAAACCTTCGATGAGATTGGTAGTTGACTCTGTGCGTTTTGCAGCTCGGCATGTTCCTAAATGGAATACGATTTCGATCAGCGGTTATCACATCCGTGAAGCTGGTTCGACCGCTCTCCAAGAATTAGCCTTCACGTTAGCCAATGGCTTTACTTATGTGGAAGAAGTGTTAAAGACAGGCTTGAATATTGATCGATTTGCTCCGCGGCTTTCGTTTTTCTTTAACGCCCACCAAAATTTCTTTGAAGAAATTGCCAAGTTCCGAGCCGCACGGAGAATTTGGGCGCATCACTTGCGTCATCGTTATAAGGCTCGAGACCCAAAGTCGTGGCGGATGCGTTTCCATGTTCAGACAGCAGGGTGTAGTCTTATGGCACAGCAGCCTGAGAATAATATTGCACGCACTGCTTTCGAAGGGCTTTCGGCTGTTTTGGGAGGTGCCCAGAGCCTCCATACCAATGGTTACGATGAACCGCTTTGCCTTCCAACCAAAGAAGCTGCTCAGATCGCACTCCGCACGCAACAAATTCTTGCCCATGAATTGGGCTTAACGGAGGCAGCCGATCCTTTAGGCGGTTCTTATTATGTGGAACAGCTAACTTCTAAAATGGAAGTGGGAGCGGAAAATTATTTTAAGCGTATTCGAAAAATGGGCGGAGTGCTTAAGGGAATTGAAGAGAATTTTTTCCAAAAGGAAATAGCGGATGCTTCTTACGCTTATCAGAAGGAGGTTGAAGAGAAAAAACGAATTATTGTGGGTGTGAATGAGTACACGACGAAAGAAGAGTTGTGGAGAGTTCCTATTTTTAAAATTGATTCCAAGCGAGAGCGTGAACAAAAATCAAGCTTGAAGCGTCTTAAGAAGAAGCGCAGCCAGACGAAAGTTATGAGAACGCTTGATCAGCTCAAGCGTAAAGCTGAGACGAAAGAAAATCTCATGCCCTATATTTTGGAGGCCGTTGAAGCCTACGCCACGCTTGGCGAAGTTGTGAATTCTTTGAAGGAGGTTTTCGGTGAGTATCAAGAGCCGCCAAGCGCACTGTAATGGAGACGTCATTGCGAGGCCGCGTTCAAAGCGAAGCCAAAGCAATCTCAGACTTAGATTGCTTCGTCGTCCCTTTGGGACTCCTCGCAATGACGATTAGATTATGCCAAAAAAGATCAGAGTTTTATTAGCGAAAGCTGGGCTTGATGGTCACGATCGTGGAGTGAAAGTGATCGCGAGAGCTCTCAGAGATGCGGGAATGGAAGTCATTTACACAGGTCTCCGCCAAAGCGTGAATGCAATTGTCAGAAGCGCAGTTCAAGAAGATGTTGATGTCGTTGCCGTCAGCATTTTGTCTGGTGCTCACATGACTCTTCTTCCCAAAATTTGGAAAGGTCTTAAAAAATATGGAAAAGTGAATGTTCTTTTAACGGGCGGCGGAATTATTCCCGCTGAGGATCAAAAACGTTTAAGCAAGCTTGGTATTGGAAAAATGTTTGGCCCTGGAGAGTCCACCGAGGAGATTGTCCGCTACATCAAACATTCGGTATCTTCTGGTTCGTCAGGCCGCAAATAACCGAAGAAATTGACTCATTAAAATTCCTGCATAATTGCCCATCGCATTTCCAAAGATTGCAAGGATTAACCCAACCGAAATTAATTCTGATCCATATGTAGATGCTACGATGGGAGCTGAAACAACACCTCCTAAAGCGGCTTGTGAAGCGGTGGCGAGAATCGCAATCGGCATACGGAAAAGTTTCCCGAAGAAGAAAAACAGCACGCCATGAATCAGCATCCAAATAAAAGCAATACCAAGGAAAAGCGGCGCCATTAAAATAGCAAGCAGGTTGGCTTTGGCGCCTGTTGAGGCGAGTACGAAATAAAGAAGAAAATAGCCAATCTTGGTTGCGCGTACTTCTTCAGAGCGGATGTACTTGCTCATAGAAAGGACAAGTCCAACAGTCGTGACAACAATTACCACCCAAGTGGCTCGATTGACTGCTAGACCAATTTCTGGAATCTGATTTCCGATCCATGACGAGATAATAGCGCCGCCAAAACCAATAATGAGAAGGATGATTAATGATTTCAAATGGGTTTTTTTCGGGTCACGCTTCCTCGCGTTAGATTTTTCCTGATGATGGACTATTTTTTCTGATGATTTGCGATCGGCACCAATTATTTTGTTTATTTTTTTCTGGTTTCCTGAAAGAATCATGAGAAACATCATCCAGATATAAACGATTGTGATATCAGAAATAAAAAGCGGACCAAACAATGCATCAGAAAGACCCGTCGCCTCTTTGACTGCAAGTTCATTCGCCGTTCCGCCCACCCAGCTGGCTGTCAAGGTGCCGATGGCCTTCCAACTTTCAGGACCCAGTACATTGTGAAATAGAAAAAAGACCAAAATTCCTCCCATAACAACCGTTACGCACGCTCCGATCATCGCAAGGAAAGCTACGCGCCCCACTTTTTTCAAGTTGCTCAAATCCGTTGTCATCAGCAGCAAAATTAAACAAGCGGGCAAAACGTATTTCGAAATCCAATCATAGATAAGAGATTTCATTGGAAAAATTCCGAGCGTGGTTAAAATCGTTGGCGGAATATAGCAGAAGACAGGGGTAGGGAGAATCCGCATGATCAAAGTATTTTTGAAGCGCTCATGCCAGCGCTCCGCAACAATCACAATGGCTGCTAAGATTACTGTGATGGAGATGGGATCTTGAATCATACGCGGAGCGTCATTGCGAGCGTAGCGAAGCAATCTGACACGAAGTGTCATCTCCGAATGCAGCGGAGCAGCACTGCGGCAAAGCCGCATGTGTTTTAATCGGAGATCTAAATTCCCGATAAAAGCATTCGGGAATGACATTCTGGATTGCTTCGTCGCTTTGCTCCTCGCAATGATAGCGCACTTATTTTTCCCCAAACCAGTTTAGTTTATCCGCCACACGGCGCGTTTTTTTTCGTTCTTTCGGCCGGGAATAAGCCTTTTCGCTTTTTTCAACACGCGTTTTGGGATTGATTTTCCAGACGCCACGCGCTTTTGGTTTTGTAGGCTTGTGTTTTTTCATTAGAACCTCGCGCTTTACAAATATTTTTTAATGATGGCAAGCATTTCGTCATGGATACGTCCATTCGTTGCTAGCGTTTGCCTTCCATAAATATTCATCGGCTTGCCCGAGAAATCGCTTAACCGCGCACCGGCTTCTTTTGCGATGAGGGCCGCTGCGGCTTGGTCCCAAGGCTGCAAGTGAAATTCCCAGTATCCGTCAAACCTACCGCAGGCGACGTAACAGAGGTCAAGTGCGGCGGAACCCAATCTTCGAAGATCTTGAGTTTCCATCAGGAAAGCTTTCATGAAATTGAGGTAGTAGGATGCTCGTTTCCTCCGGTCGTAGGGAAAACCGGTTACGAGAAGCGAATTTTTCAACGTTTTCATTTTCGAGACGCGGATTTTTTTGCCGTTGAGCGATGCGCCTTTGCCGCATTCTGCCCAAAACCACTCATTATAAAAAGGATTCCAAACGCCGCCCACTTTTACGATGCCGTCTTCTTCGAATGCGATAGAAACGCATGCGATTGGCAAGCGGTGTGCGAAGTTGGAGGTCCCATCTACGGGATCAATGATCCATTTGCAGCTGGAATTTCCTTGCGGTTCGGATTCTTCGGCGAGAATTGAGTGGTTTGGAAATTTTCGGTGAATGATATCGATAATAATACGCTCAGCTTTTTTATCCGTTTCCGTGACTAAGCTGATGGGGCTTTTGTATTGAACTTCAATCGGTTGTTCAATGGCACGTTTTAAAATAGCGCCAGCTTCAAGCAGCGCTTTTTCCAGAGTTTGTTTGATTTTATTCATCCCACCCACCTGTTTGACAAGAGCGCGTCTAAAAAACCGCTCTTGTATCTTAAGGAAGATTCCACCGCCTATTGGCGGTGAACAAACAGGTGGTGGAATCGTCTCTTTCCGTTCCTTGTAAAAGGACTTAACCTTTGCTAGAATAACAGTTTATTAATTCCAACGCAATAACTCACATAAGCAGCATTTGGTGGAGGCATTATAGAAATGGGTCATAAGGTTACTCTCGTACGTGGGGATGGTACCGGTCCTGAGCTTGCTCAAGCCACAAAAGCAGTTTTGGATGCGACGGGCGTTTCATTTGATTGGGACATTCAAGATGCCGGAGTCGATGTGATGGCAAAAGAAGGTACGCCGCTTCCGGAGCGCCTTATTGAATCCATCCGAAAAAATAAAGTTGCGATTAAAGCTCCGATTACAACCCCTGTTGGAACAGGCTTTCGTTCTGTGAATGTTGCTTTAAGAAAAGAATTTGATCTGTACGCTTGCCTTCGTCCTTGCAAATCCTATCCCGGCGTCAGATCTCGATACGAAAAAATTGATCTCGTGATCGTCCGTGAAAATACAGAAGATCTCTATGCTGGAATTGAGTTCCAAAAGGGAACAGCCGAAGCAAAAAAAGTGATCGATCTTTGCGTTCAGCTTTCGAAGAAACCCATTCGTCCCGATTCCGGTGTGAGTATTAAACCCATTTCTGTTACTGGCACCGAACGCATTGTCAGGTTTGCTTTTGAGTATGCGCGGAAGTACAAACGCAAGAAAGTCACCGCCGTTCATAAAGCGAATATTATGAAATTTTCAGACGGGCTTTTCCTCGAAGTCTCGCGCCAAGTCGCGAGAGGTTATCCCGATATCGAATTTGAGGACCGCATTGTGGACAATATGTGCATGCAGTTGGTCCAACATCCGGAGTATTACGACGTGCTCGTTCTTCCGAATCTTTACGGGGATATTGTTTCAGATGTTTGCGCCGGGCTCATTGGCGGTCTTGGTGTGGCTCCCGGAGCCAATATTGGAGAATATGGTGCTATTTTTGAAGCGACACATGGATCTGCTCCGAAGTATAAAGGACTGAACAAAGTTAATCCGACCGCCATGATTCTTTCAGGGATGCTGATGCTTCGTTATTTGGGTGAAGAAAAAGCAGCAGATCGTTTGGAAAAAGCGGTGGCTGAGGTAATTCGAGAAGGGAAGGACGTTACTTATGATATGAAAGCGGATCGCAACGACCCTACCGCTGTTGGAACTAAAGAAATGGGCGAAGCCATTATTAAGAAATTGAGGAATGGTAAATGAAGCCTAAAGTAACGGTTGTTGGAGCAGGGTTTGTTGGTGCGGGTGTCGCGCAGCGGTTGCTTGAAAAAGAATTAGCCAACGTTGTTTTGGTTGATGTGGTTGAAGGAATGCCGCAGGGCAAGGCGCTTGACATGATGGAGTCAGCTCCGATTGAAGGTTTTTCCACCACCATTGTCGGCACTAATTCTTATGAAGAGACCAAAAATTCAGACCTCGTTGTGATTACAGCAGGCCTCGCCCGAAAGCCTGGGATGAGCCGAGATGATTTGCAGGCAAAAAACGCGGAAATTGTCGGCGGAATTGTTAAAGAAGTTGTAAGCCGTTCTCCAAAAGCCATTTTGATTATTGTTACGAATCCACTTGATGTCATGACTTACCTTGCTTGGAAAAAATCTGGTTTTGATCACAGACGGGTAATTGGAATGGCAGGCGTTCTTGATTCTGCCCGTTACGCTTATTTTCTTTCCCTAGATCTAAAAGTTCCACCCAAAGAAATCGAAGCGGTTGTTTTAGGTGGGCATGGGGATTTAATGGTGCCGGCCCCTGAATTTTCAAAGGCGAAGGGAAAGTCTGTTACAGAGTTGCTTTCTAAGGAAAAAATCGAAGCAATTAATCAAAGAACGCGTGACGGCGGAATTGAAATTGTCAATTTGCTTAAAACGGGAAGTGCGTACTATGCGCCTTCCTCATCTGCGGTGGCAATGGCCGAAGCCATGATTAAAGATTCCGGTCGCGTTCTTCCGTGTTGTGTCTATTTAAAAGGAGAGTACGGTATTAGCAACACTTATTGCGGAGTTCCGGCGAGCTTGAGTCGTGAAGGAGTGAAAAAAGTAATTGAGCTCAAACTTTCTCAAGAGTCTCAAGCGTCTTTGAAACGTTCTGCTGAACATGTTCGCGAACAAACTGTAAAGTTAAATTTGTGAATCATGGATTACACTGTCATTGCGAGGAGCCCAAAGGGCGACGAAGCAATCTCAAACTCGTGGATTGCTGCGGCTTTGTTTTGAGACGCTGCCTCGCAATGACGACAGGAGTAGTTTTGAATGTCATCCGAAATTAGTTCTTCCTTTATACTCAAGAGATTACATTCGCTTTCGGGCGTCTTTCCGATTGGTTTTTTCCTTTTGGAGCATATGTTTTCCAACGCTTTCATTTTGTTTGGCCCCGATGCGTATAACCACCAGATCGATTTTTTGAGAAGCATGCCGTTCGTTGTTTTTTTAGAAATCACTTTTATTGGTCTTCCCATCTTGTACCACGCCGGTTACGGACTCTACGTCACGTTTACTGGAAAAACCAATCTTTCTTCATATCCTTATGCCCAAAACTTTTTGTATACCCTTCAGCGAATTAGTGGAATCATCGCCCTCGCTTATATCGTTTATCATGTTTACGAAACACGCATTGAAAATGCTTTATATGGAACGGAAGTCAGTTTCGCTCGGATGCAAAAGATTATGTCTACACCGTGGGTATTTTGGTTTTATCTCATTGGTCTCGCCGCCGTTTGTTTTCATTTCGCAAACGGTGTCTGGGGATTTTGCGTAAGCTGGGGCATTACCGTCAGCGCAGAATCGCAACGCAAAGTTGGAATTGCATTTGGTGCGCTTGGCCTTTTCATTTTTATTGTCGGCACATTTTCATTAATTCGTTTGTTATAGTTTTATAAAAGCCAAGGCATTTTGTTCCGCTTCCCTGCGCGCGCCGATTTTAGGCAGTCGGCCTAAACAAAATCGGCGTGCTCGGCCTACACCAAAAAGTTTCCAACCGAAACTTTTTGGTGTAAAGGCGCTCTGCAAAACGCCTTGTCTTTTCAGAAATTTGTTAATGCATGGCAAAAACCTATTGCCGGAGCGTTTAAATTGTGCTGAGCTTCCGACCGAAGCGAAGCACAATTTCTAACGAGCACGGATGATTCTGCTTAGGCGAACGGCCTAGAATCATCCGTGCACAGTGTAGCGGAGGCAATAGGTTTTTGACAAAGGTGATCGAATGAATTCGAATCGAAAATATAGTGTGGTAGGGGGCGGGTTGGCTGGACTGATGACCACCATCAGACTGGCCGAGGCCGGTAAGCACGTTGATATTTTCTCCATCGTACCTTGCCGGAGGTCTCACTCTGTTTGTGCGCAAGGCGGAATCAATGCTTCGGTTAATACAAAAGGGGAAGGGGATTCTCCCCAAATTCATTTTGAGGAAACGGTTTATGGAGGAGATTATCTTGCGAACCAACCGATGGTGAAAGGCATGTGTGAAGCAGCGCCTGAAATTGTTTACATGTTTGACCGCTGGGGCGTTGCTTTTAATCGGACGCCAGAAGGTTTAATCGATTTCCGCAGGTTTGGTGGAACCAAATTCCACCGGACAGCTTTTGCGGGCGCTACAACTGGTCAACAATTAATGTACGCACTCGATGAACAAGTGAGGCGATTTGAAGCCGCTGGACTTGTGAAGCGCTACGAAGGCTGGGAATTTCTATCTGTCGTGATGGACAATACTCAAACGGCGCGGGGAATTGTAGCGATCGATCTCATTACACTTGAATTGAAAGCATTTCGTGCCGATGCGGTGATTTTGTGTACCGGCGGCGTCGGGATGATTTATGGGAGAAGCACTAATTCCACCATTTGTACAGGTTCTGCTGCTGGCGCTGTCTTCAAGCAAGGTGTTTGGTATGCCAATGGCGAATTTGTTCAAGTTCATCCGACCGCTATTCCGGGTGAAGACAAAAATCGGCTGATGTCTGAAGCGATCCGCGGTGAAGGCGGCCGGGTTTGGACTTACAAAGATGGAAAGCCGTGGTATTTTCTTGAAGAATGGTATCCGAAGTATGGAAATTTGGTCCCGCGCGATATTGCAAGCCGTGCCATCTTCAAAGTCTGCCGCGAGCTCAAGCTTGGAATTGACGGCAAAGATCTCGTTTATCTGGACATTTCTCATTTGGATTCAAAAGCGCTTGAGTCCAAGCTGGGCGGAGTGATCGAGATTTATCAAAAATTTGTGGGCGAAGATCCTAAAAAAGTTCCGATGCGCGTGTTTCCTTCCGTTCATTATACGATGGGTGGAATTTATATTGATGATGAGCACGCAACCAATGTGCCCGGGATTTTCGCAGCAGGAGAATGCGAATATCAATATCACGGCGCCAATCGGCTGGGGGCGAATTCGCTTCTTTCGTGCATTTATGGAGGAGAATTAGTGGTGCGAAGGTCAATTCGATATGTCGAATCTCTAACAGAAGGGGCACAGGAGACGAGTTCTAAGTTTTTCGATCAGGAACTCAAGCGTCAGAAGGAAGCAAATGACAAATTAATGCGTTTTCATGGAAAAGAAAACCCTTATCTGTTGTGGGAAGAAATGGCGAAAGTGATGACGGATAACGTTACCGTCGTCCGAAAAAATAAAGATCTCGAGACGACCGACCAGAAACTCGAGGAACTGATCGAGCGCTACGAAAATATTGATCTACATGATACGACCAATTGGGTGAATCAAGCCTTAATTTTTTCCCGCGAACTTGAACACATGCTGATCTTGGCCCGCGTGATTACGTTGGGTGCTTTAGCGCGAAATGAAAGCCGGGGGGCTCATTACAAACCAGACTTTTCCGAACGCAATGACAAGGAATGGCTTAAAACCACTGTGGCCAAGTGGACACCAAAAGGGATCCAACTTTCCTATGAAAAAGTCGATACTTCACTCATAGAACCCAGAGAGCGGAAATATTAATGACGAAATTCAATACCATTGTTCTTAAAATCAAGCGTCAGGAACGAGCCGAGGCGAAACCTCATTGGGAAGAATTTCATCTCGCTTATCGACCTTACATGAATGTGATTACTTGCCTTCAAGAAATTCAGAAACATCCCAAGACTTTTGACGGTAGGAGGACAACGCCCGTTGCGTGGGAGCAAAGCTGCCTTGAAGAAGTGTGCGGATCGTGTTCTATGGTAATTAACAGCCGGGTTCGCCAAGCTTGCAGCGCGCTGGTCGATCAACTCGGAAGCCATGTTACGATTGAGCCTATGACGAAGTTTCCAGTGATTAGAGATCTAATGGTCAACCGCAGAGTGATTTTTGAAAATTTTAAACGGGTGAAAGCATGGGTTGAAGTTGAGGATCAAAATGTCAAAGGACCCGGCCCTAAAATTGCTCCCGAAGTGGCTGATATGAGGTATCATCTTTCCAAATGTATGACTTGCGGCTGTTGCATGGAAGCCTGCCCTCAGTTTAACGACCGTTCCGATTTCATTGGTCCAGCTGCCATCAATCAAGTCCGTCTTTTCAACACTCATCCTATCGGTACGGAACTTAAGGAAGATCGTTTACTTACTCTTATGGAGGAGGGCGGGATCGAAGATTGTGGCAATGCCCAGAATTGCGTCAAAGTTTGCCCGAAGGGAATTCCGCTTGTGACTTCCATTATCGAAACGAACCGCGAACTTTCGCTAAATTTGTTAAGCCTGATTAAAAAATGAAGTAACTGTTTCCTCCCCTTTATGGGGAAGAAATGGATTGGACGCGAAAAAATAATGCGTAAGCAATACCAACCGAAAATTGGAAAAAATGTTTTTATCCATCCGAGCGCCGTTGTAGTAGGTCAGGTGATTTTAAAGGATTATGCCAATATCTGGCCTGGCGTGGTGCTAAGGGCAGATCTTAATAAAATTGTAGTAGGAAAGTATTCGAATATTCAGGATCTTTCTGTCGTTCATTTAGAATCCAATCGCGGTTGTTTCGTAGGTGATTATTGTGTCGTGGGACATCGCGTCATTTTGCATGCTTGTACCGTTGGGGACGGTGTGTTGGTGGGAATGGGGGCGATTATTTTAAATGGTGCTAAAGTTGGAGACGGGGCTTTGGTCGGAGCAGGTGCGCTTGTCACTGAAGAAACAAAAGTGAAACCAGGGTCGCTTTATTTAGGGTCACCCGCAAAGTTTGTCCGAAAATTGTCGAAGCGTGAAGTGCGCGACACCATTGTGTGGGCTAAAAAGTACGCCCGAATTGCAGCGGAGCACCAAGCCGGCCACTTTGTGTCCGCGTGATTTTGCGGAGTGGTTTCATTTAATTGAATGAAGCTCGGCTTCAAAACGGCGATATTTGTTGGAGAACTGTTACATTAGGGAATTTATGGGCGATTTAAAAACGGAAGAAAAGAAAGAATATTCAAGAGGTCTTGAGGGCATTGTTGCCGGCGAGACGACATTGAGTCTTGTCAATGGTCAGGAAGGGAGACTTTTTTATGAAGGAATCCCAATCGAAGAGTTTATCTCAGGCGGCGCTACGTTCGAAGAAGTTGTATTTCTCCTTTGGTTTGGAAAACTTCCGAATCGCAGAGAATTAACCGATTTTTCAAATGAGCTTGCCGGTAGTCGAGATATTTCCCCTGAAATTCATTCTTTTCTGACAGCTGTTCCTGAAAAATGCCATCCGATGGCCATGCTCAGAAGCGCTGTTTCTTGCTTGGCCTTTTATGATTCAGAAGCGGATGATAATTCCCGCGAAGCGAATTTAAGAAAAGGCAGTCGCATTTTAGCTCAGCTTCCAACGATTATTGCCAGTTTCGACCGTATCCGGCACCGCAGGACGCCCATTATTCCGAATAAGGATTTATCCCACGCGGCAAACTTTCTTTATCTTCTAACAAAAAAGGTTCCGAATCCTGAACATGCAAAAGCGCTGGATCAATATCTCATTTTGCTTGCGGATCATGGTTATAATGCTTCCACGTTTGCTGCCCGCGTCACTGTTTCGACCTTGTCGGACATTTATTCTGGAATTGTCTCGGCCATCGGAACTTTGAAAGGTGATTTACATGGTTCAGCCAATCAACATGCGATGGAGATGATTTTGGAAATTGGCGAAGTGTCGAAAGCAGAATCTTACGTGAAAAATCTTTTCAGTCAGAAAAAGAAAATCATGGGATTTGGACATAGAATTTACAAACATCATGATCCGCGGGCGATTGTGTTTAAGGAAATTGCAAAGCGCATTTGTCGGGGCACGGAATTCGAAAAGTTCTATGAAATTTCCGAAAAAGTTGAGGAAGTTGTTTGGCACGAGAAGCAAATTCCGTGCAACGTGGATTTTTATTCAGCTTCTCTTCTTTATGCCGTTGGAATTCCAACGGATCTTTTCACCACCATTTTTGCTTTAAGCCGTGTGGCAGGATGGACCGCTCATACTTTGGAGCAACTTCAAGACAATCGGCTCATCCGTCCGGAAGCACGCTACATCGGACCCTTCAATCAACCCTATATTCCCATTGAGAGACGAAAATAAATCCGAGCGAGTGCATTCCTAGCTATGAATATTCATGAATATCAAGCAAAAGAGATTTTTAGTCAATTTGGTTTGAAAGTACCGACCGGGAAAGTTTTTGATCAAAAGACTCTTTCACTTGGTGAGATTAAGAAAATTAGTCCTAAACATTTTGTAGTGAAAGCCCAAGTCCATGCCGGCGGTCGTGGAAAAGCAGGGGGAATTAAAATTGTTGAGACTGCCGAACAAGCTTTTGAAGCTGCCAAGAAAATGCTGGGTACAAGCCTTGCAACCTATCAAACAGCAGGCATTGCCAAACCGATTGATCGCATTTTAATTGAAGTAACCAGCCGGATTCGGAAAGAACTTTATCTTGCCGTGGCACTTGACCGAGAAGCAGCGCTCCCTTGCGTGATTTGTTCTGAAGCGGGAGGCGTGGATATTGAAGCTGCTGCGCACCAGACGCCTGAGAAAGTTTTGAAATTTCATTTTGATCCGGATCAATCCCTTAAGCCAAATTTATTTAAGCCACTTATGGACAAACTCAAGAAAGTTTCAAAAGATATTGCAGCCGTGGAATCTGAAATGGCTCGGTCGATTGCAAAGCTCGCCGAAATCTTTGTGGCAATTGATGCTTCTCTTGTGGAAATCAATCCGCTTGGGTTGATGGAAGATGGGACACTTATTCCCATTGACGCTAAAATCAATTTAGACGATAACGGTCTTTTCCGTCATCCGGAATTTGCCGCACTTTATGATCCGCGACAGGAAGATGCCCGCGAAACCGAAGCGAAACAGTACGAACTCAGCTATGTCGGTCTTGACGGCAATATTGGTTGTATGGTTAATGGTGCGGGCCTTGCGATGGCCACGATGGATATCATCAAATTGGAAGGTGGGGAGCCCGCAAACTTTTTAGACGTTGGCGGCGGCGCTAGCAAAGAAAAAGTAACGGCGGCGTTTAAAATCATTCTGAAAGATCCAAGGGTAAAAGCAATTCTTGTCAATATTTTTGGCGGTATTATGCGCTGTGATGTGATTGCGGAAGGAATTCTAGCCGCACTTGGCGAGATTGATCTGAAAGTGCCGCTTGTGGTTCGGCTTGAGGGAACCAATGTGAAAGAGGGCAAAGCACTTCTTGCGAATTCAAAACTTTCAGTGATTGCGGCCGATGGTTTCGCCGACGCCGCAGAAAAAGTGGTTGCAAGTGTTAGGTCCTGATAAATACGGGTCCTGTCACGGGAAACACGGCGTAGCAGTGCTGCTTCGCTGCATCCCATACATCCTCGGCCAATATGGCCTGCGGGTGTATGGGAGCCCTGTTTCCCATGCCACCCGTATTTATAAAAACCAGATCCTTCTCGGAGCGCCATCACAACAAAAAGTTTCTGGCCGAAACTTTTCGTTGTGGGCCGAGCACGCCGATTTTTGTTTAAGCCGACCGCTTAAAAATCGGCGCGCGCAGGAAAGCGGAGAGAAGAATCTGGTTTTTGCAATATAGAATCTGCGGGAGTAAGATTATGGCGATATTGGTGGATCAAAATACAAAAGTGATTGTGCAAGGAATTACTGGTTCTCACGGTTCGTTTCATACGCGCCAGATGGTGGAATATGGAACGAAAATCGTTGGAGGGGTTACGCCCGGAAAAGGCGGGATGAATTTTGAAGGGATTCCCGTGTTCAATCATATGCGTGAGGCGGTTCAAAAAACAAGTGCTAATGCCAGTGTTATTTACGTGCCTGCGAAATTCGCGAAAGATGCTATCGTTGAAGCAGCTGATAACGGTATCAAGCTCATTGTTTGTATTACCGAGGGAATTCCTATTCTGGATATGGTACGGGTTAAAAAATACCTGAGAGAAAAGGGGGTTCGCTTGATAGGGCCCAATTGCCCAGGTATAATCACACCAGGGGCCTCAAAGGTCGGAATTATGCCGGGTTACATCCATAAACGAGGCCGAATTGGGGTTGTCTCAAGAAGCGGTACTTTGACTTATGAGGCGGTATGGCAAATGACAAGCCGCGGTTTGGGGCAATCCACCGTTATCGGAATTGGAGGCGATCCAATTTTGGGTACAAATTTTGTCGACTGTCTTGAGCTTTTTGAAAAAGATTCTGAAACGGAAGCTGTCGTATTGATTGGTGAGATTGGCGGCAATGCCGAAGAAAAGGCAGCTGAGTTTCTTCGCAAAAATGTTCGCAAGCCCGTAATCGCTTTTGTAGCAGGCATGACCGCTCCAAGCGGGAAGAGAATGGGGCATGCCGGTGCCATTATTTCCGGAGGAAGCGGAACGGCAAAAGAGAAAATAAAGGCGCTTAAAGAGGCAGGCGTGATTGTGGCGGAAAGTCCTGCTGAAATTGGCGAAACGGTAGTGTCCGCACTTAAAAAAGGAAAAACACATGGTGCAGCGCACATCCATTGATCCGACACGCAATATCGATTATGCCTATGAACAGCATCTTCTCTCAAACGAGAAGAAAGCCATTGAAGCGATTCACCGTTTCGAGGATAAACTGCATCACAGCTACGTTAAATACGGTCGCTTCACCATTCCTACTTTTTTCAAACCTCATTTCATTACGGCGAAACAAGTCCGTCTGATTCATTCCGTCTGCGATCATCTTGCCCGCATGGTGGACCGGATCGGAGATCTTTATCTCCACGATCCAACTTTAAAAGACGGTTTTTCTCTGCCTCCAGAAGCGGAGGAATTGGTCCGCATTGATCCAGGCTATTCTCGGACGGTTGCTTTGGCGCGTTTCGACTGTTTCGTAGAAGGTGAAAGCGTGAGATTTATCGAGCTGAATTGTGATTCCCCCGCGGGCATGGGTTATACCGATACTTTGGAACAATTGCTTTTTGAAACGGACGAGCTTAGGGATTTTTTTGAAGAGGTCCATATCCAAAGGGAAGTCAGGACTCAGAAGCTTCTTGACGCGCTCTTGGGTGTTTATGAAGAATTTGGAGGCCTCGAGACTCCTCAGATTGCGATTGTCGACTGGAAAACGGTACGGACGCGGCCTGAATTTGACATCATTAAACTATTTTTTGAGGAAAAAGGTTATAAGACTACCATTGCTGATCCCAGAGAACTGCGTTACAAATCAGGCAAACTTTATCACGGAAATTTCAGAATCGATCTTCTTTACCGGCGGGCGATTTTCAATGAACTTCTTGAAAAGCTGCGCGATGTCAATGACATGATGAGAGCTTATAAAGACCGCGCGATTTGTATGGTGAATCCTTTGCGCTCTCGTTTGGCATCTTCCAAAGCGCTTCTTTCGATTTTAACAAATCCAGGCTATGATCATCTTTTCTCGGCCAAGGAAAATGAAATCAAACACCAACATATTCCTTGGACGAGGCGCGTTCTGGATGCCGAGAGGTTCTACGGCGGGAAAAAAGGCTATTTGATTGATTTTTTAAAAGACGAAAAGGATACGCTTGTGCTTAAGCCAGCGGAAGGTTACGGTGGAAGAGATGTGACCATCGGGCGTGAGACGCGCGACGAAGAGTGGAATCACACCATTGACAAAGCGCTTAAGTCGAGTTGGGTGGTTCAGGAATTCGTCAATCCTCCTTTTATGACAATTCCTACTATTATTAACCACAAGATTGAATTCACCGCCAAAAAAATGAACACCGGCTGCTTCACGTTTAATGGCGTTTATGCGGGAAGTCTTTCCCGTTTAAGCGACGAAAGCGTTGTGAATGTTTCTCGGGGCGGAGGTCTTGTTCCGGCCGTAGTCTGCGAAAGCGAAATTAATCGCTAAGTTATCTCATCAATGATCCCACAACCTCTTTTATTCTCAAAAGAAATTCTACCCCTTCGTAGCTCAAGGATTGAAATGAAGCGGCAGAAAAAAGAGGTTGTGGGATGATTGTTGATTTTCACACCCATATCGGTCTTTCCCGGGATGATGGAGCTCAACAAACGATTGAAGCAACGCTCCGTTCAATGAAGCAATTTCATGTGACCCACAGTTTTATTTTCCCCATTGATGAGAAAAATCCGGGTCCTTCCTATACAAAAGCGAACCGGCAGATTGCCCATCTGATCAAACATCATAAAAACTTAATTGGCTGTGCACGGCTTAATCCCAATGAACCGAAGGCTTCGTTTCATGAAATTGAACACGCTGCGCAGGCGGGTTTTCGAGCTGTTAAACTTCATCCACGGTCGGATCACTTTGGTGCGCGTTTTGCAGAACCATTATTTTCAGCTGTGGATAAGAACCGTTTGAGCGTTATTTTGCATACGGGTCATGAACCGAGGTGTCATCCAAGTCAGTGGCTTCATATTTTTAAAGCCTACCCCAAAACCTTTTTTATCTTGGCTCATTCTGGAAAAGATGTTTATCGGGAAGCAATTGAAATTGCCAAACAACTTCCGAATATTTATCTGGATACATCCACACTTTCTTATTATCGAACCAGCGTCATCTTGAAAAAAGCGGGAGCCAAGAAAGTCGTTTTCGCTTCAGACATTCCTTATTCGCATGTGGGACTCGAAATTGCCAAGTTTAAGTTTTTGCTACCGCCCGTGAAAAGAAAACTTGTATTTGGCGGAAACGCGAAAAGAATTTTAGGAATGTAAAGAATCAAATGAATTTGTTGCGGGACTCCTCAGTTTTTGATAAAGTCGTTGTAAGTTAGAAATTTCAACGAGGAACAGAGCGCATGATTTTACCGAAAAAATGTTTTCTCACCAAAGGTGTAGGAGTGCATCGCGAGAAACTCACAAGTTTTGAGCTTGCGTTGAGGAATGCCGACATCGCTTCTTACAATTTGGTAAAAGTCTCAAGCATTTTCCCACCTTACTGCAAAATGATTCCCAAAGAAGCGGGGCTTAAGTACCTTTCGCCCGGGCAAATTGTTTTTTGTGTGATGAGCGACAATTCCACTAATGAACCAAATCGTTTGATTTCTACTTCGATTGGAATTGCCATGCCAAAAAATCCAAACAAACATGGTTATCTTTCTGAGCATCATGCTTATGGATGGACCGAACGCAGAACCAACGATTATGCGGAAGATTTGGCGGCCGAAATGCTCGCCACGATTTCAGGTGTGAAGTTCGACCCTGATTCTAGTTATGATGCCAAACGTGAAATTTGGAAGATTTCGGATGAAATTGTAAGAACCACTGCCATTACCCAGAGTGCCGAAGGGGATAAAGACGGCCGCTGGACTTCTGTCATTGCGGCCTGTGTGTTTATCGTCTGATCTTTTTTCGGGTGCCAGCGCTATTGAGCTTTTTAAAATGACATAGGTTATAGTTATAAATAACGACCCATGAATTGGATCTGGCCTGGTATTCAGAATTTGGATGACGCCAAAGGCGCCGCAGGCAATGGCGTTGGCGTAGCCTTTTTCGTAGCTCTTGTAACAGGTATTGTTACCTACTTGCAAACCAGTGGCCGCATGAATCTTTTTCCCCAGATTGGCCCTTCAGCCTATATAGATGCCGGCTTGTTTTTGGTGATCGGGGTTGGCATTTTGAGGATGTCAAGAATTGCTGCCCTTGCGGGGCTCCTTTTGTACATTGCGGAACAATACTTCATGATCAAGTCGGGAGGCAGGTTTGGGGTCGCCATGATTTTCTTTACTTTAGCTTTCATCAGTTCCGTTAGAGGCACTTTTGCTTATCATGACATGAGCAAAGAAGAAGTTGCCGGACAAGATGCCGTTGAATCTCCTCCCAAGAAGAATCCAGTAAAAATTTTAGTTGCGGGTTTTTTAAGCCTTATTTTGATTGTGGGGATCGCTGTCGTGCTGGCCCCGCGCTTCTTGAATCAAAAAGTAACTTGGCCTAGAAGTTCGCAAGTAAAATTCCCACCACTGAATTTCGCAAGGCATAAACCTGGCAGCCAAAGCGTGAACGGTTTTGAAGAGAGGCAGGATAAGAATGTGAAAACCTTTCATTTAAAATCAGGAGCGGTGGTTCGGGGCAGAGTGGTTTATGAAGATGAGACTTATTATGCCGTCGACATCGGAGGCGGAAAGCAGGAGGTAGTAATCAAGGAAGATCTAGCTGCGTGAGGTTCGGGAAGTAACTTGAGAACGTTATCGCTGGCAGGTACCTTGAATAAACTTTCGGACGAGTTCTTTAGCTTCCGTATCGTGAATTTGTTTCGGTGGGTGTTTCATGGTAAACGCTGAAATAGAAATCAGCGGTCCACCAATTTTTCGGTCGCGGGCAAGTCGGCAGCAACGGATTGCATCAATGGCGCATCCCGCGCTGTTTGGAGAATCTTCTACCGAAAGCCTGCATTCTAACGTTACTGGAAAACCTGCAAACCCGCGACCTTCAATTCGAAGGTAACATACTTTGTTGTCGTTTTGCCACGGAACATAATCTGATGGGCCAATGTGGATATTGTCTTCTTCAAGAGGTACCTCAAGTTGACTTTGTACAGCGGCTGTCTTTGAGATTTTTTTGGATTTAAGTCGATCGCGGTTTAACATGTTGAGGAAGTCTGTATTGCCGCCGGTATTGAGTTGATAAGTGCGGTCGATTTTCACGCCGCGGTCTGCAAATAATTTTGCAAGCGTCCTGTGTGTAATGGTCGCTCCGATTTGAGCTTTGATGTCGTCACCAATACAGGGAATGCGCTTGTCCTCAAAACGTTTCGCCCATTTCGGATCGGAAACAATAAAGACAGGCATACAGTTGATAAGACTTGCGCCGGCTTTCAAACAAACTTCGGTGTAGAATCGGGTTGCTTCTTCAGATCCCACAGGAAGGTAATTAAGAAGGATTTCAGCACCGCTGTCGCGCAATGTCTTTTCAACGTCGACTGGTTTTTTATTGGCTACGATAAAAGTTCTGTCAGCAGGATATTCGGCCATGTGGGCTGAGACCCCGTCCAAGACTGGGCCCATTTGCACGATCACTTTGCTTTTCGGCAGGTGATTGTGGAGCACCATGACGCAATTGGGTTTTGCATTTAAAGCGACATCAAAACGTTCACCCACCTTGCGTTTGTCGATATCGAAAGCAGCAACGACTTCAATATCCTCAGGAAGATAACCCCCGAGATTATAATTCATGATCCCGAGATTTTCTTCCTTGGCTTTTCCGTTTTTGCGGTAGTATTCGATGCCCTGAATAAGGGAAGCGGCGCAATTACCGACGCCTGCGATGGCAATTTTGATTTTTCCCAAGAAGTGCGCTCCCTTAAAAATATTTTAGGTTGCTAGGCGCCGATGCGCTAGCACTACTCACGGGGATTTACGGAAGATCCCCTGCGCGTATGTGAAGACTTTGTAGTCGTGAATAGGGTCGAATTATAACAGTTCTCAGCCCAAAATCAAGAAGAATTAGCAAGCTGTATCCCACTTATTTTTAGTCACTTACGTCAATTTTTATAAGGGCTTACCCTCACGCCATTTACCTTTGGCCTTTCTGCGTTTTATGCTAGAATGCTTCACTTTAAGAGGGGAGCTTGTTATGGTTTCTTTTAAGGAATTTCAACAGTTAGAACTTCGCGTAGCGGAAGTGTTAGAAGTGAAACCTCATCCCAATGCCGATCGCCTTTATGTGCTTGATATTAAAGTGGGGGAAGAACGTAAACAGATTGTTGCGGGGATTCGTACTCACTATTCCGAATCAGAATTAATCGGTAAAAAAATTGTGGTTGTCAATAATTTGGAGCCAGCGATTATCCGCGGCGTTGAATCAAAAGGAATGCTTCTTGCCGCAAACGATGGCGAAAAAATCGTTGTGCTTACTCCCGACCGAGAGATTGCCTCAGGTGCTCAAGTCCGCTGATCCCCCACCACTTTTTAATATGATTCTGTATAACGTTCGACCTAATTAAATTTATGTTACCGTTAGTCGATCTTATAATTTTCAAGGTACATAAAGCGGTGGGGGATGACACCTATTAAACCCTTTCGTGCCTGGCATTACCAGCCTAAGCGGGTGGCCGTCGATCGTGTGATCGCACCTCCTTATGATGTGATTTCAGAGTCTTATCGGTTTGAACTTCATAAACGTGATCCACACAATGTGATCCGCCTTGAGTTGGGCCAGACGAAACCGGAAGATCTAAATAAAGAATCAAGATATCAAGAAGCCAATCAATATCTTACTCAATGGGCGAAAGAAGGAATTCTGGCTTGTGATGCCAAAGATAACTTTTATCTTTACGAAATGGCTTATCAACATCCGTTTCAAAAAAAAATGCTCTCTCGCCTTGCTGTTTTCGCGCTTCTGAAATTGGAACCGTTTGAACGGAAGACCGTCTTCCCACATGAACGGACGCATGCTTCACCCAAGGTAGACCGCGGAAAACTTCTTCGAGCGACACGGGCGAATTTCTCACCTGTCTTTGCGTTGTATGAAGATCCGACAAACGTACTGGATGAGATTCGGAAAGCTTGCGATTCAAAACCTGCACTTTTTGATTTTTCGGATGATCAAAGCACACGTCACCGTCTTTGGGTGATTGATAAAAAAAAAGAAATCGATCAAATCGCTTCTCAGTTTGATCGGAAGCGGATTTTCATTGCCGACGGCCATCATCGATATGAAACCGCGTTGAACTACGCGCAGGAAATGAGGGCAAAATCAGGATCGAATGGCGAACACGATTGGGATTATGTGATGACTACCTTCGTCCGGTTCAATGATCCAGGACTTTTAATTCTTCCGATTCATCGAGTGGTTTTAAAATCAACTCCCATTGACCACGAAAAATTTCTGGAAGGCCTTAAGAGACATTTTATCTTGCATGCCGTATCTCGATCTGTTTTAGAAAAAGTTTCTGAAGGATCCATTACGGAAGGCTTTGGGCTCGCGCTTTCTGAGGCCGAATGCTTCTTGCTTGAGCTGAAGGATAAAACAACTGCACGTCAAGCGATGCCGGAAGGGAAACCTGAACGTTGGTATGAACTGGATATGAATCTCGTTTCTTTCCTAATTTTTGAGCCCTTGCTCCAAATCAAAAATAATGAATTAGAATGGAAAATTTTTTACACCACTTCAATTGATGAAGCCTTTGGTAAGTTCAAAGAAGGCGAGGCCGAGTGCGCTTTCTTCATCAAGCCTGTAACGCCCCAAACGATTAAAGAAGTCTGCGAATCAGGTGAGCTCATGCCTCAGAAATCCACTTACTTTTATCCCAAGTTTCCGAGCGGCCTTCTCATCTATCGTCATTGAATTTACTCTTGTTTTTTGTACGGATTTGCGTATAATAAAAATACTTCCTGATTTTCCCACACAAGCTGTTTAAGGCTATTGAAAAATCTCTTTTTTACGGTTAAACTTATATTGTGGGAAAGCTGAAATAGAAACCGGCATGTGTTCATCGGTTATTTAAAAGGCTATATTTCCTTATCATCCCAGCGAGACCTTGTGTTTCGTTGGCCCCGGATCCCTGTGGATCCGGGATTTTTATTTTGGGCTATGTTATGGCCCGCATAGTTGCTTTCGTTGATGGTTTCAACTTCTATTATGTTACCGTTAAAAGTTTACCATTCCATAGATATATTAATGAGGCAAAATCCCCAGGGAAAACAGATTCGGAAGAAACCGGCGGTTTTTTATAGAGACTTGACAAAATTACTGTAATAAGTTACAGTATACACTGTAATTAAGTACAGTAATCGGGAGGTGGTCAGTGATCAGCCTAAGGTCTCGAATTACACAAGCTGTTTTGGGTTATTTCATGTTGCATGAAGGTGCCGAGCTTTACATCAACGAGATGGCCCGCCGTTTTTCACTTGATGATGGGAATCTCACTAGAAAGTTGAAAGAGCTTGAAACCGAGGGTATTCTCAGAAGCGAACCAAAAGGCAAGGAATGTTACTACTCACTCAACCCCTCTTTCCCGCTCTTAAAGGAATATAAAAGGCTTATTCTTAAAACAGTGGGTTTCGAACATCGGTTAAGGGAAGCGCTTCGCGAAGTTAAAGGGATTCAACAAGCCATTCTTTTTGGTTCCTACGCCGCAGATAAAATGAATGTATCAAGTGATTTGGATCTGCTTGTCATTGGAAAACACGATACCATTGCGCTTCAAAGAAAAATCGCAGAATTACAAAAAACCACGGATCGTGAAATAAACGTGATCAGTATGAGTGAAGAAGAATATAAGCGAAAGCGCAAGACGCATCCGCTTCTAAAATCCATTCACCAGAAAAAGAGCATTTCTATTTTATGACCCAGTTTGAATCGGATTACTTCCAAAAGTTTAAGTTCAGTCCAAATCAAATCACACGCTATTTTGATGGTGCGCTACGCGACCTTGAAATTGCCAGGAAAGATAAATTTTCAGAAGTTCGATTCACTTACAGTTACCAAGCTTTGATCAAAGCGGGCATTACTCTGATTGCTAAAACAGGTCAGGTGAGAGTGAAGAGTACGACAGGTCATCATGTCAAAATCTTGGAGAACATGAGTGAGATTTTACAAAACTCTGACATCATGGCCATCGGGAACGCCATGCGAATGAAAAGAAATTATGATTTTTACGGCGGCGGCGAATCCATCAGCGAAAAAGAAGCGGACGATTACTTGAAGTTTGTAGAAAAAGTATTTCAAATGGTTCAAAAGCAACTGCGCTAAATTCAGGAAGTAAAAAATGCGTACCCCCCAACCCACGAAATTTGACCACGAAGCAAATTCTTGTGAGCAATTCTTGTAGAGAGTAGAATACGCAATTAATCAAAACCGTCCGCGGGAGAACCGGTACCCGTGTGCGGCAACGGAAAAGCTAATGCTTTTGGAAATTTCCGCTTCAGCGCTAAGCCTAACAAACCTATCGTCAGAAGAAAAACAGTTGAAGGTTCGGGGATAGCGGTTGCTTGTCTTACAGATTCGTATTCAACCAAATATCCAGTAACTGGGTCGTCGGTGCTGGGATTCGGGGTAGCATCTGCCCATTGGCCTGGATTGATACCTCTGAAGGACAAGCCAATATTATACATTGCGAAATCTTCCTGAGGATTGCGGTCATTAGGTTCAATACCACCCCAATTTGCGTAATTGTAAGGCGCTGTCGGAACAACAAAATTTGAGAATTGCGTACCAGCCTCTGGCCCAACAGCCTAACGCCAAACACCATCATCAGCAGGTTCCCAACCCCCGATCCAAGCAAACTGAGAATCCTGACCTGTGTTGAATGTTGTATTAAGAAATGCATTCTCTGCTGATGAGGTAATCGTTGCGAGGTGACTAGGCATACCCAGATATGTCAAATTTTCCGCTGAGGTTTTGGCATTATTCCAGGTGGTGCTTCCCTGAATTAAATCGTAGTAGTTGCCATCAAACAGGACAACGGCGTAGGAAATTTTTGGAATGGAAAATAAGATCGCGAAGATTAGAATCGGTAGGAACTTTTTCATCGCCTTAAATGATCATCCCTTCAAACGAAGATGAGTACTTATAACAAAAATAGACCTCCCAGGTCAATGGACATGCTGTGACACGGACGGATATTTTTGATAATTTGGGGACTACTGCAATAGCTGGTGTAATTTAACTTTTAATGCGGCGGCAATTTTACCTAGAGCTACTAAAGAAGGGAGATCGGTTTGAGAGGCCATCTCAAGCCGCTGCCAATACTTAGCTGTAATGTCTGCCTTTTCTGTAGCTTCCTCCTGGGTGAGCTTCTTTTTCGCACGGTATTTCTTGATGTTTTTAACCAGGAGTTTCTTGAGTTTCCTCGTATCGCCCTTCATAGGCGATATTATGGTTAAGCATACCTAAAAAGAACACTCAGGGAGGGGTATGTAATAACTATGGACTGGCCTCATGGCGATCTATAAAATGCGCCATCAAGGAAATGGAAGGGCCCTCGATGAGAAAATTTCTAGTTTTCCTAAGTATTTTATTATTGCTTCAGTCTTGCACAACATCTACCTCTAACCTACCACCACCATATGATCCTTTTAAAGACCCGGAATATTTAGAATATCTACGGTATGTTCATTCCATGGAAGATATGGTTGCAAAAGGTCAAGTCGCACCAGCGGAAGCTGAGACACGAAAATACGAAGCTTGGAAAGACTTTAAGGAGAGCAAGAAAGCGCAAGGCTATCGTCAATCTCAATTAGCATTGGAAGCACAGCGACTAAATATCCAACACCGAATCGCAGATGCTCAAAACACTTCTTCTTTAGCACAATTCATGCAAGCCCAAAAAATAATCAACAACAGGGCCAACTTTCGCCAACGTAAAAACTTGGTATTATGGATTGCCAAGACACGGGCGGCAGGTATTCAAGCTGCATTCAGTACTAACTTTGAACTGAAATTCAGTAAATAACTTTTCTAAGTTCCTTCCATAAAACAGTAAAACAGTACCAGTTCTTCGAGGGACAGGCATTAGAATTTTCCTCTCGTGACTGAAAACCAAACGCGTTCTTTAGCCCTTATTTCCCATTTTGGTTTTTCGTGGTATGATCCCACCTAAGGTAGAATGTTCCATCTATGTCGAATTTGAACCCGAACAAGCAGTGTTCTTGACGTCGACATTGAAAGTAATCCCTTAGCGGGAGGGGAGAATGGATAGGATGGGGACCGGATTTTCCTGGCGGTGACGAAGGTAGGCGGTTTTGAAAAACTCGACAACATTCTTATTTTGCAGCCGCAAG